>TARA_B110000259_G_scaffold73264_1_pt1 | contig 11432 bp, 9 predicted proteins | sample TARA_B110000259 | Tara Oceans TARA_B110000259 (sample SAMEA4397649) | marine metagenome | biome: Polar Biome; feature: [SRF] surface water layer (ENVO:00010504); material: water (ENVO:00002006), including particulate matter (ENVO:01000060) such as... | depth 5 m | reverse complement strand
TATTCCCCAGCTCTCTTGAAAATCTTTGATGAAATCCTCGTCAACGCAATCGACCGCAACTCCACATACCCCAAGAATGTCACCTCCATTTCCATCGATGTTGATAAAATTAACGGTTCAGTGACTATCGAGAACAACGGACCCATTGGTGGTGTCGGGGTTCGTATGCATGAGAAGGAGGGTATTTGGAATCCTGAATTAACATTTGGACATCTTCTCACAAGTACCAACTATGATGACTCTAAGAAGCGCATCGTTGGTGGTCGAAATGGGTATGGGGCTAAATTGACGAACATTTATTCTTCAAATTTTTCCATCGTCATAAAGGATCATGAGACTAAACAAACATACACACAAAAATGGTCCAACAATATGACCACGTGTGAACAACCCAAAATCAAGAAACATGCGGGTGCTACATCATCCGTTTCTATCACTTTCACCCCCGATTGGAAGAGGTTTGGGATGTCCAAGATGGATTTCCCAATTTATAAGATTTTCCAAAAGAGAGTCTGGGACGCGAACATATGCACAAGCCCTAATTGTAAGATTAAGTTCAATGGGGATGTACTCCCCAAACAAAACTTTGAGGTGTACGCCAAGATGCATCAAGGTGTCGGGGAAGTGTGTACATTTTCCAATGACCGTTGGTCCGTGTGTATTGGTCCATCCGAGAATGGCCTCGAACAGGTGTCTTTTGTAAACGGGATCTGTACAACCAAGGGTGGTACACATGTAGACCACGTGGCATCTTTGATTGCGAGTGGTGTCATTGAGGATATGGCAAAGAAGATTAAGTTGAAGCCCCAGCAAGTGAAGAACACCTTCAATATCTTTGTGAAGGCGATCCTAGAGAACCCAACGTTCTCGAGTCAGGTGAAATCTGAATGCACCCTCAAAGCCCAAGACTTTGGGAGTAAGTTTGAACCACCAAAGAACTTCATCAAGAATGTTCTCAAAACGGGTATCGGTGAGGAACTCACTGCTCTCTCAAAGTTCAAGGAGATGAAGGAACTCAAAAAGACTGATGGTGCGCGCAAGTCTAAAATTACTGGGATTCCCAAATTGGATGATGCCAACAAAGCTGGAACAGCCCAATCTTCTAAATGTACACTGATTGTGACGGAGGGTGATTCGGCAAAGACATTGGCTGTCGCCGGTCTCTCTGTGGTTGGTCGTGATCATTTTGGGGTATTCCCACTCCGTGGTAAGTGTAAGAATGTGAGGGATGTTTCAGTCTCCCAACTCACATCTAACCAGGAGTTTAATGATCTCAAGAAGATCTTGGGGCTTCAACAAGGTAAGGAGTACAAGGATGTCTCAGAGCTTCGTTATGGCCGTCTCATGATTATGACAGATGCCGATAATGATGGAAGCCACATCAAGGGTCTCATTCTCAACATGATTCATTACTTCTGGCCGAGTCTCCTCAAGTTCAACTTTGTTGTGAGTATGGTAACCCCCATCATCAAGGCATCCAAGGGGTCTGACTCAAAGTCATTCTACACCGATTCAGCATTCCGCACGTGGTATGGAGAGGGGAAGAATGGGTGGCGTATCAAATATTACAAGGGTCTCGGTACCTCCACATCTGCAGAGGCTCGGGAATACTTCAAGAAAATCCAAGAACTCACCGTGAAGTTTGATATGGATGTCATGACAGATGATTCTATTGTTCTCGCGTTTGACAAAAAGAAGGCTGATGCGCGTAAAACGTGGCTTCTTGAGAGTACCGCAAAAGATGCCACAGAGTTGGAAGTACCCTATGGACATGTCAAGCAACTCACTATCACCGACTTCATTTACAAGGATCTTGTGAATTTCAGTCTCGCTGATTTGAAGCGTTCGATCGCCCACGTTGCAGATGGTCTCAAACCGTCCCAAAGGAAGGTTATGTATTCGTGTTTCCAAAAGAATTTGACTGCCGAGATGAAGGTGGCCCAATTGGCTGCGTATGTCGCCGAAAAGAGTTCCTACCACCACGGTGAAGTATCCCTGGCAGATACGATCGTGAAGTTGGCGAATGACTATGTGGGTTCTAACAATATCAATCTACTTGAACCGTGTGGTCAATTTGGTACACGACTTATGGGGGGTAAGGATGCCTCACAAACGAGGTACATTTTTACACGGTTATCGAATCAGACTCGATCCATCTTCGATGCTAAGGATGACGCCATCCTCAACTATCTCGATGACGATGGGAGGTCTATCGAACCCGAGTTTTATATGCCAACCCTACCAATGGTTCTCGTGAATGGGACTGAAGGTATCGGTACAGGATTTAGTTGTTACGTTCCCCCATTTAACCCAAAGGATATTCGAGAAAACATTCTCAATCACATCACGGGTAAACCCATTCAAAAAATGAAACCTTGGTTCAGGGGCTTCAAGGGGCGTGTGTTTGAGCAAGATGATACATGGATAACCGAAGGGGTTTGGAAAGTTATCAGTCGCACGATCAAAGTGTCTGAACTACCACCCGGGAGATGGACCCAGGATTACAAGGAGTATCTCGATACCCTAGTTGAAAAGAAGGTGATTGGGAATTACACAAATAACAGTACAACAGAAGACGTTGACTTTGTTATTCAGGAGTATACTGGTAAGGATATCATCAAAGATCTCAAGCTCCAAAAGACTGTTCGTACGACGAACATGCACCTATTTCACCCAACGAAGGGTATCCACAAATACCAAAGCCCGGAATTGATTCTATCAGATTTTATTGATCTCCGATGTGACTATTACAAAAAACGCAAAGCACATCTCATCGACGTACTCCAGACGAAGAGTGAAATGTATGACAACCGCGCAAAGTTTGTCACTATGGTTATCGAGGGGGGTCTCATTGTTTTTAAAAAGAAGAAACAAGAACTCGAGAGGGAAATGGCAACAATCTTTACAAAAATGGACGGGTCATATGACTACCTTCTGAATATTAGGACGGTGGAATACACGGAGGAACGTGTCGCAACCCTCCTCAAAGAGTTGAAGCAAACGAAAAAGGAACTCGAGGTCTTACGATCAACGACCCCGATGACCATGTGGGAAAATGATATTAAAAATATATAAACAATAGATAAGTATGGGTGAAGCTGCAAAGATTTCTCTCAAGGCTATTGGAAAGCAGGATACATATCTTCTTTCCAAAGACCCAGATGATTCATTCTTTAATTACAAAGATTTAATAAGACATTCAGAATTTAGAAAATATCATAGAAGTCGTAACGTAGTGAATCCTGGTCAGGTGCCTAAATGGCCACTTGGGCAGACCCTAAAAGTTGAATTCAACCCAACCAATATGGGTGACCTATTGAGTAACATGTGGTTGAGTATTACTCTACCTGGTATCACCGATGGTAATTACGCAGATCAAATTGGGAGACATATCTTAAAAAGTGTTACAATGTTTGTGGATGATATAGAAGTTGAGAAATTACATGATGATTGGGGGATTATCTATGATGAGCTTTATTTAGAAATGTCTGAAAAGGTGGCTAACCGATTCCTGGTAAATAGAAACCTTGGGTATGATGCATCTGTTGGGGCGGAGGTCTTTGCTAGGAGTAGCACAGAAGTTGTTGTACCCCTACACTTCTTCTTTTCACGGAAGTATGCGAGTGATGAACACCCCACCAATAAACCGAATCGTCCATATTTTCCTATATGCTCTATTTACAAACAAAAGATTGTGTTTGAATTGGAATTCCATAACCAAGAATTTTTCACAAATACCACAGATACTCTCGAATTACAATCTTTCAATCTCGTCACAGAGGAAATTACATTGAGTGGTGAAGAACGGCAATACTTTGCTTCTAAACCTCACACCCTAACTACCGACCTTGTTAAAAAACACCCGGTCATCACAAGTGAGTTAAACAATGACAGTATAAAGAACAATCTTGTTCCATCTATACCAGTGAAGTGTTTTCATTGGTTCTTGAGAAATCAGAAGTTTGAGAATGCTGCGAGGAGTGTAGGTCTCGAACCAACCCTATTGGGGAAGATCATAGATGGTACAGCGGGTGAAGATAAATTTGGTAGAGCTGTGTCTATTTCTGGGGATGGAACCCGTTTGGCTATTGGTGGATCCCTAAATGACGCGGCTACAGAGGATACATCAGCCAATAGGGGTCATGTAAAAATATATGAATACAATGCAACTACCAGTTTGTGGGTCCAATTGGGTTCGGATATCGTGGGTACAACTGATCTAGATCAACTTGGGTTTTCCGTTTCCCTCTCAAATAATGGATCCCGTGTAGCGATTGGGTCTCCCCATAGTGCTTCAAATAAAGGTCACGTGGAAGTATATGACTACAGTGTGGGAAGTGGTTGGACACAAACGGGGAGTGATATCGTTGGTGCGACTGCCGGTATGCGGTATGGATACTCAGTAGATCTTTCTAGTGATGGTACCCACGTAGCTGTGGGTGCTCCATTTGATGACACCACTGCCACTGATTCTGGTCTTGTGAATGTGTATAAATATGCATCTAACTCGTGGACGAAGGTTGGTGCTGATATTGTTGGTGCCGCCACTCTACACAAATTGGGTACATCCGTTTCCCTTTCTAGTAATGGAATTATATTGGCAGTGGGAATTCCTGGAAATGGACAAGGTAGTGTCAAGTCATATGCACTAAGTAGTGGGAGTTGGGTAGCACGTGGATCGGAATTAATTGGGGAGGCTACCAGTGATAAGTTCGGTACATCTGTGTCATTATCCAGTAATGGTGCTAGGTTAGTTATAGGTGCCCCCGAAAACGGCACTGCTGGACATATCCGAATTTTCAGTTACAGTGGTAGTGCTTGGAGTCAAATGGGTACTGACATTGATGGTGCAGCTGCCGGGGATAAATTTGGTACATCTGTGTCATTCTCCGGTGACGGGACGAGGGTAGCCGTGGGTTCACCGGGATCTTCTTTTGGGGACGTGAAAGTGTATGTGTATAAAAATACTACATGGACTAAACTTGGTGAAACTCTCATTGGTGGTATAACAGGTGATAAATTCGGGTCATCTGTATCTCTTTCAACGACCGGATTGAGAATAGGGGTTGGACCCGATGTGACGACTGGTGACACTAGGGGTTATGCATACGCGTACGCTCTACAGACAAGTGAGGAGGAAAAGTTTCTCATGCACAATCGTTTCAACTTCTCTTCTAGTGAAAACTTTGATGAGAACACTACATTTTTCAATCCAGTGTTAGATACTGCACAATTTTTCATTTATGGAAACAAATTACCAAACGTTTCCAATACAAATCACAATTACTTCAAATATCTCGTCCCCCATAGGAATAGATTAGCTCGACCAATCAGGAATATTTATACATATAGCTTCTCGATGAATCCAATTAATGTGGAGCCCTCGGGAAACTTGGATTTCAGTAGTATAGAATCGGATAAAACCGTCTTTGAGGTGAAACTTGATACTACGAAGGTTGATATTACAAAAGACATATACACTCTACAAATGTATTACACTGGGTATTATACATTTAACTTTGAGAATGGATTCATGTCTGCCTCTTACTAAAGAGGGACCCCTTGTTAGTGCTAATATAATCAATAATATTGTTCTTGATACACCATTTGATGAAATTCAGCTGTGCCAGCGTTGTATGAATTTCTTGAGATGTCCCCGGTACGACGTATGGAAACTTTGCAGATCTGCAAAAGGGGTCAAACAGTTTTTTACTGTAACCATCCAAACTCGACTTATATGCACAATGAACGGTAAACAATTTACCGTCAGTGGTCGTGTACGTTGTGTTATTTTTTTTAGCGTAATTCGTGATAAACCATTCAAGGTTTCTCAGTGAAATACCGGTTGTTTTATCTAAAATGTTTAAAAGTTTAGTTCTATTCTTCTCTTCGTTATAAAAGTTGTTGATTGATGATAGTAGAATATCTGATTTACTCATTAGTAAATAATGAATTCATATCTCTAAATACATTTGAACGAATACAAGCTGGACAATCTGGAACAAAAACGCGTTCGGGACCATGGGTATGGGAATTCATACTGGAAATGTCTCTTTGACGAATAATCCTCCCTTGGGACACATGTTTTCCACAATATCCTTCATGAAGTCCCTTGAATGTGCATCTATGACCATCAGATTTAGTACCCTTACATGTCAATCCAGTGTAAACGTCGGGTACATCTCTAAGTAGCAGGTCGAGAGATATACCATGTTTTTTTGAGACGATTTCTGCATATTCGTTCACGATCTCGCTTATACGCAGTTTCAGTTCTTCATCGAATATGTGCATAATTTTATCATACGACGTCATTGCTTACTTCTATCTTGTTCGTATTTTTTAAATAGGTCTTCAATAGAATTAGCCTTCTCTAAATTAGACTTTAACCGTTGTTTAAGTTCTACGATTGTACCGTCAGATGCGAGGTTTCGATTTTTACACTCCTCCACAAGTTCACCCTTTTTCATACCACTAAATGTCGGTTCTTTCTTCTTTTTTGGGGGTTGATGTTGATTGATGATTTCACCGAATATTTCATCTTTCGTGTTTTCAAATAGGGGGTCTAGAAGATCACACACCGGGTTTAAAAACTTATTCTCGAAATAGTAGTGATAGTCTACTGGAATTTCATTTTCCGCAACGTATACGGGATCCTCTGATTTTTCGAAAGCTTTGGCTTTGGGATCACCCGTCTTTGTCAATATGTAAGGAACGCGGTCACCAGATTGTGGTTCAGACCCAGGTTTCCTCTCACGCATTTTACGAACCACTTGGACGTGTGCCTGGTTAATGTCATCAATTTGGGAACTCATAATCGATACTGGTACACCATTAACCTTGTAAGTGTCCGATAGACCTTGACTCAATATCAATTTTTCATTGGGTATATCACCAGATAATAACTCAATCGCACGCTCCCTCGCAAGTTCGAGGGGTGGTCCAGGGTCATTTGATGTCAATATAACATCTAGCAATTCCTTACACACTTCCCTCACGTGGGGTGTATTATCACGACGAACAACTTGGAGACCCTTGATGTCGATATAGTCCATGTTCATCTTCCCATCCTTACCCTTTGTCCAAAGTTTCGCGGCGTAACGTTTCTTTGAATAGAGGAAGTAGGGCCAGTACACCTTTTCAAGCTCCAGATTGTTGGGTTTTTTGAAAAGAGAGCTACATTCTTCTGCAGCGCGTTCTCCCAATTCCCAGCTATACTCGATAGCCTCCTCACCTTTACGATCACCGACATCAAACTCAACCATCACTGAATCTGTGTCACCATACCTCACCTTCGCACCCGGGAAATGTTCCTCTACGTACGCTTTGGTCTCCTCAATCATACTACGCCCTCGAGAAGTTGTTGTAGAGGCGATAGGTACACAGGGTAGAATACCCTTCCCAGCTCCAGTAAAACCGTACACAGAGTTCATAGAAATCTTGTACGCCAATTGTTTACCATTGTATACTTCTTTCATAGATCCAGTAGCAGCAGCCATATCCCGCTTAGCTTTTTTACGGAATTGTTTGAGTTCTAGGAGAATACTGGGTAAAAGACTTGGCACACCTTGGGCGAATTTATACGTTCTATCCCCAATTTTGAAGGTTTCATACACAATCCCAGGGATGTTACCATATCTCTTTTCATCCATCACGTATGTAGAGTAACATAGATTATCCGCCATCATGATAGAAGGGTACAAGGCTTCAAAATCGAGAGCTGTAATTGGTGTATAATATGCACCCTTTTGTGCATCGAGAACGGTCGCACCCTCATAAGGTTCCTCGGGTATAGCTCCATAACGAATCGTGGGTACCATAAACCCTAATTCCCTTGCCTTTTTTGTAAGCTGACTGAAAACCTTAATCTGCTGCCCCCTCTCTACAAGGAAACATAGGGGGACCCACGTCGCTTTAGCCATCTCCAATAAGTTCAAAAGTATACACATTTTCTTCATCAATTTATGTGGGAGTAACGTATCCTTGATACAATATTCAGCAACCTCCCCAAGTTTCACGGGATTCTCTTCTATGAAGCGGGCAAACATTTCTTTTGGGGGCATATCAATTTTCTGATCCCCGAGATACAACTTCGATACGTTATTCAAACTGTAGGAATCTAGTTTATACCCCTTCTTTACTTCGTGAAACATATCGAAAATGAAACGCCCCGACATTGGGAGTAGCTTCAGCATATTATCACCAAGTGCACTCGAACTGAGTTTTTTTAGAGAAAGTTCACAAGTCTGACTCTTCAATTTACCCAACTTGAAAAAATTCGGGTTACACCCCAGTAAGTGCGCTCGTTTATAAATGTATTGGAGATCGAACCCGAAAATATTCCAACCCGTTAAGATGTCGATATCCTTTTTTTGTACGTATTTTTGAAATGCTTCTAACATCGCCTTCTCGGTGTCAAAACTCACGACGTCTGGACCCTCTGTGTTCTTGTAGCATAGACACACCTTTTCATAAGGCTCATCTTCACCAAATTTACACAGTGAAACCGCGATTTGAAAGCAAGCATCCCCAATAACATCAGGATCTGGGAATTTTCCAGTGGAACTGTTACATTCTATATCAAATGATGCCACGACGAATGGGGCGATATCGTCACGTTCAACTGGTTTGAGGGTGTTCCACTTGTTACAGTATAGATCTATATCCACATTAGAAAGATATGACCGGACACATTCATCCCCACTGTCAATCCAACCAGTCGATTGAATACCAGTTCGATGCATCAGGCGAAGTACAGGGTCCAGGTTGGACTCATACACTTTCAACTTGATCATACCAGTTGAGAGAGTTATAAAGTTCTTGAGGAAGTAATCCACACGCCGTCTCATGGACAAATTGCGGAAGTCAACTTTCATAAAACCAAACTCCTCATTGTTTTGAAATCCCCAGACATCTTTCGATTTCATCACAGAGTAAGATACCAAGGTTTCAGGACATTTTCTATCGATAACATCATAGATTTCTTGAATCATCTTCGGTGTAGCACCACGCGGGAGTTTGATGAAAAAGTAAGGTGTGAATGAGGTGGTCACACACACAGACGCGCCATTCTCCATCTTACCAAAAATACTCACCAAATGTTCTTCCTCCACATCGCGTGCTTCCCAAGTCAATGCCTGGAAAACTACCATCCCTTTTATGTATACAATGACCCAAAATTTTAATATCATTTATTAATAAATGTCAGCTGCTTTAATCGATCTTGTGTCGGTGGGTGCCCAGGATGTGTACATCACTGGTCAACCTGAAGTCAGCTTCTTCCGTCAAAACTACAAGCGACACACCAACTTCTCGATGAAGCCCGAGCGCATGGACTACATCGGTACATTCGCTGCCAACAACGAGGTTGCCATCCCTATTCGTTCCAAGGGTGATCTCATGAGCTATATTTGGATTGAGGCCACTGGTATTGCGGCAGTGCAAAACAACACCACGGGTCTCTTCTCCCAAAATGCGGCTGCCCCCACCGAATTCAGTCTGTGGATTGGTGGCCAAAAGGTTAGCGAACTCGATTCCCTTTTCATCCAAGGTGTTCATAACCCCCTCTTGCGCGACTCAGCTGCGAAGGCGGCTTCCGCGGTTACTACAAACAACAAGAAGGCCAACCACGGTGGGGATCACTACATGCTCCCATTCTTCTTTGGTGAGGACTGGACCAAGTGTCTCCCCCTCGTTGCGCTCCAGTACCACGATGTTGAGATTCGCATCAAGTGCCGTGATGGTTTCACCCCCGGTAGCACCCCCAAGGTGTGGGGTAACTATGTGTACCTCGATACCGAGGAACGTTCTTTTTTCACCGATAATGAGCATGAGATTCTCATTACCCAAACGCAACACCAATTGGCGACCAAGACTGACACCGAATTCGATTTGAGCTACTTCAACCACCCAGTCAAGTCCCTTCACCTTGTCTCTGGTAAGGCTACTGGTAACGACTGGGACTCTGAATTCACATTCGGAAAGTCGTCCCTCTACATTAACGGTGTCGCTCTATTCGAGGAAACCTCCCCCGTGTACCATCACTCGGTTGTCCCCGAAATGCACAGTACAGATCTCCCCGACGATATTCTCGAGGATCTCCCAACCTTCACTTGGCCATTCTGTGTCAGCCTCAGTAAGATGCAACCCACTGGGACTCTGAATTTCTCGCGCATCGATAATGCCAAGTTGACCGTGACAACCCCCACTGGTGGTAACGCACTTCATCGAGTGTACGCCGTCAACTACAACATTCTCCGCATCAAGCAGGGTATGGGTGGTGTTGCTTTTGGTAACTAAGTGGAACTGATAAATTGTAAAAAGTATATAAAAATGGTTAAATCTTCCTCACGACCCCAAAAACCCTCCAAGTTCGTAGTAGACCTTGGACCGGGAATAGACAGGATCGTCAAGAAGACACTCGAAAAAAAAGATGCGAAAATCAAAAAACAAAAATTGATTATTTTGGCTCTCCGCTCAATGGGTACCAAGGTCGATGATACGAAGGTTGTTATTTCGGGGTTGGAACGAGAGAGGATACAACTCCGAAATGACAAGGAAAAGCTACAAGAGCAACTGATAATGTTACAGAAAGTAAATATCGAGATGGAAAACAAGTTTAGAACACTCGAAGCTCGTGGTGATTCACTCGAGAGTATTTCCAATCGGCAACATGCAAGTAACGCCGGAATAAGAAGCGTTGCGTTGAATAATGCATTTAAGAATTTGAGAAACGGTTATTCTCTCTCAAGAATGCAACCTCGCACTAAATCTATCATTCAACAAGCGGGACGATGGGATGAAGCACTCGCACTTTCCAAGAGAACGGCACAGATGAAGCTATGTTAGTCCATTTTTATACTTACTCGATTTTCTAATAACCGATCTATACGTTCCTTTTCTCTCCTCATAAAAATCGAGAATTCTTTCACTTCCCCTTGAAGCTTGACTTTACCAGCCTGTCTAACCCATATAGTTTGTTCAACCCTAACCATATCAACGCAAGACATTTTAGTGTCCGGTGCATTACTGTGGTATATCGCGAGTGCCGTTGCATCTTTACGAGTTTCTTTTGGTAGAACATCCCTTTCATCACATATAACTACATGCCCCCCAGAATACCCTGCAACATGCATCCACCAGTATTTAGGGGCACTGGCTAATGTCAATTCATCATTTTCTTTCGCATTTTGACCAACCTTAATTATCGTACCATCGAGTGATGTGTATTCGAGCATAATTAGTATTATATTTTTTTCCTTATGTAGTATTAATGCACGTCGTATTTCAACCCAGTCCTTCGATTACTCACAAGTATAGAGTCACCTTACCAAGTAAGAGAACTATAGACTTTGGTCAGACAGGGGTTCAATATTTCCCGGACCATCGTAACCCCCGTCTTATGCGTGCACAACTTCTTAGGAAAGGTGCTATCA
>TARA_B110000259_G_scaffold117429_1_pt1 | contig 11463 bp, 15 predicted proteins | sample TARA_B110000259 | Tara Oceans TARA_B110000259 (sample SAMEA4397649) | marine metagenome | biome: Polar Biome; feature: [SRF] surface water layer (ENVO:00010504); material: water (ENVO:00002006), including particulate matter (ENVO:01000060) such as... | depth 5 m | reverse complement strand
AAAATTATTTGCCGTAAGCGTCACTTCGTTCAACTCACGTAAGAGTTCATTTGTTAATTCTAGGTAAGTTGTAGCCATGAGTTATTTAGCCTTTAGTTTATTAAAGATTGGGGGCCTTTTACAGCCCCCGCACTTATTTGGTTACAGCTTATGCTACGTTAAAGTAACAAGCGACCAATGCTTCTGGTCGAAGAACTTTAGCACCATATACGTGCAAACCACGACAGATGTCACCAAAGCTATCTGGGTCACGAATGACTTCAGTGCTGGTGATAGTCTGTGCAGTACATACCGCAGAAATGTGACCACCTAAAATTAGGCCGTCAGCGTTAGCAACAAGTCCAGTCATGTTGTTAGACTTGTACATGCTAAATCCACGAAGCTTACCAGAGCTTACGAGACCATTTCGGATAGAGCCTTGTCCACCGTTGTAATCTACAGATAAGAGCTTAGAGTCAGACTGCGACAACTCTTCGTAGAATACAGGAGGAGCTACTACCCAACGACCTTCTTCGGGTACGTTCTGGTCGTCCAATAGACGAGCCAAACGAGCCAGTACATCCAGAGGGTCAGTGCCTGCGTGTTGCAGACCCATAGCGTCAGTACCTGTCAAAACGCCAGAGGCGGCTGAAGCAGTAGTGTCGCCACCAAGGATGTGGTCAGGGTTAGAAGCACTTAAGCCTGTTTCCATAATAGCCAGTACGCCAGCATCAAATGCATCACGCAAAGCGTAAGCAGCAGATGAAGCAGCTACTTCCTTGAAGTTTACGTGAGACATAGAAGTTTCGATGTCATCTACAATAAACTTAAAGGCGTTAGCGGTATCAACAACAAGGGTTACTTCAGTGTCGGTCAATGCAGTTGCGGCAACGTCTGCGCCACGCTCATACTGGTGAACAGTAATGGTGGGTTCTTTGATTACTTTTACAGAATCGCCGTATGCAGAAATTTCTCCTGCGTAGTCCGTGTTGGTGATTGCTTCAATAACCGAAGCTTTACGGAAGAAGTTAAGAACCTTCTTCGAGTAAATGGCAGGCATAAAGTTAGTGCTTGTGCCAAAGTTGCTGTTTGAACCTTCTCTAAAAAACTGGTCTGATACGTTGTTAGCCATGATTATTTTTCCTTTTATTTAAGACAATAGTTATTAAGCTACTACTCTGCCTTCGATTATGGCTGAATCAATTTCTTTTTCGTGCTTATCATAATCATTCATAGACAGTGCAGCAATTTCCCTTTGTGTCCAGACCTTCGGTTCATTAGCATTTACAGTTTTTGTTTTTGTTGAAACCATATCTGCCGCCGAAGAGGACGCAGGTTGCGACTGTACTTTCTTACTTAAAGAAGATGTATTAACTATGTTAGCTTCCAGTTTATATAGGTCGATAGCTTTGACCGCTAAAGTTACGTTGTCTGGGTTATTGTATATCCAATCTTGAATTACTTCCGGCTGTGACTTTGCCCAATCATGGAACTCATCACTTTGTCGAATATCTGCAAAGTCTGGATGTGCTGAGCTAAGGGTTATTTCAGCCTCTTTTCGAGCAATCTTCGCTTCACGTTCATCAAGAGCTGAGAGTCTATTACTAGCCTCTTCAGTGTATGGTGTTTCTACATACTCGTCCTGAACTTCTTCTTGTGCTTCAATTGTATCCTCGTGACGAACGGCCTGTTCAACTTGCTGTGTCATTCGAGCTTCAGCTTGAAGTTCTTGTTCTTTCTGTTTAAACTCACTAACCTTTGAATCGTAATGCTTCTTTAGGTCATCATATCTCTTTTTATAATCTGTAGCTTCTTCTTCAGAAGGGGCCTTTCGGGTGGCCTTCTTAGGTTTTTTTTCGTAATAAACTCCATCAGCACTTTCAAATTTCTGGTCATCTTCTTGATGCCATTCCTTCTGCATGTTGTATGGGTTTGCTACTTCTTCTTCTTCATTTATTTCTGGTAAGTCAGTCATGTCGCACTCCTTTTGGGGCTTGTTGTCTTTCAAGGTAGCTACTCAACTCGCGTTTGAAGAATAGGGCTTGATACTACAAGGTGGCCTCTAGGTTAAAGTTTGTGATAAGGGGCCTTTCGGGTGGCCTTATCTATTATTTCGTACACTAGGCATTGCATTTGCTTTTAGCATTTGGTCATGGACACCTTTATCGGGGTCTACAACTTCATCACCAACGCTATCTAAAATACTTCCGCCCATGTACTTTTTCATTAAACCGCCATCATAAGCACGTTCTGCATCATCCATCATAGTTTGAAGCTGGTCAGTGCCTATTTGGTCAGTTGCTTTTCTGGTAAAACAAATTCACCATCCGACAACCTTGCGGGTATCGAATCTGATGTGCCGGTTCCGGGGCCTTCAACTGCTCCGTCACCTGCAAACTCTCCGGCTATATCCATGACTTTATCAAAGATGTCGCCTAAACGCTCATCACCTTCTAGAGCGCCTAATAAATATTCTTGGTCTTCGGTACTTAAAGCTTTATCCATTACAAAGCCTGCGTACTCGTCTTCCATCTCATCGTCTGGAAGTTGTGATTCTGATACCGCAGCTTCTTCTTCGGGCGGTATGTTATCGTATGTATCTACAGGCATGTCGGGAGACATTAGTGAGCCGCCTTCTGCATACCCTACGTTTGTAATAGGGGCGTTGTTGCTTTGCTCAATAGGGTCTGGGCCTTCTAAGTTGCTAATAGCCGCCTCTTCTTCTTGGCCTATTGGCTCTGAAGTTGAGCCTTTTAAAACTGCGCCTATAATGCCGCCATCTAAAACTTTATCCATTAAACCGCCTAAGAACTTTCCGTCACGCCCTTCGCTTTCTGAATCCATTTTTTGTAGTGCTTGAGCAATGTCTTCTCCAGAGAAAGAATCTTCTACTTCTCTCCAACGCTTTAAAACTGTTTTTTTGGCTTGCTCAGTGTCTGCTTTATCTAAAGATTGTTCCATAGACTTATACAGGCTTATGTACTTATCGGCATCAGATACTTCTCCACCTTTATTTTTTTCTACACGCTCTTCCATACTTGCAAACTTAGTAAGCTTTTTAAAATCTTTAGGAGAAAGCAAAGGCTTAGACTCCTGTTCAATTTGTACTCGATGGAGGTCAGTAATAAACTCAGCAATAGATTGCTTAGACTCAACAATAGGAGAGTCAGCTACTTCGCTAAGCGACTCCATGATATAAGCTTTATCCATCTTTGAGTTTCCGCCTTGAAACTCAAAAGAGTTTACAAGGGTTGTAGTATCTTTAAGATTTGATTCTGCTGCTACAGGAGATTCTTCTCCCTCACTTGGTTGTACTTGTGCCACAGCTTCAGCCATTTCTTGTACTTCTTCAGGCATTGCAGGCTCTGGTTCCCTTGAGGCCACTACATCTTTACGTGCTTCAGATAACAACGAATCGGCTCCCTCTGCGGCTGCTTGAGCTACTGAGCCTATTGCATATTTTAGTTTAGGTTCTTTCATTGTTATTCCTCTATCCGTTGTTTGGCTTCAAAAGCCTGTTCTTTAAGGTTCATTAAATTAGCCAGTGAACTCACTTTCCCCTGCTTGCGGTACAGTTCCAGTTCCGATGTTGCCACCGCCAGTCCCTGTAGCTCCAAGTTCCGGAGGTTGTTGAGGTGCTCCTTGAGGGCCACCCATAGCTCCGGATTGTTGACCAGCGGCCCCAGTCTGCTCGCCATTTCCTTGTCCAGCATTTTGTGCTCCTATAATTTGTGCCATGATTGCTGCTTCTTCAGGGTCATTAAGAATCTCATCAGGGTCTAAGTCAAGGCTATAAGCAAGCTCACTGACAATCTTAGAGATTTTAACAAACGGTGCAATAGCAGGGTTTTGTGCAGTCTGTAGGAACATGGTCAATCGTTGGCTCCGTACTTCTTTCTGCATCAGACTATTAGTACCCATAGCTCGAACTTCAAGGTCTCCCTGAACGTCTAGCTCTCCTTCAAAGAACTGCATGTTCCACTGATAATATGCTTCGCCTAAAGGCTTTAGCAAGAAATCATCAATGTTTTTAATTACTGTTTTAATATTTAATGACGCTGCGCCTAGCAACATAGACATACCAGAAGCCGTTCGTGTCATACTCTGCACACCTGTCTGACCATGTGAGTAGCTTGGGATACCTGTTTGTTCGTCAGCTAACTGTCGGAATTTATCAAACATCATCATGTTTTCTTGAGAAGTGTTCGGAAATTTGACACCGTGAATAGCCTGTCCGGGCATTCCCGCCTGACGGCGAAATACTTTTCCGGGATATATTTCCATAGACTGTCCACCTACTAAAGCAGATTCATCTACATCGAACACTAACGAACCTGCTAACGCAAGGTTATCAATAGCCATACGTGCATGGCCGTTCATAATTTGTTGAGAGTCGTCCATATTCTCAGCGACACCAATACCGAAGAAAGAGTAAGGATTACGCTCGTAAGGAAAGGAGTTGTATGGAAGCCTGTAAGGAGTAAATGGATTAACCACACCCCTAAGAAGCTTTCCATTACTAACCCAAGCATTAATTTGTACTTCATCTAAATCATCGACCTCATCGGGAAGCTCCATACCTACTTCTCGTGCGTATTCTGCATCCATAATTCCCCAATACTCTAACACTTCAAACTGAGCAGCTCCAAACTCGTCAGTCCGTTGGTCGTCTTTTAATTCGTGCTCATAATCTTTTTCGGTATAATTAGAACCCATTTGCAAACATTCACGAATTGCATCTTTATTAAAGAATGGCATTTTTGCTAATGCTCGTAACTGCGACTTATTCATTTTATGTCGATGAACAATATATTCACAGTCTTCTATAGACGTTGCGCTAGGGTCTGGGAAGAAATCCCATATACTTACAAATTCAATTCTAGGAACACGAACCTCAAGGGGGTCATAGTTGCGCTCTCCCTCTTCGCCAACTGTCCAACGACTTAGAGTCTTGTTATAGTTGAAAGGGCCTTTAACGATTCCAGTTCCAAATAAAGCTGACTCTAGCAAAGCGTTACGCAGTTCACTTGAGCCACCCGACTCTTCAATCTGGTCGTGTATTAATGTCTGCATGTTTCGTGCCGCATCTTTAGCGGGAGAACGTTCTAATATTTGAGGGTCTGGTGAAGCGCCTTCTGTGAATTCTACGTTAGCTTCTTCAATAGCCTCTGACAATACGCTTTTAGTTCCTGTTAGTGTGGCTCCGGGGCCTAATACTTTTCCATCTCCCGCATAACCTACATCATAAGGATTCTCTACTTCTTCTGTATTCTCCTGCTTTTGATAGCTAGGCGCACTACTTTCAATACCAGTAGCCCCTGCTTCTAGATGTGTATACTTAGCAATGCCTTCTGGCAATCTTGTTTCGCGTACACCAATAGGAAACTGACCAGTGCCAAAAATAACATCTACAAGTTGACCAAACGCTGCTAATACTTTAGTTTTAGTTACCTTGACAAATACTTTAGACTTTTCTGATTCTCTAAACTTGACATTCTTGTTATACATTCCACGAAAGTTGTGATAAGCTTTAAGCCATCTCTTTTCATCAAAGTCTCTTGCTTGCTCTGCTGAAGCAAAGCGGTCTTGGACTAACCCTACAAAACGATTACGTACATCTTCATCTAAGTCAAGCTCAAGTCCACCTGCTGTTTCTTCAGGCTCAAAATATAAGTAGTCTGCGTTTTCGTATGATTCTTTTTCTTCAATCATCAATTAGTATCCAAAAGTCGAGTCAGACGGCGTGAAGCTTGCTTCTCTTCTAAACTGTCTGAGTTGCTGTAAAGTATCATTTATACGTGGCCTAGCCATGATTAAGTATCTTAGTGCATCGTATGCGTGGTCTGATGCATTTGTATCTACATCTTCTGGCTTAGCCTTATCTAAAGGAATACTTTGAAGCTCACGTATCAGGTTAGGGCAGGTGTTAAATATTTGTATTTTGGGCCTGCCGCTTTGCTTGAGCCTTAAGTATTCGTGAATCTGTATCTTACCTTGTATTCTATTTTTGTCTGCTCTTCTGAGCTTGTGTCCTGCTCTCTGAAGGGTTTCGCCAACAGTAGGGCCGGTAGTACCTGTACGGCTCCAACAAGCTGTGTCTAGCACTCCTGAGACCGAGAAGGGGTCTTCGTACTCCATCTCTGTCAACATGCTTGCAAGGTCAGTGCCTAACAAGCCTTTCTTATATAGCTCTCGGTATATAATCAGTGTGCCGTCAGTGGGGTCAACTGCTCCCCATACACATGCACTCTCTGATGCATAACCATAGTCAATTCCTTTTGTGCGCTCCCAGTGTAGAGGAATCTCAAAAGGTGTAATCACATGGTCAAAAGGATTAAACTCTGTGAATGCTGCGCCTTCCGCAACATCCCAATTACCATCCAACAACTGTTGACGTTGTGTGGGTGGTAGAGCGTTAAGCATCTGCTCGTACCGCCCGTCTTTAGCTAGGTAAGGATTATCCTGCAACCTAGCGGGTATAAACTTTCTTGTTAACCCGTCAGCTCCTCTAAAGCTATCATTAGGTGGAGCGGGGTCTATGTATCTTTTCTTTACCCAGTGCGCTCCAGCACCTCCGGGGTTTGCTGTGCAACGCATGTACACTTCAATATCTGGGTCAGTAGTTCGCAAACGCGAAGCTAGGTAGTTCCAAGCAAACTCTGTAGGGAGATGTGTAATCTCATCAAAGCCTATGAAGCTATATGCTTGACCCTGATAGCGATATACATCTGCATCTCGCTCCAAGAATCCAAACTCCATCTTTGCTCCGCTTGGAAATATCCAGAGCTTTTCTACTTCTTTATATTTAGAGCCGGGAAATGCCTTTGGGTATAACTCCCTGCTCTTGTCAATTAGTTCTCTCAGCTCCGGCATAGACCGCCGGATAATCAATGCTCTGTGTGCTGAACGGTGAGCAAAGCGCAGAGGGTCAATAAGCATGGCGTATGACTTACCACCCCCTGCGGCTCCACCGTATAACACATCAGTTTCACCCGCTGCAAGGAAATCTTCCTGTGGGCCTTCATTAGCCTTAAAAATGACATCCTCAACTACTGCATCCTGTAAGGATGTTGGGATGCCGTCCAGCTCTTCGGCGCTTACGAGTTTTGAATCGTTCTCGTTTTCGAGCTTGCTGAGAGTCTTCTTTGTTTTACTTATAGACTTCTTATAGTTATCTATTTTGTTTTGTGCTGACTTAAGTTTCTTTTCTTTTTCTTTTACACTTCTTTTAGCTGACTGCTTTGCTTTTGTTTCTGAGTGATATGTGTATCCTCTTCCCTTTGAGCCTTTTGCTCTTCCGCCTTTCTTTCGGGGCGTTCCATCAACTTTAAGTATGAAGCTGCCTTCTTCGTCAACCAAGTATTTATCAGGGTTAACATCCCAATCATTGTCTTTGTTCTGCAATTTTTTTTAATCCCATGTGCGAAATTGAGCGTCCTGTCTCGTGGGTCAACCACATACTACCTTCTCTTAGGCTTAATGTTTTTTCCCTTATAAGCGGCAATATCTTTTCCAACATGTCTAGTTCTTCTTGAACTGGTTCTAACAGTTGGTTGTTAGATTCACTGAGCTTATAGCCGTAAGGTATAGTGCTACTAGACCTCCGTATATTCTCCATCTATCACTACCTCCTTTTTGGCCGGTATGACAAACAAACCACCTGTCGAGCTTACATTAATATCTAGCCGCTCTGTCTTCCCTAAGCCTACACGGTCTAGGATTTGCTGTGCTGCCTGTATACGCATGTTAGCTTGTGGGATAGGTTCTGGGCTATCCATAATCTGTATTAGCTTAGAAGCAGCTTTAGGTGCGTTCAATGCTAAGATGTTTGTAGCTATGTCTAGTATTTCAGTCTTCAGGGCTTTGACTACAGCGTAGTGTGTGCCTTCTGAATAGCCTGCTAAGTCTGCTGCGTGTTTAACATCACCACCACAAGCAGTAAGGTTATCCAAAAAAGATTGTTGTTTGGTGGTAAGCTGCTTTGTACTCATTAGACTTCCTAGTCATATTTAACTGTATATACTATAGTATACCCGTAATATGGAGGTTTGTCAAGTTATTTATAACTTATTTTAATAAAAACTCCTATATATAGTATATAAGAGGAAGACCTGCAAATAAATGAAATAAAACTTGACAAATGCTCATTCTACGGGTATAATAGATATTAAGCCCTCCGGGTTTATAGCATATATATACTGCACCCTCATCGCTTATTCTCCCTACTCCCTTTAAAGTCCTTGGTTATCGCCCGACTTCCCTGTCTTCGCCCTGCCTTTAAAGTCTTTAAAGCTGCGGCGCTATCTGGTTTACATGGCATATCTCCAAAAAATGTATATGATTGTATATATATCCCAGTACCCCCCCATGGCAGCTTGCCTCCCCCTAAAGATTCTTAAAGGAATCTTTAAAAATCTCCAGAGATTCCAAAGAATCTATAGGCGCATCCACAGGCTATGACGCATTGAGATTCTATAGAATCTTTAAAGTCTCAGCCCTAGCTTTCTAGTTTACAAAACTAGGGAGAAGTTAAAAAGTTTTTAAAGCTTTAGCTTTACTCCAGAGACCTCCAGCAATTTCAATGACTTACAAGCTTTTTAGTCTACGACTAATCAACCCCTCTTGAGACTTTCAAAGTCTCCTAGATTCTATCGCCTGCACGGAAATCCCGATAGGGATTTGTCCAGATTTTTAGTAACCTTATAAGCTATAAAAGCTTATAAGGTTACTAATAAAGTATACCTTATTAATTAATTTAAAAAGAAGTTCAGAATGAACTTTTTAAATTAATAAATAAGGTATACTAAAATGGCCAATTCAAATTTCAACAACATCGACTCGAATCAAATTGCTACGGCTCGACAGGTTTTTGCTGTTGCTTCTCACTTTGCTAGAATTCAGGCTAAGTCTCCTTCGGAGAAGTATGGTCTGACCAAGGTTTTCAATGCAGTACTTAACAAGCACTATAAAGACTCCGATAGCTTTATGACCCATTCTGATGTTACAGAATGGTTTGAATGGGATTGTGTTCCAGAGCAGTTCAGCCACATGATTTCTACCAAGAAATCTAAGGCTAAGCCAAAGGCTTCCAAAAAAGTTAAAGCTAAAGCTTCAGCGGAACCAAAAGCTACCAAGGCTCCCAAGAAGTCTTCGACTTTGACTCAGAGAGTTGATTCGTTAGAATCCAAGATGGATAAAATCCTTGAAATTCTAACTGCTAAATAAGGGGAATAACATGAGAAATTTCAGCGCATTATTAATATCTCCACTACTTGTAGTAACAGGATATAGATTTTCAAAAGCTTGGAGATGTGAAGATGGCACAATTAAAAACTATATATATGAAAATTTATTGTGTACAGTTAAAGCTAACTTAACAGCAGATGATTTATTAAACAGTTAATTTATATAGCCTATTACGAAGTAGTAGGCTTTATTAAATTAACTTCAAAACGAAAAGGCTCAGTGCTTATGTACAAAGTTATATTCGACGGCAACGTAATGATTTGCGAAGACCTAGAAGATGCTACTGAAACTGCTATGCATTTAAGAAATGCTGAATATAGTTTAGTTGAGATTGTTCCGGCATCGCCTACTGATTTAGATTCTTTTATTGAGGTGGAGGTATAGAATGGTTATAATTGATGTATCTTTTATAGTAGTGATAGCATTATCTGGAGTTGTTCTTTATTTAATTTCAAGAGAAACATAATTATGAATAGATATATTGTTTGGGTTGCCGGTATTGAAGCTAATCCATATCCAGTGACACAGCGAGAGGCTGAGAAGTTAGCAGATATATTCTTAGCAGAAGGATACACTGACGTTATAATTGAAAAGGCATAGAACTATGAAGAAAGTTGATTTGTTTTACACCCCGACTAGCATGGAAGATTTAGAAGATAGACTTGAAAGCTTTTCAGGTGGTGAGAAATCTGTAGCTTGGTTAGCCGCAATGATGGCTTGGAATCTGGCTTGTGATATAGCTAACAAAGAAGAGGAAAAGTAAAATGATAGAACTACAAAAGACTTTAAAGTCACGTTTAGATGCTGATTTGATTAGCACTTGTGGTATACTACGAATCTGTATCAGTCATCGTCCTAAAAATTCTGATAATTTTAAACCTGAAGGTGAATATATGTTACATAGTTGGGGAGATGAAGGCGGTCAGATGGATATATTCTGGGGTCACTACGACCTTACAGTTAAAGAGGCATTAGATTTATGGGATTCCAAACTTAATCAACAGATTAAATGGTTTAAATAATTAATATATACCCTATTACTTAATGACTTATAAGTTAGTAAGTTCTTACGAACTAACTTATAAGACATTCAGTTATAGGGTAACTCAACGCCGAGGAAATGCCGATGTTTCATACACACTGCAAAGCTGTACAAGAATATGCTCAACGTAGTGCTTACAACATGTCAGATACTATACTCATGGTAGTTCTAAGCATTCAACAAAACTGGCTCAGTGTTGGCGACCAGTTAATAGATGTAAGATTAAATAAATCTGAGTCACGATTCTTGTGGGGTAACAAGGGAAAAACGTATAGCTATCTAAAATCTAATCAGCATAAAGTATATGCTCAAGTGATGGCCGTTATCAACAGCAAACAAACGGACTTTATGAAGTCTATATCGCTGATGAATATATTCTTAAGGGTTGATGGCTTGGGCTTAGCTAAGGCAGGTTTCTGTTGCCAGTTGATAGCAGGTTTAGTTGGCTGTATGGATACTCATAACATTAGAATGTATGGCTTAGATGCTAAAGACTTAGCACTAGACAAGAAGCTTAAGACTCAAAAGGGTATTGATGCTAACAATTCTAAGCTAAATAAGTATATAGAGTTATGTGCTGACTATGGCTGTGAGAATCTTTGGAATTCTTGGTGTGATTTTGTAGCTACTAAATCTAAGCGGTGGCAAGACGGTAATCACGTTAGCGAAGTACACTATAGTTATTTAGTTGGAGAGAAAGTATGAAATATTATATTGTTGACGGTGGGACAGGCGACATTGTAGGTACAACGGATGAAGATGGTTTGTATCCTACCTTAGATAAACACCCAGTAGGCGGCAATACGAAATACATTACACCAATACTACTGCCAGAAGAAAGCGAAACGAGGGTTAGAATATATGACAAAATGTAGTTGCGGTAAAGCGGCAGATGTAAAAGAGAAAGGGCTGTACCTTTGTGCAGCTTGTTGGTTAAAAGTAAATCCTAATTGGAGATACAAACTATGAAGACTTTAATTGAAGCAGTAGAAGCATGGGTAGATGAAAGAGTATTTGCTAATAGTTGGACTACCGACCATGAGCCTAAGTTTAACGAGATGGCGGTCAAGCTAGAAAGGGCTGATAGAATGTCTCACTCTGCAACCGTTGATGTACAAGACTTGAATGCAAAGCTCAACGAGATGGAGAAGATACATATCCGTGACGCTAATAGAATTGCAGAGTTAGAGAGGCGT
>TARA_B110000259_G_scaffold74770_1_pt1 | contig 11484 bp, 10 predicted proteins | sample TARA_B110000259 | Tara Oceans TARA_B110000259 (sample SAMEA4397649) | marine metagenome | biome: Polar Biome; feature: [SRF] surface water layer (ENVO:00010504); material: water (ENVO:00002006), including particulate matter (ENVO:01000060) such as... | depth 5 m | reverse complement strand
GAGGAACAACGACGAATGTGCGAGGCGCAGATTTCTCAGAAAAACGAAGCCGCGACTTTGGCGCGACGCGAAGGCGAAAAGCTGGAGACGAGCTACGTTGAGAGTCTTGTGAGGCAGAAGGCGGACATCGACACGCTGTTGCGCAAAATGCACGTGCGTTATCACGAGCACACGCGCGTGACGAAACAATCGCTGGAGGATCTGGAAACCGAGTTGGAAACCCGGCGGTCTGTTTTGTTGGAGAAGAACAAAAAGGAGATGGTTTCCATTTTCGACAAAAGGGAAACCGCGGAAAGAGAGTTTTGCGACAAAACCTTGGTTGACGCGCGGAAGTACGCGTTTGAGCTGGACAAGCGACGCGCGGACGACGCCGAGGAGTTTGCGATTTTGAAAACCCGGCTTGAAACCGACGTCGCGAATCTCGAGCAGCACCTCGGTGAGATGAGGGCTGTTTACCAGCTCAACGCAGAGAAGCTGGAGTACAACTACCGGGTTTTGGTGGAAAGGGAGGCGGAGAACCAGTCGACTTCGTCTTCGCAGCGCAAGAAAATCGCGGCCGCGCGGGAGAAACTGATGGTTCTGAAACAAAAGTGCCACGAGCAGGAACTGAAGGTACGTCTTGCATTTCCCAAATCCCAAGACTGTCTGACCATACAATACTGACACTTTTCTGGCAAAACGGAAAAAGTTCGAGAGCGAAAACGTCAAGCTCGCGGACGAACACCGCCGAGCCGTGGGCACGTTCAACGAGCTGCAAATGAAACACAAGCGGTTCGTGAAAGGCGACACCACCAAGTTCCACGAGGTGTGGCGGATGCACGAAGACCTCGTCGCGGCGAAGGTCAAAAGAGTGCTCGACGCGGACCGGGTGATTCACGAACAACAGCTGGGGTGGCGGTGGCGCCCGCCGAGCGACGACGTGTTTTTGAAACCGGACGACCTGGCGCTTTTGGAGGGGCGGAAGAAACGCCTCGCCGCGGCGGCGGCGGCGGCGGCGGCGAACGCGGAGTCGCTGGGGAGCGACTTCGAGGACGAGGACGAGGAGGACGAGGGTGACGACCCTCCGACGCCCATGGGTAACACTCCGGCTGGCGTTTCGCCGTCGCAGCCCTCCATCGCTGAATCGGAGGAGAACCCGTTTTCCAAGCGCCTGGGCGACCCGGCGTATGCTGAGCTGTTGCAGGTAACCACGGAGGCGTGTGGGTATCTGGTGGACCCGGTTACGAAGCGGACGGTCGATGAGGCGACCCTACGCGCGGCGGAAGCGGGCGACGCCGACGACACCGCCGCGACGGCGGCGGCGTGCCACCGCCTGGTGGTGGAGTCCGTGTTGAAAGCAATCGGGGTTCGGGACGCGCCTTCGTTCGATTCCTTCGTAAACGCGATGACCACGGAGTTGCCAACCGAAACCGACGACGACGACGAGACGGAACGCGAAACCCGAAACCGACGCACACATACGAAGCTCCGGCGAACGAACTCCTTTCGCGACGTACCCGCCGTGTCGGTTCCCGACACGTCCAAAATCACGCAAAGGCTGGCGGCGTTTGCGGAATCGGAAAAAGGCGCGTCGGCGAGCGGGCGGGCTTTAGCGGCGTTGAAAGCGGCGAACGCGGCGGTTGAAACCGAGGGCGGTACCGGTGCCGGTTCGGATTCCAGAAAGGACCTAACACAACCTAGGCCGCGGAAAACACGCGCGCAGCTGGAGTCGGCGTTTTGGCAGCGGCAGGCGGACGCGGTTGGCGCGAAACCAACGCGCGCGTGGTTCGCCCTGGAACGCGGTTTGCGGGGGTACTTGCGTTCGCTGAAAAAACGAAAAGAAACGCTAGAAACTGCTTTTTCGTTACAGAAACAGAACGACGAACTCAGAGGGCTGCTTCGGCAGTACCTCGGCGCGGATATCAACGACGAGCTGCTCGTACCGCCCAGCGCGCTGATCTGATTGAGGATCGAGATGATCTACACTTTGTTAAAATTAATATGATGATGTGAACCCTCGGTCCGCAAGTTCCTCGCTGAGTCTAATTATATTTCCTAGGCCAACGCAACGCACCCGCACCGCACGCGATGTCGTGGTACCCTGTCTGTTGTGTCCGATCTGTCTCTCATTTCCGTCACGACCTCTTCCCGCCGGGTTCCTCTTCCTCCGGGTACCCCATGATCTTGTTCATGTACCGCCGCGCCGGTCGCTCGAACTTATCCCCCATCGCCATCGCCCCAGCGGCCATGCCGTGCATCACGCTTTTGATCTTCCCGTGACTCCACTGATCCGCCACGAACCGGTCGTTCAACCGCAAACCCCCCCGGTAAAGCTTCTTCAAGCCGTACACCCGCAACGCCAACATCACCGCGAGTTTCTTGGCGACCCACAGCTTGAAGAAAACGGCGGGCGCGGCGGGCCACATCCTGGTGCCCGCTCCGCGTGTACACACCGCCCGAACCGCGCGTGTTGATCCCTAAACCGACCTCGCGACGCCCACTCCGGCACCCACGACGTCCGGTGAAAGCGGCGCGCCTCGACCAACCCGCGCACTTCGCAAGGGGGCGCGACGTCCTCGGCGCGCGCACGCGGGTGATGAGGCAAGAGGAATCGAATCCATCCACGACGTACACACACTCGAGCAAAGCGATGATCTGACTTCCACCGACACGTGCCACGCGCCACCCGCCCTGCCGCGAGCAGCGTGACGCGGCGACGGCGAAAAGGATAAAAATATGGCCTCCGACAAACCGAAAAGTCGCGAGTCTCGCATCGCCCCGCCGCTCCCTCTGTCACTCCGAGGGGCGATCCGGGGACATCCCTTGCTCGGTGGTTGGTTGTTTTTCGCGGTGAAGGCGCGTGGTGTGCCCCGCGTGTGGCTCCAACCGCGCCCCCGCGGTGGTAACCGGGCACGCGTGAAAAGGACACATCATAGTACGAGGTAGTTTTGACGACCACCACCGATCTAATCGCAAATGCGCCGCACGCGTCGTTCGGCGACGCAGTCGGCGTCCGGGGTGGAGCGCGTTGACGCGTCCGACCTCACCCCCGATGCGACGTCGGTGCCGCTTGCGGTTTCAAGGGAGGAGCTGTTGGACGCGCTGACGTGTCCCATCAGCGGAAAGCTGTTCGTGGATCCGGTCACCGCGGTGTGCGGACACACGTTCTCGCGACGCATGTTAAGCGTGTGGATGAACCAACCCGGGCGGCAAAGCTCATGCCCCACCTGCCGCGCGCCTCTTTACCACGAAAGCCCGCACCAGTGGCCTGTTAATACCACGATCGCGGACCTTTGCGAGCGGTTCCTTGATGACGCCCTCGCCGAAGCGCGGTCAAGCGAACCCGTGTTGGATTTCCCACCCTTCGATTCGCAAATGCGCAACGCGAACGGCGTCGGTACCAGCGGTAACAACGACGCGGTGGAGCTCCCACTGTTCGTCCTGGACCCCATGATCCCTGGCCAGGAAATCACCCTAAACGTTTTCGAAGAGCGGTACAAGCGGATGGTCCGCAGGGTCATGCAACACACGCGCAGGTTCGGGATGGTGGCGCCCGCGGATGCGCACCACGAAGGTACGGCCGTAGGGGCTTTCCCAAATCCCGACACTGTTTACGGACCCTCTTTGAGTGCACTACTATAACACTTACCAGTACTGGCAACTGTTACATACATCACAAGTACACTGTTTGCCCATACAGGCTACTTGTACACTCAAGACTGACACTTTCTTTTATCAATCTCAGGCGCCGCGAAAACGGTCACGACGCGGGAACAACGAGGACGTGGACGGCGACGACGCGTGAGTACGATTGGCGATGAAAATGAGTTGTTCACCTCGCGCGGAAACAACATCGGCACCGACCGGGTATATGCCTCCTCCGAGGAGGAGGAGGATGGGTATTCGCGGGGAGACAGTGACGACGGGTTGGGCGGTAGCGGCGAGTTCACCAACCGCGCAAACGATCCGTTTTTGGGCGCCGGGCCGTTCGCGTTCAACGACTTCGGAGTGGAGTGCGTGGTGACTGCTTTTCAGGAATCCATCGACGGGCGAGTGCTGGTGCGGTGCCGCGCCACACGGCACGTCCGTGTCATAAGCGCCAGGGAAGACGAAGCCGGGTACGCCGTGGCGCGCGTGACGCAGGTGACGCCTTTGGAAATGTCTGGCGCGGGCGCGGCGCGCCCTGAATTGGCGGCGGCGCGCGCGGCCGTCGCGACACCGCGCGCGCGAAACACGGCACGGAAACATGCTGGCCCTCAAGGCTGTGCTCCCAATGCGTCCGTCGCTGCCGATGCGGACCACATCACGGAACGCACACTCCGGTACGACCGCGACCAGAACGCCGCTGTTTTGGCGGAACGGTTTGGGGAGTGGGAAAACGTAAACGGCGAGTTTTCAAACGGAAACGGGATGGTCAACCCTAGGGTTGTGAACGAGTGGACCGCTTACCTGCGTTTCGCGGGGGTCGCGGTGGCTACGAACCGTGACACCCGAGGGGACGAGTGGCACGCGTCGCGCCAGCGGCTACGCATGGACAGAGCCGTCGGGGCGCACCGGGTGTGGCTGGCGCACGTCAGCGGGCGGCCGTTGGAGTCGTTTGAGGAAACAAACAAACCCCGAACCCCGTGGACCAGAGGAAGCAAGTGTTTCTTCAAGCGCTCGTACGGGGGCAAGCCCGAGAACCTGCTCGCGTTGTGCGGCGAGCGACCACGCGCGGACAGGGTAGAGGAGCTCTCCTGGTGGCTCGCGAGGGTGGCGAACCCGCTGCCCCCGCTAGGCGCGGCGGTTGAGCTCCGGGGCGCGGCGCTGAGCACGTCGAGCGCGACGCGGCGCTTCTCGCGGATCTACGGCGGGTTACACGAAAGTTTAAGAAGCGTGCACAAGCTCGAGTTTTCCGCGTTCCGGGGCGCGCGGCCGGTCGCCGGTGCCGCGGTCGCCACGGCGTGGTGTCGCGCCATGGAACTCTGCGCGAAGGAGGAGGACGCGTACGTCCGCTCTGGCGAACACGAATTCGGGTATCAAAAAAACAACCGGTTGGTGAACCGCAAGACGCTGGCGCGCTGCGCTGGCGTCGCGATTGAAATCATCTTCAAAAGCGGGTTGGCGTTTCCCGACTTGCCAGACGACGTGGACCGGGACGGCACGTCGATCGGCAAGAACTGGCCCGCCATGGGGATGTCCCCGATTCCCACCAACCCGTACGTCTCCCAAACGCCGTTCAACGGGCACGCGACGTGGATACCGGGCGATACCGGGAACGGCCGCGCGGTTTCAGGCACGGGAAACGGAACTGAAGAAAGCGAGCCGTTACCCCGGGTCGCGGCGAACGACGTCGCGTCTACGCTGACGCCCGGGCAAACCAGGGAGTTGAAGAAAGTGGCGGCGGTTCGGTTCGCGTTTCTGGTATCCAGAGGCGGCGCCCCGCGAGCGGCCTGGGAGCTGTACCGCCACCTTAGTCGGTTCGGAGACGACGAGTTTGAAACCCTCGCGTCGCAAGTCGCGTCCGCGCTGGCTGGCGACGACCCAACGTACCGGCTTCCCGACGATTTCCCCAGGCCGGGGGATACGCGCAGGGCGGCGCTCACCATAGGCGTCGTGCCGGGAGGGCGGTCGTTCCTGTCCGGCGGCGGCGGCAGTACGTTACACGGAGGACACGGACCCAGCTCGTCTTCGTTTCGCGGATTCCGGTCGCTGGCCTTGTTCCCCGAGCTCGGCCGGTTCACGGTGTGGCGCGTCGCGGATTTCGTGCTGGCGGCGTTTATATGGGTCGTCGCGGGGATCGGGCACCTACTGTTTTCGGTAATAGCCGCCGCGGTTGGCGTCTCAACCGCGCCCTCGAGCGCGCGCCGGAACTCGCAAAACCAAAACGTCGACCGCGGACGCGTCGGCAATCATGGAACGCACCCAGGCAACGGCAACGGCAACGCTCACTTTACGTTCGCGGGAGGCGGGTACAATGCGCGGAATGGCGGGAACGGCGGCGTGGGCAAGGTACGTATTTTCCAATCACCACATTCCACCTCCCTGATTGCCCACACAAGACTGCAAGACTGACACTTTTCTTTTTACTCAGGCGCTTTTCGCGGCGACGTGCGCGACTATTTTGTTTTGGGTGCTGGATTCGAACGAGCACTTCCCGAACGCCACCGCGCGTACCGTGGATTTGGAATTCTGGAACAAAAGCACCACTGTGGTGTGGGCGAGACGGTTGATACAAAGAGTGGTGCCGGAAGTAAGCGAGGTGTAGTTGTGATGACTGGTAGCGTGATGATTGGTGTGCGTATTCATTTCAAAGATTCAAAGATTCAAAAGTAAGGTTACGCCTGTTGTCGTCGCCTCGCCGCCGGCGTTTCGTTTTCCTTCCCCCGCGCCGCCGCGTTTTGCCGCCGTCGCTTCGCGCTGATTTTAACCTGCGCCGCGGGTTCTATTTTCTCGTGTGTGGCGTATTTCCACTCGTTGAATTTGCGCATGGAGTCCCGGCCGAGGGTAAACAGAAACTCCTCCTCACGCGCCAGTAAGTGTTTCTGTTTAAACTCACCACTCCCGTGCGCCTGGCAAAGAAGCGCTTTGTACCGCCGGCTGAACGCGTCGGCCAGGTTCCGCCCTAACGTTTCGTCCCGCAACAGCTTGTTCAAGGCCTTGCCGAACCGGAAGAAGTGCGCGCAGAACTCCCGGATCGGGACGTTCCGTGGCTCCGCGTGTACGATCATCCACACGCGTTCGTCGAAGCATTCCGGCAAACTCGGCGCCACCATGTTTTGCTCAAACAGCTTGGGCACGAGCCAAAACGGCAACATCACCTCCGCGTACGAGGGCAAATCGTGGCCCTCGTTCTGCTTGTCCATCTCCTTCCCCAAACCCGTACACCCGCTGTTGAAAACCACCGGAACGGTCTCCTGTTCCGTGAGAAACGAATTCACGTCGAAGTACTTCGCCATGGCGCGCGTGAGCACTACGGGTCGGGACGCGATGGTCTGTCTCCGTCGCGTTCAAATCTGAGACGCGAATCCAAAAAAAAGGCACCCGTGCGCGAGGCTGGTAGGTCGCGAGGCTGGCAGGTCGTTCTCACGCTTGGAACGAAACGGAACACGATTGGTTGGGTTCGAGTACGAATCCGCGTAGCGCGAAGACGCGCGCGCGTTCGTGAGTCGCGGGCGTGCGGCGCGAGTCGTAATGGTGCGCCGACGACCGCGTCTCTCGCCGGACTTCAAAATGTATTTCAAATATCCACGGTCGAAAATGTTCTGGTTCAACCGACCAGAAACTTGAAGCCACGACTTCCGTAACGCTTTTCTCGGAAGCCACAACAGACGCGCACACGCACGCCGCCCAACAACCCACCACCACTTTCTAACATGCCCTGTAAAAACTTCTCAGGCGCTTCCAAACTTAGGCGCAGAAGAGCGCGCGCAGCGCTTGATACCGACACCCCGTGAGAAGCGACGTTCCTTAACCTTCCCCGAGATCTCATCAGTAAAATCCTGGGGGAAGATTTACTGCCCGATCGCGCCGACCTTGTGATGCTTCGAACGGTGAGTCGCGCTATGCGCGTTGAGGTGGAGGATACGGGGCGTACGATTGCAGAGATATGTGCCAACGAAGCAGCTGAGCTCGGATGCTTACGCGCTGTGGAGCGCCTGCAAGCTCGAGGTCTTCTGCAGCGTAGAGAATACCTTTACCAGGCTGCGGCGGCGAGCGGACAGCTCGAGAAGCTGAAGCTGTTTCGCACGAACGGAGTACCTTGGGACGAAGGCACTTGCTCGGGGGCGGCGGAGGGCGGACACCTCGATGTTCTGCAATGGGTGCACGCGAACGACTGTCCGCGGAATGCGGAAACGTGCGCGAGGGCGGCGGGCGGCGGGCACCTCGAGGTACTTCAGTGGGCGCGCGCGAGCCGCTGTCCGTGGGACGAGGACACTTGCTCGTTCGCGGCTTACGGCGGAAACCTGGAAGTGCTTCAGTGGGCGCATTTGAACGCATGCCCGTGGGACGAGGACACTTTCGAGTCCGCGAGTAACGTAAATAGTGACGGGGACTTTGCGATGCTCCAGTGGTTGCACGCACGCGCGTGCCCGTGGGACAAGAGGACGTGCGTGAACGCGGCGGAAGGCGGGCGGCTCGAGGTACTGCTGTGGTTGCGCGCGAACGGCTGCGAGTGGAACAAGGAAACGTGCTTGCGCGCGGCAGAGAAAGGACACCTCGACGTGCTGGGATGGGCGCACGCGAACGGCTGCCCTTGGGACATTGTGGGCTGCGTGACTCTGCTGGCGTCTCACGTCGGCGGGGACCTCGGCGCGACGCGGTGGTTGCGCAAACACGGGTTCCCCGAGTGGATGATGTGGATGAATTCCTCGGACGAAGAATGGATCGAAGACCAGGAAAACGGGTCTCCGCCGTGCGAAAACGACAGCGAGACGGATACGTGGACAACACAAGTAAGAATAGGACCGCGCTGAAGACGAACGCTTCATACGAACTTGAAGAAAGAGTTGCGCGGGGGATGGTGTTTTGGGATCGTACGGTTGCGCGCGAACGGCTGCCCGTGGGACGCTGGTACTCTGAAATGCGCGCAAAAGCAGGGACACGGTGACATTGTGGAATGGGCGAACGCCGACGGTGCCCACATGCCCCGCGTACGGGGCATGCGGGCACGCACGCAAGACCATCCACTTTGTCTTCCAACGCAATGTCCGGTAAGAAATCTCGCGTGCGAAAGAAAAAGACCGACCGCCGCCGCGATGCTAACGCGGGCGAGGCCATCCCCGGCCTTTCCAACCACCTCGTCGCCACGCTCATTCTCAGATCTGACCTTTTTGACGATCCCGCCGAGCTCGCACGGCTCCGACCGGTGAGCCGCGCGATGCGTGCCGCCGTGTCCTCGACACGGCGTTGTCTTGAAGAGATGGATGCTACGGCCGCCATGAAGGCCGGATGTTTCAGCGCGATGCAACGCCTGCAACGACGAGGTCTTCTGTCGCCTCACACCCTAAGTTTCCTATGCCCGACAGCGGCGAGGGCTGGACTGGTCCAGGAATTAAAGCTGTTGCGTGAGAACGACTCACCGTGGGACGAGGGGACGTGTTGCGGAGCGGCGGCGGGCGGGCACGTCCATTTACTGGAGTGGGCACATGCGAACGGCTGTTCATGTGGCGTGCACACGTCTCACTCGGCGGCGTCGGAAGGACAACTCGAGTCGTTGATGTGGTTGCACGCGAACGGCTGCCCGTGGGATGAGGAAACTTGCGCGCAGGCAGCGGCTGGCGGCCATCTCGAGTCGCTGAAGTGGTTGCGTAAGAGCGGCTACTCGTGGGGCGTGCGTACGTGCGCGTTTTTGGCGAAGAAGGGCGATCTCGAGGTGCTGCAGTGGGCGCGCGCGAATGGTTGCCCGTGGAACAAGCAGACGTGCTCCTTTGCGGCGGAGGCCGGACACCTCGAGATAATCAAGTGGGCGCGCGCGAACGGCGCGCCGTGGGACTCGGACACGTGCAGGCAGGCGTCAGGCGAAGGCCACTTCGAGGTGTTGAAGTGGCTGTTCCAACACGGTTGCCCGGTGAATGAAGAGTCGTGCGCGCAGGCGGCGGGGGATGACAATTTGGAACTGCTGAAGTGGTTGCGCAAAAACGGCGCACCCTGGGACGAGCGCACTTTCATCTTAGCCCACACGCAGCGGCGCCGCGAAGTGCTGACGTGGGCCATCGCCAACGGCGTTCCAAAGCCCGCCGCGGTACAAATTGCGGAGAGCATGGGTGCGGATGTTTCAATTGACATGCTTTTTGAGATGCTTCCATAAACCGGGAAGAGTTAACGGGGTGGCAGTAGTGATGGGTAGGGACGAGGACGAGGTAAAAAAACTTAAGTGTCCGTGTTTGATGGGTATGTTTGATGGGTCGAGAGACAGGTGTCAGTGTTTGATTCCAGAATAAGAATACGAATAAAACAGTCACCCTTTCCGCGGATCCGGCACGCCTTGCATATCCCGGACGTCCACCACCGCCATCCCGGCTCGCCGCGCGCTTTCCATTCCAAGCTCCGCGTCTTCGTACGCCACGCACTTGGTGGGGTCCACGCCCAATTTTTTCGCCGCAAGAAGATACAAGTCGGGCGCCGGTTTCCCGTTTTCGACGTCATCAATCGTCACGACGGCCTGAGATAAAAAAGAAAGTGTCAGTCTCGTATGGGCAATCGCAGGGGCGGTGTGTGGTGATTGGGAAATACGTACCTGGAACAGATGAAAAATGCCGTGCAGTTTCAAGTGATGCGTCACGGTCGGCTTGACGCCACTGGACGCGACTGCGATTGGAATTTTGTTCGCAAACGCGTTTCGCGCGATCGCCACAACCGGTGCAATCATTTCAGGCCCGTCCTTCATCAAGTCGTCCGCCAGGGTCTTACACCGCGCCGCCATGGCGTCCAAGTCGGGATTTTTGTTTTGTTCCCTTGCCAGGATGGCAAAGATTTCGCGAATCGGGACGCCCGCGAGGTCGTAAAACTGCTTAACGCTCATGGTCATCCCGAACTCGGCGCACGTTTGTTGGTCCGCAATCAGAAACGGGCCCATCGTGTCCACCAGGGTTCCGTCGCAGTCTTTTGGAAACGTGAAGGGTGTACCGAGGAAAGGATGTCAGGGTGTCAGTCCATAGGAAATATTCGAATGAAGCGTTCATTCGGGTGCCGTCTCGAAAAGGGTCGGGTCCCTCGCATCCGTGGAACCGGGACCGGATCGGGAACACGTGGAGACGTACCGAAAACCAGCGCCGCGGGGTTCACCACGCCGCCGTACACCAAAGCCTCGCCGTTCGCGGGAGCGAGGTCGCCCATGTTGCGCAGTGCGGAGCGCTGTGACAGGGCGCGTCATCCAGGGATGAGAGATGGTCTCAAAAAGCGCACGGGCTCAAAATTTCAGATTTTCGCAAAAAGCGCGCCGCCGCCGAAAACTTCGGAAAAGCGTCGGCGGGTCCACGTCTCTGTGTCATTCAGCCCACGCACCGGCGATGGTGGCGCGGCGTACTTCCCGCGGCGGCGACACTGGCGTGGCCGCTGGTGACGCGGCGGGTAAATCGGGGGGCGCTTTGTCGGTTGCGGAAAGACGCGTGGCGAAGCAGCGCGAGCGGCGGCAGAAGAAAACCGTTGCGAAGACGAACGTGGTGGATCCACCGCGTGGTGGTTTGAAAGCCACGGCGTCTACGCCACGCGGTGGCGCTGGATCCGCGCGTGTTTTGCAAACCGTCGGTACCGAGAAACCCGACGGCTCGCGCGCTGTGACGAACTCGGAGGATGACGCGTACGTGGGTATGTTTCTGGATGAAGGCGATGTGACGACCGATGATGAAAGCGACGGCGGCGACGAGGACGACGCGAAAAACGCGAACCCGGCGCAAGAGAAACAACCCATAAACCTGGAGATGGACTGGCACGACGGAAGCGACATCAGTAAGGAATACCTTGGGATGTTTCTCGACGAGGGCGATGCAGGTGATGAGAAGGATGGGGATGGTGATGACGACG
>TARA_B110000259_G_scaffold106092_1_pt1 | contig 11515 bp, 11 predicted proteins | sample TARA_B110000259 | Tara Oceans TARA_B110000259 (sample SAMEA4397649) | marine metagenome | biome: Polar Biome; feature: [SRF] surface water layer (ENVO:00010504); material: water (ENVO:00002006), including particulate matter (ENVO:01000060) such as... | depth 5 m | reverse complement strand
AGATCTACTGTGTTCGCACTCGCGGGTTCGAACCCCGCCCGTGACATCAGCAAAAAATAATATATATTTTTCAATATATATTATTAATAAATTACAGGAATGTATCAATCCAATTTTCGAGTCTCAATTAAGAAATTAAAATGCTCTATAGTTCATGCTTCCAAGGCGATGATTGGATCGAGAACGGGCAGGACGGTTATTATTTAGTGGCATTTGGAAATTAGTGGATCTATCTCGATGATTATGATCGGGTAGATTACGAATAATATTATGACTAATATCAAAATCAAGTTCGTAATAGTAATCATCATTAGTAATACTTGCGTTATATATATTGTATAAATATTCATCAACGTCAAAATTGTTATGGTAGGGTTGGTTAAACTGTGAAAACTCTGCTCGAAGAGTGCGATTACGAATAGCAATATCTGGAAACGCATCTCTAATTAATGCGAGGAATATACCATATTCACCTTCATTGTAGTCGGGTAGTTCATTAACAATAGTATCAATGAGGTCTGGCGTTCTACATACTGGACATGTATTATTGCGACGAGCCCACGTATAAATACAATCATGATGATAAATATGATTACACTTTGATATAAATTTACGTTTATCATCTGTATCTGAATCTATAAATTCAGATTCTAAACAAATATAACATGTATCAACCATAAGTATATTATATAAATATAAATATAGTATGTTACAATTAAAAGAATATAAAGAAAAAACAAATATATTTATATATATAATTAGCGTCTAGAGTGTAGCGTTATTTTATATATGCCCGTGTGGCGCAATGGATAGCGCACCAGACTTCTAATCTGGGGGTTGTGGGTTCGAGTCCCACCATGGGTAATTTTTCAATTTGGCTATATACAGGGGTTAAATACTTGGAGCCAAATAACAATAATATAAACAATAATATTTATTTAAAAATATAAATATTATTAATATAAAAATGTATATAACAAATAATATACTTGGTAAAAATATGATATATAATAAATTAAAAGAATATGGCGAGGATATGAATGGGTGTAAAAGAATAAAAATGATGGATAGTATGGATAATTCATATTATGAAACCTTATGGGAAATATCAAAATTGTTTAATGAAAAAAAGTATAGAAGCATAATAGGTTCAAAAAGTTCATATGATTCTATAAATCAAACAATTATATTTGTAAATCCAGTAAACATAACCGATAAATATACTTTATATATTCATAACAAATATTCAATAACAATAACAATTCCAATAAAAAAGACAAATTATATTTATAGAACATCATTTACAGAATTATGTGATGTGTATAATTATTTAAAAATTCATGTATAAAATGAAAAATAAAAATAAAACCAAAAGATATAAATAAAATGACGAGTGAAACAGAGATATATTATGGTATTATATACGATGACGCATTAGTCAGATTGAAAAATAGACTGACGGATTTAGCAATCAAGTCTACAACCATGCCTTTAATCATAAAATATGTGATAGAAATAATTGAAGGTACACAAATAAAGGGTTCGGAAAAAAAAACGATGGCTTTAAAATTAATGAGAACAATCATAGTGGATTTGACCGATGGAGAAGATGAAGAAGTGTTGACTCGGCTTTTGGATGATGGGACCATAAGCGATTTAATAGAATTGGTAATTGATGCAAGTAAGGGAAAATTGGACGTAAATGTGGCAGTTAAAGTAGTGGCTGGATGTTTTACTAAATTTGTTCCGTATGTTGTCAAAAAATTTAAAAAATTAAGAGGCAAGGACCATTAAATACTTTTAATATAAAAAATAAATATACATGATCGCAAATTTATATGTATATTTATTTTTTATAGTTTTATAGTTTTATTTTTAGGCGACAGCAGTAATACGAGCCCACGACATACCGGCTGTCTTTTTACGACGAAACTCCTGTTCGAATTCTGCTTCGTCAGCCCATGAATACATACTTGTTTTATTGCTAACAAACCCAACGCCCCATTTGATGGTAGAAATTGGGGGTAGTTCGTGATTGTTAAAGTACTCTTCTACATCCTTAGAATTCAATAGGGTTTTGGGTTCAGTAACAACGATTTGGTTCTTCTTTTTTGAGACACCGCAATATGAGGCCGTGTGTCCTGTGACCCCGCAATTACGACATTTGATTTTTAGCAAATAAGGACAGGTGATGTTGTTTTCCGAATCCCGTACATTATGAGTATTAAACGCAGAGTTCTTGACGTCAAAGCAAAGCTTACAGTGGAGGGACATATTGATTATTTAATGGATTAATTGATATCACTAATATATAAAAATATTATATCTTTCAATTTTTTTTTAGACCTAACAGGAATATAATTTTTAATTGGGTAATTTAGACTTTTTCTCTCATCGCTTTGGCTCCAGCATGAACAAATGATGGTGGTGTGATCCTATTTACAGATGAGAAATCATCAACCGACCAGCTGCGGCGTGGTGATACGAGATGTGATGGTTGTTTTTTATTGTTACTTGTAAATAACTTATTAAATTTTACTACCATACTTTTATATGTGGGTTCTCCAGAATATAATTTATACCGTTTTTTGAAATGATACAGTGCCTCATCCGTGATACCATAATCGGGATTAACATTTAATATTTCTTCTAATAATGTTCCTTTGATTGGGTCAGTTTTATATTCTGATGGTAAACAAAATTCTTCTGGTAGCCCAAGATATTTTAAAAAATTACGGACACAAATAGGTACACAATCATAACAAAAAAAGTTAAAATAAAATTTGTTGCGTAATTGAGCGTTTAAAATTTCTTGAGAAAATAGTTTATCGATCATTATATATGCGGTTTTGAGATAAATAATATTATTTATGAATTTTTTTTTAGTAAGAATTAATTCTGATATTCTTAATTTACAAACGTTAGCTTGTGTGTTGGAAAGCCTGTTGGTTTTAACAATAGCACTAATAAGGCGTAATTCATTCTTAATATCTTTAAGTGATGTAATGGTTTTAGATTTAAAATCCTTAATTTTTTTGATTAAAGTAAAAATATTAGTATTGTAAATAATAGGATATTTATTTCTAATTTTAGCAGGTATTAAAAATGGATTGGTTTCTTTAATTTCGGCAATTTTATCTTCTATTGATTTGATTTTAGATTTAATATAATTGGAATGTTTAATTTCATTATTAATGTTATCGTCACCGTCTTCCATATCAGGTGTTTTGTCAGAAGCAATATCGAGATCATTATTGTTATTGTTATTGTTGTTATTATTGTTTTTTCTGGTATCAAATTCAAAATTATTATAAAATAATAATAGTTTGGCTGAAAGAAATTCGGCGGAAGATTGTAGTTTATCGTATTGATGGGCTGTAATTTTATAAGCTTGAGCACAGGCGTCTAATTTGGTAAAACTAATAATAGATAACAAAAAAGTGACGGCGCCATTAAGACCGGATAGTATAATATCTCCATTCGTCCCACAGTGAATGTGTGTTTGCGAAACGGTACAAAAAGCTGTGATAAGCATAGATGGGAGCATCAAGAGGTATAATCGTATAAGAGAATGTTGAGATGCTTCCATATAAATAATTTTCTGCCCCCTGATATAACTAGCCATTATATCAAAAGAAGATGAATATTTCTGTGCATTATTGAGTTTATAATATTTATCAACGTGTAGTTTAACATCATTATAACTCAATTTTCTATAAGAAAAAGCAACTTTATTGTCATCATATGACAAATTATTTAATATTTGATAATTGAGTTCTTTCATTTTTTTTCTCTTTTTAAAACTATCTTTATATGAATTATCAGATTGACTGGAATCGCTGGGTTCAGATATAATACCGTTTAAAAATCGGATACCATCCATATCAGAAACACAACCGATAGCTTGATTATTGGGTGAAAAAAAAGTTGCTTTATCAAGTAAAACGGTAGCGTGTGAGCGTTGTTTTCCTATACTAACATCTGATAAATCAACATAGGAGCCCAGAAAATCGGGGTCTATAACAATATTTTCTAAAGTATTGTCCGCGACCGACATCATAGATTATATATATATTTATTAAACGCCAGTTGAACCGAACGCTCCCTTGCCCCGTAGCGTTATACCTAAACTTTTAACCTCGTCCATAATATAAATTTTCATAGGGTATTCAAGATTAGGGGGACATATTTGAACTAATCTACTACCGAATTCAATTTTATGATCCATAAAGTCATAACCACTAATATTATCAAACACTGCTTTAATATTTCCTCGGTAACCAGAATCAATAATACCGACACAATTAGCAAGACGCAGAGGTGTTTTAACTACGCTGGAACGAGGATATAAATAATACGAAACATACCAATGTTTCATTTTCATACAAGTAACAATTTTATGGTCAAGCACAACTTTTTGTGCTCCCATACTATCAGTATCTTGAGGGCAAAATAAATCAAATCCAGCGTTGAAACAATATGATTCCATATCGGGTTGATTATTAATTACAGCATTCAAATAATTATCTACATTTTGATTATGTGTGCAGATAGAATCGATGTATAACTGTTTTAATTCTGGAGAATCGGAATCAATATAAATAAATAGTTCATAAAACTGAGGCATAGGCTTATCTGTGTTATTATAAGTATCCATATGGATAAACAGTGGTATATTTGGTAATTAAAAACAAAAAAATATTTTCAATTTTTTTAAAAATCAAAGAAAAAAAAATATATTATAATGTTTTTGTTAATATTTTTTTTTTATTATTGTTCAATATCGTAGTCGCGTCTCGTGTAGCGTCCTGAAACCCAACAATCAATCAATGTATCTATCCTAGATAAGAGAATAAAGATAAGCGATAAGATAGACAATAAAGAGATAAAGAGCGCCAGTCGAGACACCAGATAAGATATATCTTATGTCTTTATCTCTTATCTGATACAGAGACAGCCATATTACCCCAATATCCAGTAGTGACAGCGCCACCACCCTCGCCGCCACCGCCCATCCTTGAGATGATGAGTCATCTCCAATCATCATATTAATATCTCCACTGCGCCTAGTCATAGGAACAGGTTTTATTTTTTTATCGATAGTGCTAACTAAACACATCTCCCATTCTCCTGCGGGAAACATAGTTTCGTTTTTAGAAATATACATAAGAGCCCCGCGGTTATATGCTTGGGTATTGCTAATTGAATTAATTTTATTCAAACCAATTAGCATAGGCAAAATCATTATTGTCTATGTATAGTATATCTAATAATTAAAAACAAAAAAATATTATCAATTTTATTCAAACCAATTAGCATGGGCAAAATCATTCTTCACGTTTACAATTTATATTTGTATATATTTGTATATATTTGTATATATTTGTATAATAATAAATTGTTTATCAATTAAAAAAAGATATAACATAAATTTTCAATGGATGGTTATTGTTTATTAAATAACTTATTTCTATACGCACTAAGTTTTTCGTTTGAATATTCACATGTAAATTCAAAAACAAAATTGGTAGGATAATTCTGTAAATCCACAATCCGGCCGTATGTATCTAATACTTGGATATGTAATTTTCTAATTCTTACTCCACCATGGTAAGTTCTTTTTATGGTATAAATTGTTTTAGAATTACTATGATTATTGCCAAAAGGAGTTCCGGCAGTTGGAATTCTAGTTAATATATTATCGCTAGTTATAGTTTCGCCAAAGCCTAATAAAATTAATTGTTGCGATTGATTACCAACAAAATCATTTACTGATATATATAATCCAGAATCATTGGTGTGGCCGTATATATTTCTAGACTCCAAAAATCCATAATAAGTATAAATCCCTATTGTGGTAATATAATTAGTATCATTAAACGCTATAAGTTTATATATCGAATTTTCCCGGTTGTATATGTCAGAGAGAGTATACCCGAATGTTCCGAGACAACTTAACGAAAAATTAATTTCATCCATATTATGTTGATGATATGGTTTATCATTGTTAACACATATAGATGGAGTATATATATTGCGGATTGAAAAAGCTAAATTCAAACTACTCATATCATCATATGATATATTAGCCCACGGATAAATATTTAAAAATGTATCTATTTCTTCCAATGTTTTAAATCTAAACACCGGTCTAGCAGATGACTCAGATACTTCAAATTTTAAATAACGTAAATATTTATTTTTTGTAACATCATTCACATATGCAACATCAAAATAAAAGCTAGATATAAAGTTTTCAATATCTGTAGCAAACCATACGCCATCTGGTATTGTAATATCATATTCAATATCATCGGTTAGATCATTACTATTTATACAAACAATAAATTTATTATTACCCTTTTTTTCTGAAAAAGTATAAATAATATTAGGTATGTCACTGTTAACTAATTCTAGTGAAATAACATTATTAATTGATTCGGGCAAGTCAATTATGAAATTAGTTGATTGAGATATTTTATCGCATATTTTATTCGGATTACCAGTAATACCACAGTTAGTCGGTACACTAAGCTGAGAAGCGGGTGATTTAAATTCGGAATTAATAGCTACTTGTTTTTTTATAGTGTTATATGTTTTTGGATTAATGGGTATATTAGATTCGTTTACAGTGTTAACATTATGTATTTTGTTTTCTATAATATTAGTAACATTGCTTTCTAATTTATCTATCTTATTAATTAATTCTTCATTATTTAAATTATCAGAAAATTTTTTGGTGTAATTTTCGCTTTTTTTATGTAAATATAATAAGTTATATATTTTTGTGAAAAATATATTTAAATCACCCGCTAAAGATGTGTCGTCTAAATTTCGCAATTGATTTATTTTATTACTATAATTTTTTTCTAATAATTCATTTGTAAATTCAACATTAAGATTAATATTTAATAATGTTTTTAATTCATTAAATGAATATGAATTTATGTCTGTATCAAAATTACTCATTTTTATATAATATATTATATATAATCATTAATTTTATTTAATAAATACAATAAATACAATAAATTAAGAATTCATTTTGATACCCAATATAGGACCAAGACCCCTATTAGTATTTAGAGCACTGTCAGTATCATTTGTAATAATAATATTATAGTTTATAGTTAAATCTACATTATTAATATTAACGGTTTGTTTAAAAGTAAGAGAATCGCCTATATTAAAATGTAAAAAATAAAATTGATTATTTCCATCAACATAATCTGCTATAATTGGATCATTATTATTTAATGCGCCAAATAATTTATTATAACTACAAGAATTTATAGATTGAATAATTAATTGTTCTATTAAATCAGCAGCTTGACTAGACGTTCCCAACGTTTCTATATTTGGATTAGTAGGATTAATAAAATTTTCATTGTTTGCATTGCCAAAATCACCGTTTGATAAAAAATGTGACATATGTTGAGCTAATGCATTCTTATAAATAATTTTATCATTATTGTTACCTGTAATTGCATGACGTATAAGTTTATTATTTCCAATATTTACTTGTATAGATTTATTATTATCAACTCCTATTATTTTATCGATACTTTCTTCAAATAAATTATCTTTCATATCTTCTATTTCCCCAGCTAATCTTTGTTGAGATGAACGAGTCATTATGTCTTTTATTTCTGCAATTCGCGCGAAATGATCGATTGGTAATTTCAAACCCATAGTTGATGCAACAGAATTTCCACTAATAAATTTTTCTATATTATCAAATATATTATCTTCAATATGTAAGTTATTTAAAATATTTGTTCTACAACACTTTGATTGACTATGAAATGGATTATTACTTTCGGCGAAAAGATAGTATGTATATCTATTATCAAATATATACGGTGATCCACGTACATTGTTGGCAGTAAAAATTTTCTTATATAATTTTAAGAGACCGTGGTCAATACCCATATAGTGTTCACCATCACCAACATCGATCAATGTCCAACCGTCAATTGGCACGCTCCAATCATATATTGTTCCACTTGGATCATCGTCCTGATTTCCATTTATCATATATACTACTGTTTCCATGTTAAATGTTACATAATTTAAATTTTCACCTGCATCTGTAGTACCCCGACACTCGGTTATATATATACCTTTTTCTGCAAATTTACTAGCATCATAATATGCTGGCAATTGTAAATCTAAAAAAAAATATAGATAATTATAAACACTAATTTTCCCGTGAAATGTAATAATTGTATAATCGTCGACCGATGTTAGTGGATTACTATTTGCTTGATTTACCCCTCCGTCAACCCAATTTACAATTAATGTAGGAGTTCTACTAAATAGATAGTGGCAATATCTATTATCAAATATATATGGAATACCAGTAATATTATTAGGAGTAAACTCTTTCTTATATAATTTTAAGAGACCGTGATCAGTTCCCATATAGTGTTCTCCATCACTAATATCAATTAACGACCACCCATTAATTGATACACTCCAATCATATATTATACCACTTGGATCGTCACTTTGATTTGCGTTTATCATATATACAGTTGTATTCATGTTAAAAGTTACTTGATTTAAATTTTCCCCAGAATCTGTTGTTCCAAAACATTTTGCAATATCAATTCCCTTTTCTGCAAATTTAGTTGTATCATAGAATGCCGGCAATGGTTCGCCAATCTCCCTACGAAATGTTATAACAGTATTATTATCGACGGGTATTAGGGGATTACTATTTACTTGATTTATACCGCCATCTATCCAATTAACAATTAATTGTGCTGGGATAATACCGAACATTAGGTCGGCGTGAAATTTTGCAATTTTTAAATTTACTTCCATAACCATTATTATTTATCTTTAATATAAATAAATAATAATAAATTTAAATAGTTTAGGCCAGCATAGTCGCGCCTAAAGTGCTACCCAGTACTAGATGATCATTTAAATTGGCGTCTGTATTTGCCTTGACGGTTAAATTGAAATTTACAATTAGTGATCCAACCGCAAGATTGGCAGTTGCGCCTTGAGCACCACCATCATTTGTAGATATGGGTGTACCAACTGTTACAGTATTTTTAAATGTAAGAACATCACCTACTTGAAAATGTAAAAAGTGGAATGCTTTTTCATTATCCACCAATTCGGGATTTGGGTCGTCATCGGTACCCTCGGTACCAGGCTCCGCTGTAGCGCCGAGAAGTTGATTTATTCTGGGGGGGGAAAAGGATGACGCCTGCTGTATAAGCGCACCTATAATTGAATCAACATTATTATTACCAGAAGCATCAGTGGTCTCGCCAGCAGCACTAGTTGGGTCTGTAAAAACGTCTGTACTGTCTGTCTCCGCACCACTAAAAGTGGAATCTAAATAAAAAGCAACGTGTTTATTTAATATAACGTCAAACGCATCGCGGTTGGCGGAACTGCTCATGCAGCCGGTCGTCAATGCCGCCGCAGTAGAAACTTGGTGTGCTTTTACGGCGTTAGTACTGAAACCAACGGCAGTAGAGTCATCATCGTCGCCGAGAACTTTGCGTTTGAACGTATCAATCGCAAGGTTTTTTACTCCATCAATAGAGGTTGCGTTCGCGGTCTGCGAGGCCTCTGTCATAATATCAACTAACTCTTTTAATCTTAACGCGTTTGTAACTGGAACATCTAACCCTAACAAATGACCGACTGAATTACCAATTAGCGTATCTTTGGCGTTTAGATAATTTGCGTCTGTAATTGTCAACGAGTTTAATATGTTGGTGCGAGTACACTTTGTGTTAATAGCATCAGTTGCTCCATCTGTAAATAAAACCGCAAACGTACGATCCATCCAAAATTTAGCAATGTCCATTTCGACATTAATAACATTGTCTCCGCTAGAGATAACGGGTGCAACAGCGAGCTGTGTTAAATTTGCGAATGCGGCGGAAGTGCAGTCTGTGCCTGTTAACTGGTAGTTAACCATTAAATACTTATGCTATATAATTATATTATAATTAATAGAATTAATATAATTAATATAATTAATAGAATTAATAGAATTAATAGAATTAATATAATTAATAGAATTAAATTTTCCTAAATAACCTTTATATCGGAAATATATTATAAATTTTTCTTTATAGTATTTAATATGAACATATTTAAAAAGTCAGATATTACTGCCCGAACACAAGTTACAAAAACAACTAATTCACTTGAATTAAATAAATTTGAAAAAATGCATAAAATAGTAGAATCTAAGTTAGGGGGATTTTTATCTGATTACGCACTAGGCGAGGTTGATAAATTAAATGACGAATTTACAGATGACAAATACAAAAATTTAGGTTTGATTTTAGGAAATCAAACCAACTTTACAAATGTGGCCGAATACAAATATAATAAATCTACGTTTGTTAAATATTGTTCTACGTTTCATCGTGTTTTAGATGGATTACATATTGCGCTTATAAATAATAATGAGTTGATTTCGCGAACAGATGATTTGAGTGGAACTTTATATGTTTTAAGTACTGCTGAAAATTTGAGAGATTATTATGTTGAAAAGTTTACCGGGACAGCATATGGGTTTGATGAATATTTAAGCATATCAACTAATTTAGAAACATTAGATTTTAAAGATGAATATAAAATATATATATTAAAATACGGGGTTCCTGATAATTTAAATTTTGATTCTGAAAAATTATCAGCAATTAGAATAGATCGAGGAATAACTTAACAAAATAATAAATATAAAAGCATATTTATGCCTAGAAATTACTATTACTATGTATCTAGATATACATTAAAATATTTTATTTAGACATTTGAAGATTTAAAAGGCCGACTAAAATTATTTGTAATATAAATAAATGCAAAAAAAAATTGATTGGAATAATATAAATATAACAATTATTATTAATGAGCGATGTAAAAGAAGTTTGGAAAAATATAGAAGGATATGATAATTACAGCATATCCAGTTTCAAAAATATAAAGAATACAAAGAAAAATACACTTATGACGATTAATAAAAATGAGGTTCGATTAAATAAAGACGGTAAGCTAAAATCATATACCATATCAAGTTTAATGCATAAATATTTTACAGGTTATGATGATTTTACAGGAGAGATTTGGAAAAAGATAGAAGGGTTTGAATATATTATATATGAGGTTTCAACTTTCGGAAGAGTTAGAAATAAAGATACAGGAAATATTTCCGATGCAAAACCCGATAAAGACGGGTATTATTATCTTGGTTTAAGATATGAGAAGGGTAAGAATATACATAAAAGAGTTAATCGTTTAGTAGGAGAGGCATTTATTCCTAATCCCGAAAATTTACCAGTGGTTCATCATAAAGACACGGTTAGGTCAAATAATCATATTTCTAATCTTCAATGGTGCACTATAGAAGACAATAACCAATCCAAAAATACAGTAAGACCTATTGGTGGCGTCTACAAACATGGTAATAGTTTTATGGCTCGACTTACAGTTAATCAAATAAGATATACATTTTGTCGTAAAACAAAAGAAGAAT
>TARA_B110000259_G_scaffold110794_1_pt1 | contig 11630 bp, 13 predicted proteins | sample TARA_B110000259 | Tara Oceans TARA_B110000259 (sample SAMEA4397649) | marine metagenome | biome: Polar Biome; feature: [SRF] surface water layer (ENVO:00010504); material: water (ENVO:00002006), including particulate matter (ENVO:01000060) such as... | depth 5 m | reverse complement strand
TGTTTATAGTTTATAGAAAAACCTTGATTTTCTACTACGCCATACTTCCGTAATCAAAACGTTTTTTTATAAAAGCGTAATACACGACTAGTGTAGTATGTCCTTACTAGTTTTGTTAAATACTTAGGGTTGCAATTAGGTTGAGCTCCTGTACTAGAACGTAATAAAAGTGTTTTACGGAACTTTCTAGAATTTTTGCGGATATTAGTATACCTATAAACAACTAATTTTTTGGTAAACGGTAAGGGGGATTTTTTATACCCACTTACTATCTTTTTACATAAAGTAAGGTTTGGTAATTTTGTGAAACCTTTACTTAAAAGAGGTACTATAAAGTCTTTGGTTTTCAAATTATTGGTCTGTTTATTTAACATACGAACTTTATTTCGACGTAAATACTTTACTTTTTTCTTTATTATATAAGGTAACGATTGTGTTACTAAATTCTTTATAGAAGAGTTATACAACGACGATAATCGTTGTATATAATTACGTCTACTAAAACCAACTCGGGTATTAAGAAAATTATAATAACTATTAATATACTTTGAAGAAACCTTGGTTGATATATAAGAGTTAAACAAGAAGTTTTGAGGTTTTAAAACTAAGGATACTAATTGAGAGGAGGTTAGTTTGGATTTACTTAAATTAATATTTACAAGCTGACGTAAACTAGACTTAATAGTAGAGGCCTTCTCTTTACGGTAGCTTAAAGGAACTAGTTTTTCCCACATGTTATCCATGTAAGTAAGCTGTAGTTCTGATATGTGACTACTAATTAGATTATAAGTTTTATTAAAAAAGTTAGTACGGTAAGTGAAGAAGTGTAAGTGAAATCAAGTGTATACAATATGTGAAAGGGGTAAACTAAAGTGTGAGTTTTTTGTGGGGAGTTTTATAGTAGAGTTTACAGATTTTAAACTGGTTAACATAATATATAATTAGAATCATTTTGATTTCACACGAATTTCCTTATCTGAGGAGTTTTTTTTTTTAGAAGGGTATTTTTTCTTTACAACTTTATAATTTATTTTTTCTAAAACTTGGGAAAGGTTTGCTTTACGCTTAACTTCTATTAAAAAGTATCGAAGTACTTTATTATAGTTATAACTATTTCAACCGTTAGACCAAGTACGTTGACCACGTACAGGCTTACCTATAGCATGACATCTACCCCTGTAGGATCTTATAAGGTACAAACGCATAATAACTAACCTTAGTAGATCCGTATATTGGTTATTAACCGTATGTACCTGAGATAGCAGTATATTAAGAGGTTTAAGGATTATTTTAGATGTCTCATTTTCATAATCAGGGAGTAATTTAGTCGGTGTAGGGAGTAATAGAGTTAACTCAAAACGTTGATTTAATATTTTCTTAGTTTGGTTTGATAATCCAGGAGTGTTTAGTAGAAGTGATGGTATAGATTGGTTGGTATAGAAGAGTGTTCCACCAAAAAAAAAACCTTTAGTTCAATAAATTTGTAATACATGTTCAAATTTCATTTATTTTTTCTTTTTTTTAGCTTTGGATTTAAAAAGTGCGTACTTACGGTTTCACGTAAATTCACCAAATTTGAAACCAATATTTCATATATTTATGTTCCTAGTAGATCATTTATTTCCCATGTGGATAATTACTTCGTATGTCAAGAAAGTAATAGGGACGACTGAACTTCGAGTTCTAATTCGTTTTTCTGAAGTATGATGTACGTTATTAGTTTTAATTAAGTACATAATACGTCATATTTTTGGAGAAAAGTAATTAAGTTTAGTTTTTTTTGTAAAATCTGTTTTATTGAAATAAATAGTTCCCATAATATATATATAATTTACTTGAATTTAGTTGTTTTACCTCATGGAGTACGTTGGTACTTAATTGATTTAGCTCTACCTCCGTGGGGATGATCAGTAGGGTTCATAGCAACTCCCCTTACAATAGATTTATAACCTTTATTTTTCCTAAAACCGGCATGATTATTTTTAAAATCTCTATTTACAGGTAGTGCTATAGAACCTACGGAACCTAAAGAGTGGGTTGAGAAGATTTTACGAACACCTGAAGGTAATTTTATTAATGCTGTGTGTACTCTTAAATCCATTTTTAAGACGACCCCAAATACACCAGTACTACGTATATACTGAACACCTTTATAAGGAAGTAACTCCATTAGTGATACTGGTTTGTTTTTGGGTAAGTACATAATTAGGCCTATAGATTTGACTAAGGGTAATATACTATACCCATTTAAATAAGGTTCTAATTTACTAAAAGAGGAGTGGAATTGGTTTAGGCAGAAAAGTTTATGTTGTGATGTTGATACGAGGTGTGTAATTATACCTGAAGACAAAAATACTACAGATACTAAGCGGTGTACGTGATTATTAAAGATAAAACTTGAGATAAAGAAGATATTCCTTAACCTTAATGAGTAATTTATTGTTTGTAAACGTAGTTTCGAATTACGCTTACCTCTAGTACGTAATACTTTTCAACCATGACGACTTCTACCTGCATTTCATTTTTTTGAGTACCATAAGGACTTATACTGAATTTGTAAAGGAAGGCGAGCTTGGTATTTTCAAACTTGAGATGATTTCCCTTTAGAGGAGTTTACTCTTTTAAGGTTATATAAATTATTTACGAAAGGTACTGGTCTATCTAAATTCATAAATTATATTTGTTTTATATAAAGACAAGAGAATTAAAACTTTGTATATCTCAGTTACTTGTTTTAACGAACTATTATACATAGTTAAATAGAGTAGAGTTAAGTTCTGTTGTTTATAGGTAGTTAAGGGTTGTAATTCAGTGAAAAGTTGATTATCATAAACATAACCACTAACATTAACTTCTTTAAGGTTTTGTAATGAATTCGTATCTGAAGATAATATATTAGAGTATTTGATTTTAGTAGAGGTGTCAACGCTTGTACCGTTTAACGTGTTTAATAATTGGTTTGTTATAGTTGATGTAGTAAAAGATAAATCCGGGTTAAATAAATTTAACTTTTTACCTATAACAAATATATTTGGTATAGAGAACTGATACTTGTAAAGACTTAAACTTTGGTAATAACGTAGGTACTGTCTATACTTTATATACTGTAACGATCACTGAGCGAATACACTTAGTAAGGTTAACCATGATGTTTGACGTTTACGGCTTGAGTCTTGTTTACGTACAAAAGATGTACCGTTTCTTTGATATTTTTTAAATCTTGTAGTCATTCTAAAAACCTTAAAGGAGTAACACTTTGTTAACTCACTTAAGGATTTATTAACTAAAAGGCCTTTCGTAGGTGTTACATATGATCATTTCCGTACCATTCAGAGTTAGTACTTAATTCTGATAGGGAAAATCCAATACGACTTTGTAGTTGGATTAAACCATACAGTAGTGCTTCTGCTGTAGGTGGACACCCAGGAACATAGGTATCTACTGGAAGAATACGATCACAACCTCGAACTACTGCGTATGAGTAGTGATAGTACCCACCACCATTAGCACAACTACCCATAGATAAAATTCATTTAGGTTCTGTCATTTGATCATATAAACGGCGTAAGACAGGAGCCATTTTATTTGTTAAGGTACCTGCGACTATAATTAAGTCTGATTGACGAGGGGAAGCTCTAAAAATAATACCGAAACGATCCATATCATAACGACTAGTTGCTGCATGCATCATTTCAACTGCACAGCAAGCTAATCCGAAAGTTAAAGGTCATAAGGATCCTGCACGGGATCATCCAATAAGTGTTAAAGTTTTTGAGGAGAGTCATTCTAATATCATAAATTATATGTTAACGTCTTAGTGAACGACGTATATGTCGAGAGAATCCACTTGGCCTAGAAACCCCATAAACTGATCTACGTTTAATCTTACCAACCATAGGTGAGAAGTCATAAACCCCCCGAATAGCCGTGTAACCAACCCCTGGAAGGTCATTAGCACGTCCACCATGCACTAAAATTCTATTATATTTTGTACATAAATAACCTTTTCCGGGTAAACGGGCTGTTAACCTTAGTGTATTATTTAGGTTTATCTTTGCTACGTGCCTTATTGCTGAGTTGGGTTTTTTTGGAGACATTGTTACTACCCGTGTAACAATACCCTTGACTTGAGGTGACCGTTTTAAAATAGGTGTTCTAGACATAACAGGGTTTTTATACTTTAGTCCTGGTTTTCGAAATTTACGTTTACGTAGTGCTGACTGCTTACATGTTGCCATTTATATATTTTATGTTTTAGATTACAAAAGCTTGTCATGAAATACCTAACCAATACATTAATAAAGGTACTCCGAAAAATAATAAACTTTCACGAGTTGTTAGGTCAATAGGTAAACGGTGCATTAAACTAGTAGAATAACTAAACATTATGTTCATTCATGATCTAAAGAAGAATGTAGGACCTATTAAATAAAGTAGTACAAGAAGATACAAAGCTATTATTGGGAACAAATCAAAGAAAAAACTGAAGAATAAAAACTCTGCAACGAAAAAAATAGAACCTGGAAAACCTAAAAATATTAAAGTGTTTAATAATATAGCTAGAAATAATTTAGGGCATAAAAAATTTAAACCACTAATCTCAGTAATTAGACGGGTTTTAAAACGGCGTGCTACAGCATCGACAAGTAAAAAAGAATTTGTTGATAAAAGAGCGTGGCTTATAAGCATACAAAAACTAGATAACATTAAGTTAGACTGACCACTTACTACACATATAGTAAGTCAATGCATCTCAACGACAGTTGAATATGCGACTAGCTTTTTCAAATCAATTTGATAAAATAATTTAAAGACTGCGTCACTTATACCGATTATTAAAAATGGGTAAACATATAAACAAGTGGGCTCTAACTGTAAAGTTAATAAACATTTAAGTAATCCGAAAAAAGCAAACTTAACTAATACTCCACTTAAGAAAATAGAGAAATTTGTAGAGGCCTCTACATGAGCCTTCGGTAATCACCCATAAAATGGTCAAATAGGTAACTTTACTCCAAAACCTGCTAGTCAACATAAGAATAGAAAATTTACTTCAAAAGATGATAAGTAATAATAAGATATTACAGAAAATTTTGAACTATTACAAACCATAAAAAGGTATAGTAAACCAAATAGTAAGAATAAAGCTCCAAATTGAGTTCAGAAAAACATTAGATACGCAGCCTCTACACATCTTCTAGTTTTTGCAAATTTATAAAGTATAAAAAAGGATGGAACTAATAGCATTTCATAAGCAAGGAAAAAAAGTATAATTGAATCTGTAAAAAATATGGTATAACCAGAAGCTAAAATTAATTGACAGTAAAACATAAAACTCATTAACTCATCTTTATTATAAGATAAACAAAAAAGTATGGAAAGTATTGTTATCAACATAAAAACATAAATGAATGGGTAGTAGTAAACTTCAATTAAATTCAATGAAAGTGCTGTTGTGGTAAAGAAATCATTATTAGTAAATAGTGAAAGTAGTGCAATATCCATGTCAAAAGAATTGCTTGACAATAATATAGTATACTGGTAAAAGTCTAAAGTATAATTTAGTAATAAAAAAATTACTAGTAATATAAATAAAGTATTTGTAATAAACAACTTGGATACTAAAATACTAGTAGTAGTTCTGTATAAAGCTGATAAAGAAAACATACGTAACAAAAATAAAATAAGTAAGAAAGTAAGGGAGTTAAAAAGAAAATAATATATATAACCATATCATAACATAAGTTATCAAAAAGAGTAATAGGAGGTTTGCCTTGATAAAGACAATGGGGTGTTAACTTTACGCTTCACACGGGTTAAAAATCTTGTTTTTGCTGGTAAACGGTGTTGTATTTGACGTGCAAAGTAATATGCACGACCAGGACGTAAATTTCTAAATTCAAATATACTGACACCTGCGGGTAATTCTATAAACCAACTTGCTAGCTTACCTACCCCTTTACCCATACGTGATCCTTCAACTTTTTTACTTAAAGGTAAGTGTGGGAAGAGGTTAAACCATACATACCTAGAGGTTTTATCGAATTTACGTGAAGATTTTTTTAAAAAGAGTTTCATACGGAAAATTTGCTTATTGTTTAACCGTACTGGTTGTAGTAATTTTAAACCACACTGACCGTATATAATTTTGTTGTTTTTTGGGGTACGAAAAGTACGTCTTTTGAATATATTTTTGTATAAAAACTTACGGGGTCGTAATAACACTTATATAGTTAATTTAAGATTCATAAAAATATTAAAGATATCTCATCAAATAGTATAAAACCACTAATTAATATAATTAAAAGAAATATTGAAAGGTAGAAAAACGTAAGTATTAAACGCTCGTTACCTACATAAGGGACTTGGTTTGTTTGATAATTAGTTGAGTGTAGGAATCTTATGTTTTGTATATAAAAATAAAGACTTAAAAAAACTATAACGAAGAATAGAGTATAAAATAAAAAAAAGCTATTTGCAATATTTAAAATAAACACTAAAAGTTTTGTGAAAAATCCAGCAAATGGTGGAACACCTGAAACCGAAAAAAGGATTATAGTTATTAAAAATACATTATAACTAGAAAAACTGAAGTTATTAAAAGCATATAGGGTTTTAAGCTTTAAGGTTAATACCGAGAGCATGACCCAGAATAAAAATGCCAATGTAAAGTTGTACACACTTAGATAAGTAAACATAGAGTGTAGGGGTATAATAATATCTCACGTAGTTAACATTTATAGATTCCATAAGGTTCAGTTATTTAGTTTTCAATTTATACGAAAGTAAGGGCTTAGTTTATTGTTTGAATAAGTATTTTTCTTAAATGTTTTCCTTGTAAGTAAAAAATTAATTGGTTTATTTTGTCGTTTTATAGATTGAACTCAATCTTGTTTGTGTTTTTTATTTTTAGGACTTTTTACAACTGCCACTTATAGTACAAGTAGGACGTCAATATAGTGAGGTGTAGCTAAGGCTAAGAAAACTAATAAGGAATTTAAAATACTACTAATTGCTAAAAAGGCTTTAATATAGTAGGTTTCACAAATAATAAAAAATAAGAAAAATAAACCTATCAAAATTAATAACCAAAAAAATATTATATAGAAGTAAAAAATTTCTGATAGTGATGAGAGTAGAAAATGTATAATAAAAAGGTAAAAAGAGGAGTAAAAGAACGTGATATAAAAAAATAAAGTATATAAAGGTAAACCTTTAAAGAAAGTAGGTTTTCAGATAAATAAAGGAGCCAACCCACATTTTACAAAAATAGAAAAAAGTAAAACAAATCAAATTAAACCTAAAGCAAATATATCGCGTGTAGTATTTATATTAATGAAAAAAAGAAATATGTATTCAACAATATACCAGTCTAGTGTAAGCATTTTAAAATAAAATAGTAGTAAAAAGACAAAAAGGTTTAATGAAGATACTAAAGATATTCAGAAGATATACAATATAGATTGTAGATACGTATGGGGTGTTGATTGTTGGAAAAGATGACCGTAATTTAAATTTAAATTTCGATAGAAAAATGTGGAAGAGAATGTAGAAGTTATTACTAATATAAAAATCAAAGCACCTATAACCTCGATTATAAAAATAACTGTAAAAATCGTATTAGCATAAAAGATAAAAGTGAGTCAGTATAAAAAGTGGAAAGTAACAATGGTATAATCATAAATCTCACGTGAAGTGAAGTAGCTAGTAGAGTTAAAAATTAAAGAGTATAATCAGAAGGTAAGTAGTAATAAATATGTGATTTTTAATTGAAATGAGGTAAAAACTAAGTGACCAAACCATACAGATAAGCTAGGACCAACTCAAATATTATTTAAAAGTATTAATAAAAAAATAGGTGTTGATATTACTCAAAATAAATCGAACGAATTGATAAAGCTAAAGTAGGTTTTAGATTTACTTACAGTATACTTAGTAAATGAGTGGAAAATAGGTAGTAAGTACGTAATAAGGGAGGTAATTAATAAAATATAACTAATTAAGAAAAAGAAAGAAAAACTTCAAATATTTGAGAAGGTTAGAAAAATCATAATTTATATATTAAGATATGTACTTATAAATACTTTGTAATAATATAAAAACACTTAAGTATATGAACAAAACATGTCAAACCCAAAAACTTCACAAGCCTATGTTACCTAGTATAGGTAAATAATATATAAATTGGTAGAAGTGTATTATACTAGTGTACGGCGGGATAGCATAAATTAGGTAAAGTACTGTTACGTTTAATAAGATATACCTACGCCTGGACTTGAACCAGGACCCTTAAAGGACAAGGTTTTAAGCCTTGCATGTCTACCAATTTCATCACATAGGCATATTAAGTTATTTATAGTTTAAGAAAATTTGTATCTTTTGAAGGTAAAACTATTTTAAACCGTTTTAGTAAAAAAAAGTTTGTTTCTACGAAAGGTATTGAGGTTTTTAAAGATAATATTAGATAAAGAAGTTGGTTTATATTTAGTATCTTTATAGACTGTAAAAAAGGGACAGTAAAAGAAATGACAAGGTTAAAAAATTTGAATTGGAATTGTTCTTGGGAGAAAGTTTTATGGGCCATGGGAGATTTAATTAGGGTCGTTCGGTGGATACGGGTTGGCTTAAACGCAAAAGAGGGTCTTGATGAGGAGGTATGATTTTTTTGAATATATCACAACCACGTCATAAGTAGGTAAGATTGTTTTGTAAATATTTTTTTACTTTTTTTTGATTTAAAAGGGGTTAATGGGTTATTTAGTAACCTTATATTAGTGATTTTATGTGGAGTAATTAATGAGGTAAAACAAAAAGTATACTTTATTTTAGGTTGTTTATTTTGTACAGAATTAAACATTAATTTATTTTGTAATGATGAAATTGTTCCCATATATATCAAGTTAGAAGGAATCGAACCTACATTATTGGAGTGAAAATCCAATGTCCTAACCGTTAGACGATAACTCGTTTATAACTTACAGATTAGATAGCGAAAACTAAAGCAGTTCCTCCAAAACAGAAGAAAGCAAAACTTTCGACGAAAGCAAACCCTAAAGCAGCATAAGTGAAGAGGGTATCTTCGTAGTCAGGTGCGTAAGAAACACTTTTAAGTAAGGAGGCGAAAATTAAACCAGTTCCAATAGCACAACCGGCTAGAGGTAGGAAAGTAATACTAATAGCGATAACTTTAGCAGCTTTAACGAATAACATTTATATTAAATAAATAAAGTCATAGATAAAAGTAGGAGAGAAGAGCTTAGTATAAAAATATAATTAGATCAATTAAATCTTACTATCTCAAAGCTTAAATAGGAAAAAACTAACTTAAAAAGGTGTTTTGATTTATAAATAAAAGAAGTAAACATCATAAAATATTTTAGAGTTGAAGTGTAACTGGGTTTTGTATTAAAGTATCTTTTATAGGATCATAATACATTTCTTGAACTCCTATTGTTGGGAATGATTTTTGAAATGGAGCAGTAGAATCACCGTACTGTAATAATAGATTACGTAAGTCTTGTTTACCGGTAAATACAACTCCGTGTAACTCAGCAACTTCACGCTCTAACCAGTTAGCTGCTGGAAATAACTCTGTAATTGAGAAGAAATTTGAATTTAAGTTAGTACTTGTCGATTTTTGACTTCCAAAATTATTAATAACAAATAGGTAAAAACGATCACAAGTCTGTAATGAGTGGAAATTGTAAACTGTAACGATTGATTGACTTTTAGATAAATTTTGACTAAATATATTATTTTGGTTATGATTAGCTGAAACATTAGAGTTTATCTCATAAGCAAATATGTCTACTAGCTGACTAAGGTAAAATGGGGATGCTAATTTTAAGTGTAGACTTGTGTAATATAAAAAATCTTTGTGTAGTAGTATGTTAATATTTTTAGATTTATTAGTAAAGTTATTAATAAATGTAAAATTTATTTTATCAAATAAATATTTAAAATAAAGCTTAAAGTTAAAAGACATATTGTGTTTTGGACTGGACTTGAACCAGCGACCCCAAGGTTTTCAGCCTTGTGCTCTACCAACTGAGCTACCAAAACTTAAAAGTATAAATACAAGCAAGGGTAGATATAAGCGTTAGCTTTTAAAATTGATATTACTATAATTACGGTTCAAGTATAACTTACTTGCTGCGTTAGTGGACGCATTAATTGTATTTAGAGCCTGTAAGTCACTTTGCTGGAGTAGGTCTGTAAAAGATGTTGAGGTAAAAAAATTACGGACAGTACCTTCTACTAAAGAAGTATTAATTTCATTTTGAGTTTGGGGTAAAGCCGAAGTTAAGTTACTATTTGATGTATATAAGGAGGTAGAAAATGGTAGATTACGTAAAAAGTAAGATTGTACTAAAGTTAGCTTTAAATTAGAGGTTTCAGGGTTCGAGACTACTTTGTTACTTTGGTTAATATTAGTGGAACTTGTGATAAATTGGTTAGGTAACTGGTTCAAAAAGGTATAACGTTGATTTAAAAAAAAGCGACTCGTATCAAAAAAATTAAATACTGAAAGTAAGTCGTAATTAGGAAGAAGTTTATTAAAAGTATTGCTTGTTTTTTCGGTTTCAAGGCCGGATAGCTTATTAGAGAGTCAAATATTACTATCAATACCTGAATGGGATAATAATGGGTTTTGGATAAAAGTTTTAGCTTGAGTTACTTTGTTTGAATCTGAAACAAAATTTTGATTACTTCAGAAATTTCGAGTAAGTCAACGTTGCTGTTTAGCAATATTATTTAGGTTGTGAGTTAAACCTTCTGTAAGCATAGGGTCATTTTGAAATGAGTCCTCATTTGTATATAAATTCTCAAGAGTGGTTGAGAGGGTTAAGGAGTTAGAGAAGTCTTGGTTTAGTTTAGTACTTAAAGTATATGAAGACTCATTATTAAAATTTAGGTCTAATGTTGTGGGGAGTGTACTACTTATATTTGAAGACAAAAAGTTCACTTTATTAATAAAGTTTGTATTGATTGTAAGGTTTGTACTTGTATTAGTTTTAGGTAGTAAGGTACTTTCGGCAAAATTAATATTATTAAGTGAGGACAGAGTTTTTTGTAGAAAGAATAAGTTCTCATTAACATTAGTACTGCTCGAAGACAGTGTATTTACAGGTAAGTTTTTAGTTGATTTTTCATAGTTAAGTGTTTGTGTTAACGTGTTTGCGTTGGTTTGCTGATTACTTACAAGTAAAGTACTTATAAATAAGTACATTTGGTAAATAACGCAACCTACTAAGTAATAACAATTTGTGATGAACTCATTTAAAGTTTGTTTGAGGTAGAAAAAGCTTAAATACGATGCACTTAAAGTTACCCCTGTGTAAGTCATTACGTAGAGAAAAATAAGTACAATAAAACAGAAAAACCATAACCATTGTTTTATGAAGAGTTTTTTAATATTTTGAACTTGCATATTACTTCATTTAGAATTTCGGAAAACGTTACCAAAAGACGAAACAGTACTATCAATTTTATTATTTCTTTCAAAAAAGATTTTTAAGAAACTATACATACTACTTAAAGTACGGGAGTTATTTCAGTAGGATGACAAATAATAATTAAAGATTTTTTTAAATTTACCCATAATATATCACGATTACTTAGTTGTTACT
>TARA_B110000259_G_scaffold125489_1_pt1 | contig 11655 bp, 10 predicted proteins | sample TARA_B110000259 | Tara Oceans TARA_B110000259 (sample SAMEA4397649) | marine metagenome | biome: Polar Biome; feature: [SRF] surface water layer (ENVO:00010504); material: water (ENVO:00002006), including particulate matter (ENVO:01000060) such as... | depth 5 m | reverse complement strand
AAAGCGGAGTCGGACGCGAAAGCGGAGTCGGACGCGAAAGCATCCACTGAGGCTCGGTCCCGAAAAGCGGCGGAAGCGGAACAGGCTGCGAAACAAAAAGTCGCTGAGCGCGAAGCGGAGGTGAAAAAAGCAGAAACGGCGATGAAAAAAACGCGACGGGAACCGGAGGCGAAGAAAGTGAACGCCGCGAACGCCGCGCCCGTCGTGGAACTGAACGCGGCGGAGACTAAAAAATCGACGCTGCCAAAATCGCACGAAACCGATTCCTTCGACGACGGAGTGATGGATGGTACCGAGACCCATGACGAGTCATTCAGTGGCTTCGAAAGCGTGCTGGACGTCGACGAACAAGGCGCCCTGTCAAATCCCACCAACTTTGTTTCCGACGCCTTTTTATTGCAAAGCGTCGCGCTATTTCTTCGCGAGCAAAAACAGATCGTTCGCAAACGACGCGACTCGGTGGAAAAAGCGCGGAGGGAGTGGCGGGTTTCCAAGAAAGCAGCTGAGCAAAACGACGAGAAAGAAAATGACGACGGCCGGACAACCGCTTTGTGCGCCGTCCGCGCTGCGCTGGACGCGCAGACGAAACACTACAACAACGACGCGCGTAACCTGCGCGCTTTGAAAGCGGCGGCGGCGTCGTGCCGCGACGGCGCGTCGTTAGCCACGGCGTTTTCCTCGACGGTCATAACAAGCACACCTGGTAGTTTGACCAGTGCGTATTCATCCATTCCAAGCGCGCCTGGCGTTGATAACGAGGGCAACCCGGCACTGCACCACCCGTCCCGGTTCCGCCGCGTTGACGGGAGCCGGTGTGAACAGTTCGGGGACGACCCGCTGCGGGTGTTGAGAAACTCCCTGTTTACCGTACGGCGCGCGGAGCAAACCAGGGCGGATGCGTCCGCGGTGACGATCTCGATGCGCTCGCACAAAGCCTTCAGTGGTGATGTGGGGATGGCGGGGCTGTATGGAGGGTATTCGGGCGGCGTCGGAAGTGTCCAGCCGTCGTCCGAGTTTCTGTCCACCGTGGACCAGTGGAACAAAGTCAAGGACAAGGAGCGCGCGTTGTTCCACGACCACGGGGTTTGGCTGAGCGAGTTCCGGGCGAACATCGAAATGGCGGCGAACAAGACGTTCAAGCGCAACTCAGGAAACGCGCCGACAATGAAGTCGGGGTACTGGAGCCAAACCGCCGCCGCGTTTGTTGCAGCGACGTAGTCTCTTTTGTATTTATTAATGACTTCCTTTTTTGTGAAAATAGTCTGCTTTCCTTTTCCCGCCTTTCGCTTTCCTTCCCCGTTGGTGCTTTGGCAGTTCCCCGCGCGCCCACACGTGTCGAGCCTTGACACGCGCGTCGCCACGCATCCGCGAGATCGCCACGATGTCGAACCGTATTCGTGAATCGCGGGCGTGCGGCGCGAGTCGTAATGGTTTGCCGACCGCCGGTACTCGCCGGCCTTCAAAAAGTACCAGGTATTTCAAATATCCAACGGCTAGAAACGGTGGGCGAATCCACTGCTGCCCAAAAGCCACGACTTCGTAACGCTTTTCTCGGAAGCCACAACACACACGCGCACGCTCCCCTCTGCATGTCTTCCGACGCGACGACCGCGCGCGCAACATAGATCGCGAGCGAAGCGATGCTAACGCGGCTATCGCGGCTAACGCGGCTGCTAACGAGGGCGAGGCCAACCCCGATCTTGACGCCGCCGATCCAAATGACGGATTCGAGGTGGTCGACGAGCCAGAGGTCATACTTCTGGACGAGCTCAATAATGATCAAATGGAGAAGGGCAAGAGACTTGCCGCAGAAGCGAATGGCGAGGTCATTGACTTGGCGTCAAGTCCAAACCGCGATCAACCGGCGCCGGCGCTGCGGGCGCCGGACACGCCCGAAAAACAGAACCGACCCCAGTTGGAAGTAGGATTGGCTGCGAAAAAGGAGACTGCCAGCTTGCTCGCCGCTAAGCGCGCGGCGGATGAACCCGCTGCAAACAAGGCGGCCGAGAAGGAAGCCGCCGACCGCGCTTCTGCCGCCAGGCGAGCTGACATTGCCCGCGCCGCCGCCGTCAAGGCTGCGGCGGAGCTTGCGGCGATGGAAGCTGCGACCGCAGCTGCTGCCGCCAGGCGAGCTGCCGCTGACCGCGCCGCCGCCGACAAGACTGCGGCAGAGGAAGCTGCGACCTCAGCTGCTGCATTCATTGCATTAATCTGCTTGTTTGTTGTACTGCTTGTATGTACCACTGCCTTTCGTGTTTTTGTGCTTTTTGTCCGAAGTATCTGTCGGCCGTTAACGTACCGGTGCTCGGTCAAAACGATAACGCTCACTTCCTTCATGGAGTCCTCCTGGGTCAGCTTCTCCGCAATAGTCTTTGATAAAAGTCTGCAAAAGTTCCGTATGCGTATCTAGTGTGGAACGGCGTGAAGATCTTGGTGCAAAGCTGCAAACATTCGTCGACGAGCTGCGCCTGTGATCGCCTCCTCGGGGGCGTGAAGGATTTATGGATAATAACTCAAGACCTTGCCTTAAAAAACTGATAAATAGCTCTCTAGACTCGCTTTGAAATCAACAAACACCGCTAACCTTTCCTACTGTAGTTAAATGATCCCTTTCCTCACTCGTTTCGTCGCCTCCACCACCACGTCCGCCATGGTGAACTCGCCTTGTTCAGCCGCCATGGCGACGTGCAGAGAAAGCGCGGCGAGAAGCGCGCCTAGGGTTTCTTTTCGCGTCGCCGAATCCGCGTCGTTTTCCGCGGCGATCGCGGCGGCGATTCCGCTTTGTCGCAGCGCACTCGCCGCCGCCGCGTCCGCGTGGTCCAGGGAACCGAAAACGGAGAAGGAATCCAAATCGTCGAAATACAGGGAGTCGAAGGATGAAGATGAGGACCACTTCGAGTCATCGTCATCCTCATCGCAGTCGTCGTCTAAAACATCATCATCCATTTCGTTGCCATTTTCATTTTCGTTTCCGTCCATTGACGGTCCACCGGCTTCACCAGAAACGTCCCCCCGCCGCGCGCGCGCGATCTCGTCCAGAACGCTCTCCACGCTGCCCCTGATGTTTCTGGAATTTGCAGTTTGCGAATCTCCATCTGTACCTTCCGTATCTCCGTGACTAATTACTCCCACCGCGGGCACGAACAAAGACGTCAGAATATCGATGTTGTCGCTCGAGTCGATTTCAAAAAGCGGCATCGTTTCCACGATTTCCTCGTTTGTCCCGGCGGCGTGCACCAGCGTCACGACGTGGTCCTCCGGAAACTGCTGCATTAACGTTAGCTTAACATCCGACGCCACGGCTTTTGAGTATACCTGGCACAGCAACGTTGGGGTGTCCACTGTGATGCCCACCGCGTGCCCTGCACCCGCTACGTCTATCGCGTCTATTATGCACAACGACGGCATCACATCCGCGCCCACCGCCGCTAAAGTGGGCTCCAAGAAACTCACCGCGGGTATTATGGTCACCTTTACTTTTCGTGCTAGGGACAGTTGTCGTAAGATTTTAACCGAGTTTTCCGCGACACACGGGTCACCAGGCACCGCGTACACGATGTGTCTCTGTCTTTCGTCTAGTCGGACTTTGACTTCGTCGGAGTCGTCTTGTAGCACGAATGACGAAAACACGTCATCCTCGGTTTGCGAAGCCCCTGCCACATCCGCGGCGGCGGTCGACGCTACGGTTTCCGCGATGGCGAACAGCTCCTCCGCGATTTGCGGGTACACGTCTTGCAGTAGCTTGGTGCGCTCGTAGATGTGGTCGAACGTGGTGATTGTGACATGGGGGGGTAGCCCTTGTAACGTGGGGTGCTGCGCCGTGCGCACGTGCACGCGCGCGCCCGGGGCGGTTAAAATGTCCCACGCCTGCATGGTGATTTGCCCCGGGTCGCCAGGTCCGAGACCCACGACCACTATCTCGGGAACAATCGCACCCGGTTCCGAAGCCGAAGACTCAACAGATGCGCCGTCATCGTTGTCGTCGTCATCGACGGGGAACGGGTCCCCGAAGGAGGTCCCAGCCACGGCGGTCGCCATGGCCACTGCGGAGGCCCGAAGTGCGAGCGGCGCATAACGTCCGCATCGTCGGCTCGCACAGCGGAAGTCGCGACGAGTCACCGGCGCGACGCGCCAGGCGCACGCCGAGGCCATTGAAAAGTGACAGAGGTGCTTTTAGGAAACGCAGTTTGCTTTTTGACAGCAAAAGTTTTCAGATGACAAGTGTCTTTTCGCGACTACATAGTAAGAGCACAGAGTATCGGGTACGTTGTTTTTATTCACGAGAAACCACACCACACGAGCTTCTTCTAATGCTCCTCCTCCTCCCCCACGATTGACTCGGGGGTTTCGTTGCAGCCGTCCAGCACGACCTTCCCGGTTTCGCCCGCCACGTCTTTTCGCAGTTTTTCTAAATCCGCCGCTTTTCGCGCCGCGTCCTCCGCTTGCCGCGCTTCTCTTTTTTCCAAAAGCTCCGGTAAGTACTCGTCCATGTATTCTTTTCTCGCGCGCGCGATGACTTCGAAAAGCTCCTCCATGCCCTCACCAGTCATGGCACTGACCCCAGCGACCCTTAGGCCTTTGTAAAAAGCATCCAACACCAGGGACAGCGACCGGCTCAAATCGCTTGCGAAGCTCGGGTTCTCGTCAACCGCCGCGTGAAACTCCTCGAAATCTTCCATCCACCGTAACATTGTTTCGTGCCGCGCGACGTCTATTTTGTTGAACACCACGATTAGGGGTAGCCGTGTTTTGTAAAGGATACTCACCGCTTGTAACATGTTGGACATGAACGCTTGTGGGTTCGTGCTTCGCGGTGTATCCACGACGTACAGAACCACCGTGGGAAAAGCCGAGGCGAAGGATTCCGTGACAATCGCCCCGCTCGCGCTCCACGTGAATATCTCAATCTGCCCGGGCGTGTCCACGAAGATGTTATCCAGTTCGTCTGACCGTTTTTCGCACAAATTAATAACCTGGTCGAACCGGGTGGCGAACAAGTTACTCGCGGTCAAGATACCCCCGTTGGGGCCCAAGTTGTACTCCTTCATCACGTTTTTGTAATCAACCGTGTCCCGTATGTCCACGTTCGCGTCGTACGGCGTGGAGGTAACCGCGGGATCGAGATTGATCATGTACGGCGGCTTGCCTTGCGCGTGCTTATACGCGTTCACTCTTTGCATCAAACTAGTCTTCCCACTGCCCGCCATACCAATGACAATAGCAACCGTGGGTTTGTTTGTCATGTCGCTCGCGCTCGCGTTCGCGCTAGTCGCGGCATCCGCGGCGGCGCTCGCGGCGAGGCTCGATCGCGAAGATTGTTCGTTTCGCGCAACCGGGGGGCACACCACCTCGTTCGTGTCCGTTTCTGCCATCGTGCCGTCCCGCCGTGGTGTCTGCGAAACCCGGTCGGAACCGTAACCTCGGACGAGCCGTGAACGACCGAAAACGTCCGGACCACAACACAGGCGCGGGGAGGCACTGCATCGCGGATGGGGCGCAATTTCGGTTTCGGTGATTCGGTCGGCGGGCTGAAAATTCCGTCCCGTTTTCTTTTTCCTCCCGAAAAGGGAGTGCCTACTCTCACTCTCGGCATGGCAGCTGAAGAGGCCACCTGTTCCGACTCCGACGCTGGGGTGGCTATTGAGTCCCTGGAACACACGATAGCCGCAATTTCCTTGGATGCGCGTTTGGCGGAAGACTCCGACGACACCGACGACGAAAGGGAGCCGAATGAATCTTCGCCCGACGAAATCTTAAGCCTCCCCTTGTTGGTCGCCAAGAATCTGCCTCCAGACTTTGCACAGGACGACGACGAGGACGGCGAAGGGCTGCTGGCCGCGGTTGCGACGCTGGAACACGTACGCTTGGACCGGTGTGAGTTAACACACCTGGGTGATGTTGATAACGGCCCAGGTAACCAAGGGCCCCGGACGGTAATCACCACCCCGTTATCGTTCGCCAAAAATATAACGTCGTTGTACCTGCAGCGCAATCGGTTGCGAAGTTTAAACAGAGCGGTGACCGAAACGACCACGCCCAACTTGCGGTTTTTAAGCATAAACTCGAACTTGCTGGAGGACGAGACCGGTACCACACACCACCCACTGTTCGGTCTGGAGACGTTGCCCAACCTTCTGTTCCTGGACGCCGGAGGGAACGAAAAACTGAGAAAGGTTTCCCCGCTGTTGCAGTGCCTACCGAGTTCGCTTTGTTTTTTGAACATGGAAGGCACCTTCGTTGCTACTACTCAAGACTACCGAGCCGCGTGCATCGTCAGCCTGGATTCATTGAAACGGCTGGACGAAGTCGACATAACGAAAGGGGAAAAGCGCGCGGCGCTTTTGGAGTTTGGCGAGGGAAGCGGTTCGGGCGGTTCGACCGACGAAGACGACGACGAATTTGACGACGAAGAAGACGACGCCAAAGGCCCTTGTACTTCTACTAGTGCTACGTACCATAGTGCCGCGTACGCTGCCGCGTCCGTGCTTGGCAAACTCACGCCTGGTAACCTACCCGTTGACCAAGCAACGTTTGATTCCGAGATGTCTTTGGTGAAAAACAAGCTCGAGAGCGTTTCTGGCGGTGGTATTCTTAAAACCGAAATGTCGAGCTTCTCGACCGTTTTCCGCGCCGGCGAAACCGACCGCGCCGCGAACCGCGCGGCGGAAAGGGTGGAAGAAAGTAGGGACCAGTTCGTTGACATGGACGCTAAGGTACGTCACGCACAGAAAACACAGGCTATCCAGGGAGGAGTCGGAAGGGAAGGCGGTGAGAAAAGTGTTGACACGATTCGTGATTAAAAAAGGGTATTCTTTTTACCTTCGCTTCTCGCCGGTCGTATCATTTCCCCGCCGCCGACGCTCCCAGCATGTACTTCAGCCGTTCCGTGAGCGCGGTCGCATCAGGCAGTCCCTCTATCCGGTCCGCGACTACGCCGTTTTTGAAAAGAATTATCGTGGGCAGCGCTTCGACTTTGAACTTGCTCGCGATGTTGGGGTACTTCTCCGTGTCTATTTTTACAAGCGTCACGTTTTCCTTCCCAATCGCGGCCGCGACTTGCGGGAACACGGTTTTGCTGAGCATCTGACACGGCCCGCACCACGTGGCGTAGAAATCCACCAGCACCGGCACGGGACTCGTGGCGATCATGTCGTCGAACGAGGCGTAGCTTTGTTTCTGAGCGCAGGTGGTTACGGATGTGGTGCGGCGTCCGTGGAACGAAAAAGCGCGTCGCGACGTAGTGTTTCGTGAATCCTCGATTCGGGCAACCGGGCGCATGCGTCGCGACGAGGATGCGGCGTTGACGCGGCTCACTCGCGACACCACCACGGGTCCTGCGTGACTCACGGTCGCCATGGCAACTGGGAACAAGAGAGACGTGCGGAAGTTGACGCGCACGCGACAATGAATGGCGTGTGAGCGCCACGGGCGGGTGCTCTCGAAAGCGCGTAACGAAATATGCTGACGAGGCTTTTGTGAAAATAACAAGCGTCTCGCTCTCGCGTCATCAACGTTCTGTTTGTGCATACCCTGGAAACGCCGCACTTATCACTTACGCGTAGTCGCCCCCGCAGTTAAGCTTGTTCTCCGGGTCTAGCAGGGGGTTGACGAACTCGCAGAGGGGATCGTAGGAAGCGGAGGCTGGATGAGGTTTAGTGAAGGGTTAGTCGGGACGGAAGACGAAAACGAAACGAAAAAAGAAAAAGAAAAAAGACGTCAGTTTCTTTTTGCGGTTTCGTTTCGAGGAGGGTGGTTGGTTCGACGCGACGACGAAACACGTGACGACGGAAGACGCGGTCCTGGCCGGTAAACCACCACAAGAAGTGCACCTACCGCTCACTTCGAAGCCGAAGATGTCGAACAAACCGGAGGTCGCGACTTCGATGAGGCTTCGCGCGCGTTTGTTCGGGGACCGTTGTGTCAGGAGCGCGCGGTTGGGTCCGGCGTTGGAGGTCAAGTCCGTGTTACTCGTCGCGACCGGTCTCGCTTCCGTGTCCGGTATGGCGAACGCGAACACCATCACGGCCAAGAGCGCGATGCGGAGCAGAAGGCGGAACATCACAGTCAGGGTGGTGTGTAAGTAAGTTTGGCAGCGGCGTTGGCGACTGCGAGACTGAACGCAGCCACGCGAGTGGCGTCGTCTGTTCCCGGTTCCGCAACGGCTCGCGTTGGAGCCTAGGCGCGAGCCTCGACGCCGTTTCCATCGCGGAAGGACGTTGGAGACCACGCCCGAGGCATGGGCCTCGAAACTCGCGATGCGTGGAAACGCGCGCCTTGTTACTTAGAAGCCCGAGCCTCGGAAGTGAAGTGCCCCCCCTCCTGAAAAGACGATACGAAATCGAGAAGGATTCGACGAAAGTCAGAAACGACGATTTTGCCAGCTCATCCTATCTTTATCCCCCCACACCCGTAAGAGCGGTGTTCGACCGAGACGCACACGCTTTCCCGGTCGACGCGCGTCATGTCCACGTTCGTCACGCTCGCGGTGTCGATGCACTCTGGAGGTGTCACTGGCGCGCGGCGCGCGAGTGCCGGGACGCGCCGTTCGTCGAGTGAATCGATCTGCCGAACTGCTGCATCATCGCAGATCGGCACCCGCGGATCCATTCGCAGTCTAAGCCAAACGATTTCTTCTCTCACCGCCCGGTGCGGTTCCTCCGGCAACGCCCGAAACCGGTCAGTGACCACACGTGCGGCACCCACCAGCGTCACCGACGACTTCGCCGCCGCCGCCTCTGGGGAGTGGGAAGGCCACAAAGTGTACTTCGACGAACACGGCGTTCCAGTCCAAATTCCCGACAAGTACATGCCCCCCGCGTTCAAGGAGTGGGGCCAGGTTCTTGTTGACTGGCAAAGCCAGTGCGCGATGAAGGTTACCGTGGATACTGGGCTGTACGCCAGAGAGCTGCGGTTCATTCCCACCGCGGGGTGCGAAGCGGACAGCAGCACGGTGGAGACGAAGTGGGACCGGGTTGTTGATGTGGGAAATATCACTCCGGCGACTGCGGCGTGCTCATCAATAGCGCTCGGGTCTTACAGCGCCGGGCCGAGTGATTTGAGTGCGAAAGGCGCCACTTCCAGTGACGCGACTGATTTCGATATTCTAACAATAGAGCACTGCCTCGCCTTCGAGGACAAACCAAAACCTAAAAAGAACGAAACCGAAGCCAAGCGAGCGCGAGTCCGAGTGCAGCAGCATTTACAATTCGACGCCGACACAAAAGAGTTCGCGCTGAAAAAACTAACCGCCTGGAAGGAGTTTTTCTACGAACCCTTCAACAACGCGGCGTCGTTGTGCGCGAGCTGCGGGGGGCCTAATAAGTGGGGTGAGTTCTCGGTTTTGCCCATAGAAACTTTTGTGGAAGGGGAGTGGGTTGGCGATGTGTGGGGCGGGTTCGGAGATGAGAACGTCGTGCTTTTGCCCTCCGGCATTTACTCGAAAGTCACGACGACCGAAAAAAACGAATTAGTACTTGAAGCGGGGTGGTTCGTGTCCGACCGAGATGCGTCGTACCAACCACCTTGCCGTGAGGTGGAGACGCATCTAGTCTCAACGCGCGTGTACGGCGCATCAGGGGCGTTGAGTGACGTTTCCTTCGCCAAGCGAGAGCGACGAGTCGCAAGGTAGAGAGGGAGAAAGTTTCCCAGATTTTTACATACTGTCGGTGGGCATACGTAGGCACCTTCCAGTACGCTCACTTCTCATGCGCGCGTGCTGTGCGGGGGTCGTCGGGTTGTCAACCGCGAGACCCGGGAGCGAACCGCGTCATCCGGGGGTTTCGCCCCGCACGCTCGCGCGTCGCTCCCAGACCGGTTCCCGTCCCAAAGCGCGTGGACTGCGTCGGGTTCACGTCGCGTCATTGGGTGACGTCGTCGTTGGTTCGTTACCCGCGCCACTTTTCTCGGTCGCGGCGGTCATGTCTCAGACCGCGGGCATGCCCACCGAAACCGTGGGCGTCCTCGCCGCCGCCGCCACCCCCGCACTCGGCGCCGTCGGGCTGTTCATCTGGTCAAAGCTCTGGGTCGGTGACGCGTTTACGTTGAACCTCGTGAAGTGTTCCGTCGGGACGCTTGGGTTTGTCATCGCGGGGTTTGCGGGAAGTGGCACGCAATTGCTCGCGAGCTGTTCATCCTCCGTCGTCGCGTGGCTCGTGTTAAGCGGGTTCATCGGGATCGTGATAGGGGACAACCTGTGGCTCCATGCCCTCGCAACGCTAGGCCCCCGACGGGTGATTCTGATTGACATAATAAAGCCCTTCATCGCGTTGGCGATGGCGAGAGTAGCGTTACACGAAGGCGTTTCGGTGGCGGTGGTTTTGGGAATGCTCTTGACGCTTTTCGGGGTGTCGCTGGTGAGCTTGGAGGAGCGGGTTGAACAAAATAAGGAAAATAGTAGTAGTGGCAGTGTAGGTACCGGTGATGAGAATACGGGTAGTGACAGCGTAGGTACTGGTGATGCCATTGATGACATCGGGGCCGTTGATGTGGAATCGGAGTACGCGCGGGTAGGCGCGGAGACCACCGCGTCCAAAAACAGATCAACGACTTCCTTCGTTTCCACCGGCTACGTCGCCGCGTCCCTGAACGTCCTGTTCGACACCTGGGGAACGGTTTTGACGAAACAGCACGGAGTGGGTTTAAGCTCGTGGGAGATTAATCTCGTTCGCTTCGGAAGCGCGGCGGTGGCTTTGTTGGTCGGGGCGGTTGCGAGGGACGGTTGGCGACGAAGGCGACGAAACGCTTTGACCGATTGTACCGCGACGGCGACAACTGACGCGGGAGGTAGTGGTAAGGACGGGGTGTTAGGCATTCCCACCCTCCCACCCAAGGCCTGGGTTCAAATCCTCTGCGGGATTGTTTTCACAACCTTCCTCGCCCCGGGGCTGGTAAGTATTTCCCAATACCCACATTCCCCCGACTGACTGCCCATACAAGACTGACATTTTCTTTTTTTACACTCAGGGGAACTTCGCGCTGTTTAAAGTATCCAGCCTCGCCGTGTTTTCCACGCTCATGTGTTTAGGGCCGATTTACGCGCTGCCGCTCGGTAAGGCGATAAACGACGAACCGATCACGGGACGGGCGGTGTGTGGGTCGGTGTTAGCCGTGATAGGGACGCTGCCCATGTTTTTCGGGAAGCGATGGGGTATGTAGTGTGGTGATTGGAAGTATCCGCAAAAGTAGAGTCACGGTAGTACGAGCCGAGTTTCACGTCAGACGACGTATTAGCCGCGGTAGAGTCACGGAACAGTGTTACCGAGTTTTATACAAGCGTAGTAGTAGGGGCGATTGAGATTATTAGCGAGAGAGCAGCAGAGTCACGAGTAGTAGACGACGCGGGCGGGTTTTTACCCGTACGAGTGCGGTATTGGTCTACAAAAAAACACCGCGCACTACCGGTCCTGGTCTGCGTCGCCGTCGTAAAACTCGTCGTGCCGCGCGATCTGCCGGTCGCCCCCCGTCACCCCCCCGTTCCGCTCGTCGCAGTTCAAGTCGTCCTCGTCAAACTCGGGAATCATGCTGTCTGGTGGGACTTCGTGCATGTGCACTGATGGCGCGTGCTCCAAATGCCGCAAGTTCTCGGTGACTTTCTTCTGGATCTTACGACGGGTAAAAGAAAGTGTCAGTCTTGAGTCTTACTGTATTGGGCGATGT
>TARA_B110000259_G_scaffold138601_1_pt1 | contig 11684 bp, 8 predicted proteins | sample TARA_B110000259 | Tara Oceans TARA_B110000259 (sample SAMEA4397649) | marine metagenome | biome: Polar Biome; feature: [SRF] surface water layer (ENVO:00010504); material: water (ENVO:00002006), including particulate matter (ENVO:01000060) such as... | depth 5 m | reverse complement strand
TTCTGGTAGTGCTGGTAGTGGTGCTTTCGATTCCAGTAGTGCTTGTGTTCCCAGTTCTGGTAGTGATCCTGTTTGTACAGTCTCTGTTAATAAAGTAGATACATCGTTAATCGTTCTATTAATCTTTTCAAGTTTATTGTTGTCAATATTTTCTGAATCAATTAATTCAAAAATCAATCTTAAATATGGCTCGATTACTATTTGTGATGTCGTTTTTGCCTCATTATTTATTTTAGTTGTTAGCGTGTTGGTGAGGGCTGCTATTTTGTTTATTAGTTTTGCGTTTTCAGTCGGGTCAACAATAAATTGTTTAGTTGATATTCTATTTGTGTATTCTGTATTTATTTGTTTTGATAAAGTGTTAAATCTATTTGAAATCGCTTCGGATGATAAATTATTTAAATCATCGGAATTAGTTATAGTAAAAGTAGAGGTTTTACAATTTGTATCCATATTTATATTATGGTTATACTATAATTTCGCTAAAAATATCAAGTTTATTAAAAGTTGTTAAAAAATAAATTCCCTGTAATAGACAATCTGCTAAATCATCTTTTTTGTTGTTTTTGTTAAAATAGTCCATATCTTTTAACATATTCTTTCTGGTGAGTAATTCTTGTGTATATTGAATACTTAATTGTTTTCTCTCTTTATAGTCTGTTTTTTTATCAGAAAAAGGTTTTAATTTATTCGCGGCGGACATAAATTTGATATTGTAATTACCATAGTCAATAAAATATTGGGTTACCATACCTTGTATTGTTTTCATTCTATTAGCGATTGGACTAATTTGATTTTCTAATAATATCATATCAATACTACCAATGTCTATTGTAGTAAATAGTTTGTTTAATTCTGTTTTTAAATTAACACCTAAATCAATTAATGATATATCATTAGCACTTATAATATTAATAGGATCAAAACAAGTATTATCAATATGTTCTTCAATTAATTTAACCAAATCTACCTTTGTAATTTTTTTATCAAATTCAATATTATTATCGCTTGCTATTTGTATTAGTTTTTTTAAACTTTTATTAGATAGTCCCTTTGTTTCTATTGTTGGCAATTTATACTTTTTGTTTCGTGTGTGAATTTTACAAAAACAATCCCCGTCTTTTGTAAATTTTGCCGGTTTTTTACACAAAGAACAGAATGGTATTTGCTGACACAAATTAATGATATCCCATTTACTTATTATAAATTGTAGTGTATCTTCATTAAGTTCTAAAATAGCAAAGGCTAGATTTTTAATGCCGATATCAATAGTTAGCAATTTCATTAATAATAATAAATAATTAGTGTTTATTTATTATTAGTATAACATTATATTAATCTACAGAATTTTATCGCACATGGAATACATAATTCTGTATAGGTAGTAAGTGAAGAACATGGTAATCGAGTTCAAAATTAAGTAGAGACCAATGGAACGGGTTTTCTTATCGAAGCACTGAATAACACCATTAACTACCGCTAATACGGCGAAAAATAGCGCAACCAGTGCGAAAGTGTAATACACGCCACAGTGTTCTTTGCCTAAAGGAGACATTAATCCATCTAATACGGACATATTCATAGTTATATAATATATCAAGAGATTATATTTCTTTTTAATTTTTATAATTAAAAAGAAATTTTCACTTTTTCTCGCTGTCTGGTAGTTTGAATCTTGGCGTATGTAGTTGCGCCTGAAGCATCTGCCTTGAAATGAATACATTTTTTAAATCGCTGGTTTCATATCCATATGGTTGATTGTCTGATAAAATAGAATCAAAAATGTATGGTTTAGTTGTAACCATACCATCGCTGTTATTAGAAAAAAACGGCGTATTACAACACTCATCGCAAGCACTCAATTGATTGTTTTTAATTATAGAATCAGCATTAGTTTGTAGATATCTTCTATATTGACTATTATTTGTGATATTAGCGGAATTTTTTAATTTATTGTCTAAACTGGCTCCAGGTTCATAATTGGAATAATTTCTTACATCATCAATTATAGGTGCGAAGTTATTAACAGTATCGTTATCATTATAACAAGGACCAAAAGTCATTTTATATATATTTTGATAATATTTTTAATATAAAAAATTTATTGTAGTAATTTTAACAGCTCCGCTTTTTTCAATTGTTGGGCGTTTTCATTATTGGTTAAATTTTTAGCAACTACTAAACTTCTCAACTCATCTACCTTCTTTGTTTTAAAATTAATTTTTTCAATTGTATCAGTATCACCGAGTGATGTATCTACTATTTCGGATGAGTTGGGTGCTAAATGCTGTAAATCTAATTCTTCTAGATCCATGGGTAAATTATTTGTAAATGGGTCATTAATATCAATCGCTAATGTCTCGTCCAACATTTTAATACCATCAAATAGTTCCTCTTTATTTTCGGTAGTCTCAAATATATTTAGAACCTTAGTTTTTATTTCGGGGACAGCATCGGGTTCAACTTCGACGATACGTTCTACTAAAGCATCGTTATCATCATCGTCTCCACCACTAACAGACTCATCTTCACTATCGCTATCAGACTCATCTTCGTCATCTTCGTCGTCTTCGTCGTCTTCGTCGTCATCAGATACGCTTATTTTTTCTTCTCTATGGTTATCCATTTCATTACTGAAACCACCATATGTTGGTGTGTTGTTATCTAATCCAACTTCTTGATTTTGCTGTCTCATTAAAGCCATGTTGTTATAATTCATAATAAAGTTTTGTAAAATTTTACCATGGTCGATAACACTGTTCTCTAACATATTTAATCGTCTATAGCAGTATAACATTACAGCTCCTGAAATTAATAATAATAACCCTAAAGTAATAATAAAACCTGTATCTATAAAATTTAATAACGAAATCATTAAATTTTATTTACATTTTTTTTTCAAATGTTTAACGAATATAATTATAATATTTTATTACTATAATATGAAGTATTTATTATTAGCTGGTTTCTCTGCTTTATTTTTTGTTCTTATTGAATTACTTTATAAATTCTCTAATTGTTCTAAAATGAAAACAGATTTATTTGTTGCGGTATGGTTTATAATTTGTGGATTAGTAGCTTTGCCATATTATTTTTTTAAAAAATTTAATGAAGAAAAAATTCCATTCAATACTATTATGGTGATTGTTCTAATGTCTATTTTTACATTTATAGGAAATATTTTTTACTGGGATGCTTGTAGATATCTTAGTAATCCAGGTATAGCGAGAACAATTTATTCTGGAGTGCTTATTCTTTTATTATCATTGATTTCGGCGATTACTTTCAATAATTATCTATCAATCAAACAATGTGGAACTATACTTTTAATCTTATTTGGTATTGGAAGTTTGTTGATGACTAATTAAGCAGTGATTTTTAAATTTTGAATTATTTCTTTGGGATAGTCTAAATCTTTCAAAACTTTTAGTCCGCCTTTTATTTTGCTGATGCCCTTTTTAATTTTATAAGTGAATTCAAACTCTCCTGTTTTGTCTTTATTAATTTCCATATGATAGTTTTTGGCTACATCCCGATCGAGTTTTTTACACAATTTATAATAGTGCGTTGTTAAAATGTAATTAACATTATTTTTTTTATTAATATGGTTTAAGAAAGCAGTTCCGCTTGAAATCGCATCATCGGGATTAGTTCCACTATAAAGTTCATCAAAAACACAAAAATGATTCTTATCATTATTATTTTCTATGACAGTTAAAATGTCTTTACAGCGTCGTGCTTCTGCTTGAAACAGACTGTCCCGACTAGAAGTATCTGGTATATTAATATAGCAATGTATAAAATCGTATATTTTAACGTCTGCTTGTTCAAAGAAACCGCCACCTAATTGCTGACAAAGTAAAATATTAAAGATTGAAGATTTAAGGAGCGTAGTTTTTCCGGCAGCGTTTGGACCAGTTAAAATTAAATTATTACTTAATTTGTATGAATTTTTCACAATCTTATTTTTTGGGTCGCTCAATAATTCGCCATAATATGAGTTTTTGAAAGTTGTAATTTCATTATTACCTACATAGTTGCAAAGGTTAATACTGTTATTTTTGATATGTTTTTGTAAGGTTGATATATTTTGAATATAACCGTTGCAACCAAACGAAAAATATAAAGAATTAATAATGCTTTGATCGTTATATAATTTATAAAAACATCTCATGAGATGTCCGAGTTCGAAAATTTTCTTTACGCTTATCTTATAAACATTAATTTTATTCAACATCGATAAATAATTATTTAAAATTACTAAATTATTATTTAGATGTTCATTAAATTTTTCATATGTTATTAGATTAGATGTATGTTTTAATAGATTATTGAAGTTATTTATAGAATTACTGATATAATCTCTTATACTAAATATTTTCTCGTGTATATAATTAATATTTTTATAGAAATTACCACAACTTATTATGTTCTGGTACATTTGAAACACGTAAAAAATAATGCTTATCAATAGATAAACTTTAGTTGAAAGAGGTGCGTCATAAAAACCAGTAAAAAATTGTCCCAGTATGTGGGAACTGAAGACTTGTTTCAAATGTTCGAAATAAGAATCCAAAGTTATATTGTGTCCTTGTAATTTTATAATAAAAAATGGTAATAATAACAGTAGAATAGGAGCCACTAAACTTAAAACTGGATTAGCCAAATTAAATATCGAAAGCATTTGCATACAAATCTCATCGTTATTATATTTTTTAAGATATGGTAAATCTATATATTGGTATCTCTCCATAAATCCATTATCTTTTGTAATATCCTCACAAGAATTATAACAATTTTCGCATAATTCAGTATCATTTTCAAATGACACTGTATTTTTATAATTTTTCAATAAATCTTGTGTTTCGTTCAAAAAGTTTTTATTATTGGTATAATAATTACTCCATTTATTGGTTATACATTGTTCAATTTGATTTTTAGGTTCAAAAATAGAATTATATAAGTTCTCTTTATAAGTATTACCAGATAAATCGGATAAATCAGGCTGATTTTTAAATTCTAATAATTCTAAATCTTCGTGGATATTATTTTCTACGAATATTTTTTCATCAATCGTTTCTATCGGCAATTTAAATTGTTCTTCTATTAAATTGGTTTGTTTTGTAGTGTTTTCTTCAGTAATTAATAATTCTAATATTTTTTCCATTATTAATGTAAAATATATTTATTACATATAGCAAACGAAATACATAATTAATTGAAATACATAATAAATACAATATAAGAATTCATTATATATTAATATATAATGAAACCATTTACATACGACATCAATTTTATAATGGAATTATCGAAAAATATTCCAGAGAAAAATTTAAATAATGATGTTGAAAATTATTTAAATAACGTATTGGCTGACATTAAGAAATCATTTAACAATACTGGAACAGTTTTTAGAAATAATAATTCATATAATAAAAATAACAGGAATCCAAAGCATTTTAAAAATAACAGGCGACATAACAATTATAAAGATGAAGTTAATAAAAATACGGTTAGTAAAGATGAACTTAATAAAACGTCCGCTGATAAATATGATATTGAAAAAAATTTGACTGAAAAATTAATAATTGAAAAATCTCCCGTTCAAAGTTATAGGGTTTCTCGTATGTGTTTTATTAATGGTAAAACAGATTATGAATTAATTATTACCAATATTAGAAAAATCCTGAATAAAATTACAGAACAAACATATCAAAAACTTAAAAATGAATTTTTATGCTACTATAAATCTATTTATAATGATATTAGCAGTGATGACCTTAATAAAATTAATGCGTATATATTCGATTCACTTGTATATAATAACATACCATTCAATAATCTGTATTCAGATTTATTAAACGATTTAATAACTATCGACCCTAAATTTGCCGAAATAATGAATGATAATTTGGAGATTTTCTATAATGTCTATAAATATATCAAACTACCAGAATCAATTGATTATGATGAAATTAGTAAAACTAATAAACACAACGATAAATTTAAATGTTTATGTGGATTTTATATTTTCTGTAGCAAGATTAAATTAATCTCCGAAAATCACGCTTTAGATGCTATTGCTAATTTACAGAATGAATTAATGATTAATATTAAATTAGAAGGCAAAAAAGAATATAATGAATTACTTTCGCAATTTATTTTTTTTGTTATTTCCAATATATCCGTTACAACAAACGACAAAGAATTGGTAAAAAATATAGAATATTTTGCTGGTTTGACTACTAAATCATATCCCAGCATTAGCAATAAGATTATTTTTAAACATAAGGACATGGTTGAAAAAAATATCAAGTATAATTAATCATAATTTTTGTGTTTTTCAATATATTTAATCGTATTTATATCAACGATTAAATATAATAAAATATTTAGTTAATTATTTATTTAAAATTTTCTTATTTTTATAAGTTATATATACATGGTTTTATCAAAAATAGATTCAAATATTAATTATATTGAAGCAAACGGTCTTGCTAAAACAGACGAAGGCAGTGAAAATTTTGCGTATAAAGCAAAAATATATAACAAAAATATAAAATTTGTTTTAGGAAATGCTAATTTCGAATACAGTAACACTAACAACGTCGTGTATTATAATATTTATCTGGTAGAGAATACAACTGTTTCAGCTAAAATTGGCGTTTACGAAACCAAAAATGATACTTATCTTAAATTATTAGATAATACTGAAAATATTAATATTGAAAAATTAGATAAGCCGTTGCTATTTACTTACGCCAAATCCTATATTACAACCAAGTATAATAGCGACGATGATATTGCGTTTGAAAATCCTAACAAAAGCGATGATGAATCTGATAGCGAGAGCGATGATGAATCTGATAGCGATAAGAGCGATGATGAAAGTGGTAAAAGCGATGTAAGTGAAGACGATGAAGAACCATTATTCGAAAAACCCCCGATTATTGCCGAAACATTGGTATTGAAAGAACAAACAAAAGAGGAGAGTGATAATGAAATTAATAGTTATAAATCTGTTCCAACTGATGAATGGGTAAATAAATTTTTTAAAAGTCATAAATATAATTTCCAAGAAAATGAAGGAGATGGAGATTGTTTTTTCGCAACGTTGAGAGATGCCTTGAAATCTACCGAACTGGATAAATATAAAAATATTACTGTGAAAGATATAAGGGCTAAATTAGCAGAAAATCTCGATGAGGAACAATTTCTTGCCTACTTTACGATGTATAATAATATTTCGGGCGGTCAAAAAAATACAGCGTCATCAATGATTAAACTTCGAACTCGTCATAAGGGTTTGAAAACGATGATAGGTGGAACAAGCAATATTACCGAAAAATCTGCTATGTTAAAAGAAGCTCAGCAAAATTTAGATTTAATGGTTGGTGGAGCAAAAATTAGTGCCGAACAAAAAGAATTACGACAGCATTTCGCATTTATGGAAAATGTTAAAACTATAGATGAATTGAGAGAAATAATTAAAACAAGTAAATTTTTTGCCGATGAGTTTGCTATTACCACATTAGAGAGATTATATAATGTAAAATTTATTATTTTATCGCAAAATAATTTTGAAGAAAATGATACAACACATTCTGAAGTGGTTCAAATACATAATAAAATAGTAAAATGTGGTGATGCCGATAAAAAAATGAAAAAAATCGGTATTTTTGACCCCGATTATTATATTATAGCAAACTATACAAACGGAGTTCATTATAAATTAATCACGTATGATAAAAATGTCGGTAAAGGTGCTTTTACTTTTTCCGAGTTGCCTTATAAAGTAAAAGAAGAGGTTGTAAATGCCTGTATGAAAGAAAATGATGCGAGTTCATTTTCGTATATTCAGGATTTTAAAAATTTCGCCACAACCATCAATTTACCAATTGGACCACAAAAATCGGCTTCCCTGATTAATGAAGCCAAATCCAACTTATATGATGATACTTCGGTGATACAAATTTATTCCAAATCCCAACATAAAAAATTAGGAGAGGGTACGGGTGAATCAATTACTATCGACCATAAAACTAATCTTGGTGTTCTTAAATTAAAAGATATAACTGATTGGCGTAAAAAATTAGATAATGCTTGGATATTAACCAATAAAGATGATGATAAATTGGAGATTGAAACCAAAATATGGTCCAGCGTCCAACATTATTTATATGCGACAAGGTTTTACAATGTCCCCGACATATTTGTTAAATTTACACAGGGCAATGATGAAACATCTACTGTTGCTCTCGCTAAAACATTTTACGATAAAAAAATAAAAGAGTTCAAATCCAGTATTATTTCGGAAGTGGATCATGTTAAGGCAACTCCTAAATTTTTAACAGACGCATTAAAAGCCAAATTCACCAATAATAGTGCTTACAAAAATATATTACTACTAACTGGTAAATCTAAAATAATGATTTATAAACCCGCATCTGGGCCGTATGTAGCAACAGAATTGATGATGTTACGGGAAGAATTAGCAAAATAGTAAAAATTTTTACATTTATCAAAAATATTAAATTAAATAATTTTAATTTAATATTATAGATACTTATATATAAATAGATGGTAAAGTCGAGAAGAAATTTATCTAATATAAAATTGAATAATACACGAAAAATAACAAGGGGCGGTGCCGATGTAATTAGTGCCGCTGATATAAAACAACGTGAAATTGAAAATTCTAAAAGAGACAAGAAGTTATTTGATACTGAAAGAAGTGCTACGGCAACCGCTCTGGGCGCAAGTGGCCTTGCTATTGGTGTTGTCTCAACGGCATTACCAGCCACCACATTATTAACTGCTGGCGTTGGAGAAGCAGCATTGTCAGTGGGTTCTTGGCTTGGTGGTGGCGCTCTTCTAGGTATCGGTGGTGGTCTTGCTGGTCCGCTTGTCACAATCGTAACTGCTACTATGGCGACGGCATACGCTACATATTCGGTTGTGAGAAAAAATAAACTTAAATCCAAAATCAGACATTTTATCAAAAAACAGATGTTGGCTACTTTAGATGAAATGGCTGATAAATCTAAAGGGACTGGATTATCAGCGAGTAAATATCCTAAACTGGAACATTATGAATCAGACAAAGCAAACGTGAAACAATTTTTTATAGAATATGGTATTTTTACAAGATTAGCCGATATATTTATGAGTATGCAAAGTAGTATGTTACATTTTTACCCATCGGAAAGATTAATGTTTCCTATACATTTCACAGATGACCCGGAACAAGGTAATAAATATATTAATTTTGAAGCCAAACCATATAGTAATTATCCAGTTGGAAATAATTTTGTTTGTATGTATGATTATCTTACTTCAAACGAATACCTTTATTTTTCGTGCGACCAATTAAATGATGAAACCACTACCAGTTTCCTTCGGTTTAAATTAGACTCCGAAATATGGAGAGGGAACACTCCAGGACAAATAGTAAACAACATAAGACAACTATTATTAGAAAGTAATTTAAAAGACGAGGTTGAGCCCGAGGACATGCGGGGGGGTGCGGGTATTGACGACGGTCTCACAGGTGGAGGAGATTTTATATCGATGGCTGATCGGGCGAAGTTTGCAAGCGATGGGCAAACAAGATCCGATATTGCCTCTTGGGCGGATCTAGTAAAAAGTTCAGCCGTAATGCTCAAGGATGATGCGAAGGACATCATGACAAGAAGAAAGATAAAAAGGGCAGAGGCAAAGGCAAAGGCAAAGGCAACGGCGGGGACTGGGGCTGGGCTCACGCCTAACTCTAGGCGTATGGGTGAGGTCAGTGTCGATGTTAGGGCTGGGCTCACGCCTAACTCTAGGCGTATGGGTGAGGTCAGTGTCGATGTTAGGGCTGGGGATGATAACTCCAAAAAACCAGCCATGGGAGAAAGTTTCAATATTGAAATTCCTGCGTTTCCTTTTTTAGAAATACCCTTAGTTAATGGAACACCTGTACCTGAACCTGAACCTGTAGTTTCTAAAAATACGATGACAAAGGTGGCAAACCACCTGCAAACACATATTAATAACAAACTTATGAACAATCAATTTCATTATCTGAGAATTAACAACACGGATAATAGAAAATCGAAATTAAGCGTTAAGGATACAGAATTGACCGAAATAGAAAATAAATTCGTTACTAATGTAGTTTCGTTATTGCAATTAGAGCCATTCGTAAAAATTATTGCAGACCAACTCAAAGAATTTAAAACATCATATTTAGAAGATTACACGAAAGAAGCCATGGTGGAAGATGTGTTGTATACCAAGACAGACAACCTGGAAGTTGTGGCTAATGTGGACGGCGCACTACCTGGACAGGCGGGTGGCGGCTTCTTCACACCAACGATGAGTGCGTCTGGTAATACCATAAAGGGTTCAAAAGATAAAATGTTCCAGTCTCTTAGAACCAAAAAATTTTCCACTCAAGATAAACATTCTTTTATAGAATTCTTATATTATTCTACTTATTCGTTTTATAGAGTGTTCTCCAAAGTTTTACAGGTTCGTGAAAGTGAAATGAATAAATTCTTTAATAATTATGTAGGTGATCTAATGGATATGTTCAAAAAGAATTTCTCGGTCATTGTTAATAATTCCAGCGTATATATATCAATTGCAAGGGCATTAGAGATTACATTTGAAAGAAAATTGGGAGTAGCATTTTCAAGTAGTAGTTCTTCTAATAACGCAATAGATTATAACAGTAATTCGAGTTTAAATGAAACGGGTGCTATTGAAGAACGATTGAAAAAAGCAAATCTTTTCTCTACAGATTCATTTTTTAATCTTAAAAACAAAAAGATAAGAGATTATATATTTAAAACTTATGCAAATATCCAGTCATTGGAGAAAGCAATGGACGATTCCAGTCTTGGAAATAGACAACGAAATGTAGCAGGTCAATTAGATACAAGATTCACGAGAGAAATTCTTGGAAAAAACCCAGGCCAACAGGAATTAATTGAAAGTCATCTTGTTAGGAGTTCATTGAATTCAATATTCAAAGGTAAATTTGGTATGTTCAAAAATATATTAGAGCACATTGACGAGACCATAGATGAGTTTGATGGCGTTTCTACATTGGAATTCCAAACGAAATTACAAAGTAAATTACCAAAATTAGCAAATATTGGTAGAGAAGGTATTACGTTCAGATTTGGTGATGGTCTGCATTTAATGGGGGAAAATAGCGAAGATTTGATCGAGCAACAAATTAAAATGAAAGAACAGGAGTTGAGTTCTTTACAAGAAAAACGAGCCGAAATCGAAAAAATTAAAGCATAATTTAGTTCAATAAATATTTTATATAAAATAAAATAAAATATTTATAATTTCTTATTTTCTCATATCTTTCATTTTTTCAATATTCGTTAATGGTTTATCCTCTAATACTTCTATTCTTCTTGCTTCTAACCATTCGGTACATTCTTCTTTTGTTTTACGAGAAAATCTATATTGTATTTGATTAACAATAAGTTGAGCCATAAAACCATTACCATTTTTGCTGACGCCACCAATAGGTTTTGATGTATTTTTGGATTGCGAATTATCTAAATTAGTGATCCATCGAAGATTAGAAATATGATTATTTGACCTAACGGTGTCTTTATGATGAACAAATGGTAAATTTTCGGGATTAGGAATAAACGCCTCTCCTAATAAACAAT
>TARA_B110000259_G_scaffold6940_1_pt1 | contig 11754 bp, 8 predicted proteins | sample TARA_B110000259 | Tara Oceans TARA_B110000259 (sample SAMEA4397649) | marine metagenome | biome: Polar Biome; feature: [SRF] surface water layer (ENVO:00010504); material: water (ENVO:00002006), including particulate matter (ENVO:01000060) such as... | depth 5 m | reverse complement strand
GATTTCGAACCAATAACGGGTAGAATTCATCAACCGCCACCAGTGCACCAAACCTTTGAAACCAATGCGTTTGTAATTTGCAGTTTTGTGCCGCGTATGTATGATTATCACCCAGATTCCATTCCTGCACCCTATAGTCATAGTAACATCGATTCAGACGAGGTTTTGTACTACGTAGATGGCGATTTTATGAGTAGAAACGACATTGATCAAGGTCATATTTCCTTGCATCCTTCGGGAATTCCGCATGGACCACACCCTGGAACGGCAGAAAAAAGTATTGGGAAAACAAAAACAGAAGAATTGGCCGTGATGGTAGATACTTTTAAACCTTTACAGGTTACTGAAGAAGCAATGAAAATTGCCGATGAAGATTATTATAAATCTTGGTTAGAATAGTCTGTCATTCCGGCTCAGGCAGGAATCTTGTTGCTATTAACGTTCATTAAAATAAAGATGATTAGAAGTTATTTCCTACTTCCCACTGTGTCTTTTGTGAAAAACAAAAAGGTCAAGAATAGCAACAGTTATTCGAACGGTTGCAATCAGGGCTAAACTTGTTTGAAAAGCACTGTCTTAATCAAAGAGAAATAGCCAATTTATAAACATAAAGATGGCACAGGTTTTTAAAACTTGTGCCATCTATAAAATACAAACATGAGTAAAAAAGAAATAAAGTCAGTAGACTACGGATTAGAAAAAATATTTGAAGGTGCACAAGATTTCCTTCCTTTATTAGGTACAGATTATGTAGAGTTTTATGTGGGTAACGCAAAGCAAGCCGCACACTTCTATAAAACAGCCTTTGGTTTTCAATCCTATGCATATCGCGGATTAGAAACAGGTTCTAAAGATGCTGTGAGTTATGTGCTAACGCAAGACAAAATCAAGCTGGTTTTAACAACTCCATTAAATAGTAAATCGCCAATAAACGATCATATAGTAAAACACGGTGATGGTGTAAAAGTAGTAGCACTTTGGGTAGAAGACGCAAGAAAAGCATATGAGGAAACAACTTCTCGTGGCGCAAAATCTTACATGGAGCCTGTTGTAGAGTCAGATGAATACGGAGAAGTGGTAAGAGCAGGAATTTATACGTATGGTGAAACTGTACACATGTTTGTAGAGCGTAAAAATTATAACGGTCCATTTTTACCAGGTTTTCAGAAATGGGAATCAGCTTATAATCCACCAAGTGCTGGCTTAAAATACATAGATCACATGGTAGGTAATGTAGGTTGGAACCAAATGGATGTTTGGGTAAAATGGTACGAGGATGTCATGGGCTTTGAAAACTTTTTATCTTTTGATGATAAGCAAATCCACACAGAATATTCTGCATTAATGAGTAAGGTAATGTCTAATGGAAATGGTAGAATTAAGTTTCCAATAAACGAGCCTGCAAAAGCAGCAAAACGTTCTCAGATAGAAGAGTATTTAGATTTTTATGAAGGTGCTGGCGTACAACATATTGCCGTTGCCACAGATGATATTATAAAAACGGTTTCTCAGTTGAAGGCAAACGGAGTAGAATTTTTATCAACTCCGCCAGAAGCATATTACAAATCAGTTCCTGCAAGGTTGCAAGAATTTAGTCATGAATTAGCAGAAGACATTGAAAAATTAATGGCTTTGGGTATTATGATTGATGCAGATGAAGAAGGCTATTTATTACAAATTTTTACAAAACCAATAGAAGATAGACCCACTTTATTTTTTGAAGTAATTCAAAGAATGGGAGCCAGAGGTTTTGGTGCAGGAAACTTTAAAGCTTTGTTCGAATCAATCGAAAGAGAGCAAGCAAAAAGAGGAACGCTTTAAAATTAATAAACAATTTTTAGTAGTAGTTCTTAGTGTAAAAAGCGTCATTTCGGGGCAGAAAGTAATCTCTTAATGAAGCGGTAGATTACTTTGTGAAATTGAAATGGTATTAGTAAATAATAACGAATAAAGAGGAATTTTGTAAAAAAAAGTATTCAGAATCAAGATAGATTTGACAGCCTTCTTTATTTCAATTTTTATAATAAATTGCAGCTAAAGTCCAAAAATCAAAATCACAGTGTTTCTTGATGCTAATTATTTTCAATCTAACAGAAAAAATGGAAAGAGACGAAATCTTAAAAGCAATAGAAGAAAAGTACGATAAGCTGGGCGTTCCTGTAGATGCAATGTTAGAGGGTTTACTCTGGAGTACGCCAATTACGTATTGGGATTATATTCAAACAGATGCACTTTTGGGTTTGCAAATTCCAAGAACAACGCAGCCAGACGAAATGGTTTTTATCATGTATCATCAGGTAAATGAGTTGTTATTTAAAATGATTTTGTGGGAAATTGATCAAGTAGCTAAAGCAAAAGCGGTTTCTGCAGATAAATTTTCGATGCACCTTAATAGAATTAGCAACTATTTTGAGATGCTCTGCAGTTCTTTTAATGTAATGGCAGATGGTATGGAAAAAGAGCAATATCTGAAATTTAGAAATACATTAACGCCTGCAAGTGGATTCCAATCTGCACAATACCGCAAAGTAGAATTCGCTTCTACAGAATTAATCAATTTAATAGATGCAAGGTTTAGGGAAGATATTGATAGAAATACTTCGTTTAAACACGCTTACAATCATTTGTACTGGCAAGCTGCGGGGAAAAACTATACTACTGGTCAAAAATCTACTTTACTAAACCTATTCGAGAAAAAATATTTAGGAGAATTTATAGATTTTATGGAAGATTATAATGATATCAATCTTTCTAAAAAGTTTAAAGAATTGCCTAAAGAAGTGCAGCAAGATGAAGCTTTAATTAAAGCCATGCGTCATTATGACTATACAGTAAACGTAAAATGGGTGCTAGCACATTACAATGCAGCTGGTAAATATTTAGGAGGAAAAGAAAAAGATTTAGAAGCAACTGGCGGCAGTAGTTGGCGTAAATATATGCATCCAAAATACCAACGCAGAATCTTTTACCCGTATTTATGGAGCGAAGAAGAGTTGAAGAATTGGGGAACATTTTAGTTGATAAAAATGGCTATAGATGCGTATTAAGGTTTTAAAATGTATCTTTTCACAGCAAAAAAAGATGCTAAAATAATTGTTAAAAATCATTTACAAATAGCTGGTAAATGATTTTTTTCTTTTTTGGAAAGGTATTTGTCAATACTTTTTTATAAGTTTGAAAATTATGAAAAAATGGCAACTCACGGTGTGTTTACTTCTTCTAACTTTTGCGGGTATTTCGCAAGAAAAGCCAGCCGCCTTTAAAGGAGGTGAGTGGTTGCGCTATAAAATGAGTTACAGTGGTTTTTTAAGAGCTGGAACGGCCATCCTAGAGGTTGAAGAAACAAGCCTGAATGGTAAAAAAGTATTTCATTCGAAAGGCACTGGTTGGACTTCTGGCATGATAAAATGGTTTTTTAAAGTAGACGATCTTTATGAAAGCTACTTTGATAAGACCGCTACTAAGCCCTATCTTTTTAAACGAAAGATTGATGAGGGTGGTTATAAAAAACACCGGTTAACCACGTTTGATTATACTTCTAACAAGGCATACATTCAAGATTTTAAAAATCAGTCAGACACTACTATTGTGTTTTCAAAAGTACAAGACATGCTTTCTTCTTTTTACTATTTAAGAAATCAGGAGACAAAAGGGATGAAGAAAGGAGATGAAATAGCGATTGATATGTTTATGGATTCGAAAGTTTACCCATTTAAACTTCGGTTTTTAGGAAAAGATATTTTAAATACAAAATTCGGGAAAGTAAATTGTTTGGTATTTAGACCGCTGGTGCAATCTGGTAGAATTTTTAAAGCGCAAGAAAGTGTAACCATCTGGATAACAGATGATGTTAATAAGATACCAATTAAAATGAAAGCAGATCTAGCGGTAGGTTATTTAAGAGCAGAACTAGAGGCTTATAAAGGTCTCGCGAGCAACTTTAAAAGAGTTGACTAAGTAAACTAAACTATTTAAAATTTAACGAAACCGTTTAAGGAACTTCCATATTTAGATTTAAAATAAATCAATTTTATTTGTACTTTTGAGTGCTAAAACTAATCACTCCCATTTTTTTGAAAAATACAATCTACTTGTTAATTCTGCTTTTTGCTTTTTCTGCCTGTAAAAGTGATGAAGAAAAAAAAGAATCAATCTTAAAACTAAAATTAAAGCCAAAACCTGTTTATAAATACGGTTTTAAATTAGCAGATTATAAAGTTATTTTAGATACCATAAGAAGCGGAGAAAGTTTTGGAGTTATTTTAGACCGACACCACGTAGAGTACCCGAAAATTAATAAAATTGCGGGTGCTATAAAAGATATTTTTGATGTAAGAAGAGTAAGAGCAGGCAAGCCTTATATGATTTTGTCTAGCAAAGACTCTTTAGAAGAAGCAAAAGTTTTTATTTATAAAAATGATAAGATTAGAGCTACAATTGTAGATTTTAAAGATTCTATAATTGAAGCATATACTTACCTTCAGCCCATAGAAACAAGAGAAAAAATTATAGAAGGTGAAATTTATTCGAATCTTTCTAATGCTATGGATAGCTTGCACCTATCTCCTACTTTAACATGGACCATTGCAGATATTTATGCATGGACTTTAGATTTCTATAAACTTCAAAAAGGAGATTCTTTCAAACTTGTTTTTGAAGAAAAATTTATAAATGATTCTGTTTTTGCGGGTTATGGAGAAGTGAAATCGGCTGTTTTTAAGCACAATGGTAAAGACCTATATGCCTTTAGATTTCTTGCAGACTCTATTTTAAACATTCATGAATATTATGACGATTCTGCAAAAATGTTGCGCAGTCAGTTTTTAAAATCTCCCATAAAATTTCAATATAGAATTTCATCAAGATATAATTTAAGAAGAAGAATTGCCTATTATGGAAATAAAATAAAGCCCCACAAGGGTACAGATTTTGCTGCAAGAGTAGGAACCCCTATTATAGCAACGGCTAGCGGCACTGTTTCAGAGTCTAAGAGAAAAGGCGGTAATGGAAATTATGTAAAAATAGCGCACAATGCTACATATAGTACGCAGTACTTGCATATGCAAAGACGTAAAGTTAAAAGAGGACAATACGTAAAACAAGGAGATGTTATTGGTTGGGTAGGTATGACAGGAAATACTGGTGGACCCCATGTTTGTTATCGTTTTTGGAAACATGGCAGACAAGTAGATCCTTTAAGAGAAAAGTTACCCGCAGCGAAACCAATGAAAGAGCTTATGAAACCAAGTTTTTTCGATTTCATAAAACCTTTAAAATTTCAACTAAACAGAAATCAATTTCAACTAAAAGAAACGATTGCAACTGAAAAAGAAGTTGCTCAAAACTAATAAAATGGCTTTAAAAAACATCAATCCTATAAAGACCCAAGCTTGGGAAAAATTAACAAATCACTTTAATGAAAATAAAAACATCAACATTAAAGATTTGTGCAAAGACATCAATAGAACAGCAAACTTTTCTCTAGAATTAGGTGATCTATCAGTAGACTTTTCAAAAAATAGAATCACAAAAGAAACTATTTCTTTGCTGGTAGCACTGGCAAATGAAGTAGATCTAAAAGATGCGATTGAAAAACAATATACAGGGGCAATAGTTAATGTTACCGAAGGTAGAGCCGTTTTGCATACAGCGTTAAGAAGTAATTCTGAAGAACCTGTATTTATTGATGGGAAAAATATAAAACCACAAATACAAACCGCTTTACGAAAAATTAGAAGTTTTAGTAACAAAGTAATCTCTGGAAAGTGGAAAGGATATACCGGCAAGTCTATTACAGATATTGTGAATATTGGTATTGGAGGTTCTGATTTAGGACCAGACATGGTTGTAGAATCACTGCAATATTATAAAAATCAATTGACCACGCACTTTGTATCTAATATAGATGGAGACCATGTTTCTGAGGTGATGAAAAAACTAAATCCAGAAACCACACTATTTGTAATTGTATCAAAAACATTTACAACGCAAGAAACCATTACAAATGCAGAAACCTTAAAGAACTGGTTTTTAAAATCGGCAACTATTTTCGATATTCCAAAACACTTTGTGGCGGTCTCTACAAATTTAGAAGCGGTAGATAACTTCGGAATTGACAAAGCAAACGTTTTTACTATGTGGAATTGGGTTGGTGGGCGTTTTTCTTTGTGGTCTGCAGTTGGTTTGTCTATTAGTTTATCTGTTGGTTATGATAATTATAAAGCGTTGTTAGATGGTGCAGAAGAAATGGACATACATTATAGGGATACCGATTTTGAACATAATATTCCGGTAATTTTAGCTTTGTTAAGTGTTTGGTACAATAATTTCTATGAGGCAGAAACAGAAGCTGTGCTGCCCTATTCGCAATACTTAAAGAAGCTTCCAGATTACCTACAACAAGCTATTATGGAAAGTAATGGGAAAGGGGTAGACAGAAATGGTGATGCAGTTGACTACCAAACAGGAACTATTGTTTGGGGAAGTACAGGAACAAATATGCAACATGCATTTATGCAATTGGTACACCAAGGTACAAAGTTAATTCCTGCAGATTTTATTGGGTATAAAGAGTCGTTATATGGTTTAACAGATCATCATAAAAAGTTAATGGCAAATTACTACGGGCAAATAGAAGCTTTGGCTTTTGGTAAATCTAAAGAAGAGGTGCATTTAGAATTAAAATTTTCTGGAGATCAAGATAAAATTGCACAATTATTACCCTTCAAGGTTTTTGAAGGAAATAGACCGAGTAATTCAATTTTATTTGACAAGCTTACGCCGCGTTCTTTAGGGAAGTTAATTGCCCTTTATGAACATAAAATCTATACGCAAGGTATTTTATGGAATATTTATAGTTATGATCAGTTTGGTGTAGAACTCGGAAAAGAGTTGGCGAATAAGTTGTTAAAAAATTAATAAAATAATTTTTTAACTTTTCATTAATATCTTGTTAATAAGTAATTGGCTCTTTTTCAGGAGAGAATATATATTTTGCTTAAATTTCGTTGTCTTAATTTTTTGTTAAACTTAACATTAAGTTAACACTATAAATCTGTAAAAGAAAGATTTTTGCAGAATATTTAATAAAACAAACTAATCTAAACTTAAACAATGAAAAATTTTAAAAACTTATTATTTGTAGCACTGTTTTTTATAACAGCTACAGTTTTAGGACAAACTAAAATTACTGGTACGATTGTAGATGAAACCAATCAACCATTACCAGGAGCAAGTGTTCTTGTAAAAGGAAGCTCAAACGGAACCTCAACAGATTTTAATGGTAAATTTACTTTAGATGCTGTCTCTAATTCTGGTGTTATTGTAGTGTCATTTATTGGCTACTATTCAAAACAAATTTCTTTTTCTTCAGCAAAAACAAATTTAGGAACAATAAACCTGAACAAAGACGAAAACTCTTTAGATGAAGTTGTTATTATTGGTAAAGGTGTTATCGATTTAGCGGGTGGTAGAAAGACTCCAGTAGCAGTGTCGACTATCAAAGGTGCAGAAATTCAGAAAAAAATTGGAGCGCAGGATGTTACTATGACATTAGTAAATACACCTTCAGTTTATGTTGCTGGACAAGCAGGTGGTTTTGGAGACTCTAGAATTGCTGTTAGAGGTTTTTCTCAAGACAATACAGCTTATCTATTAAACGGACAGCCAATTAACGGTATGGAAGATGGTAAAATGTATTGGTCTAACTGGTCTGGAATTAGTGATATTGCAAGTGCAGTTCAAATTCAGAGAGGTTTAGGAGCTTCTAAATTAGCAATTTCTTCTGTTGGTGGTACCACTAACTTTGTTACGAAAACAACTGCTAAAAAAGAAGGTGGATATTTTTCATCTGCTGTAGCAAATGATTCTTATTTTAAATCAACGCTATTTTATAATTCAGGTCAAAACGAAAGTGGTTTTGCTACTTCTGTAATGTTTACACACTGGCAAGGTGACGGTTATATGGAAGGTAATAGGGGCCAAGGTCAAACGTACTTTATCTCTTTTGGTTATACTCCAAACAAAATACACAGCTTTAACTTCTTGATTACAGGTGCACCACAATGGCATGATCAAGCATTTAATCAAAATATTTCTAGCTATTTAGAGAAAGGAAGAAGATTTAATAATAACTGGGGTACTTACAATGGTGAGTATATGACAGAAAGAAGAAATTTTTATCACAAACCAGTAATGAATATAAACTGGGATTATAATATAAGTGAAAATAACAACCTATCTACGGTATTATATGCCTCTTGGGGTAGAGGTGGTGGAACTGGAAACAGAGGTAATCGTGAAAGAACGGACGCTGGTTACATCGATTATGATGCAATTTATGCAAACAATACGGCTGCAGTTGACGGAAACTTTGGTAATGATGCTTATATTACAAGAGCTTCTATGAACAACCATAGTTGGTATGGTATGGTTTCTAACTTCGAGCACAAATTTAATGAGAACTTAGTCTGGAATATTGGTGCAGATTTAAGAACATATTATGGTACTCACTTTAGACAAGTAGAAAATTTACATGGCTTAAATTCTTGGAATGAGGATAGAAGATTAAAAGATGACACGCATCAGAGAGTTGGAGAAACAGTAGTTGTTTCAGCATCAGAAGCTTTTAATGCAAACCCATGGGCTACTATGTTTAATTCTGCAAGTGAAGACAAAAGAATAGATTATGATAGTAGTGAAAGAATTTCTTACCTTGGGTTATTTTCTCAGTTAGAATATGCTACAGATAACATTTCTGCATTTTTTCAAGGTTCTTTATCTCAACAAAATCACCAAAGATTTGATAGATATGACTATGAGGCAGCACATCAAGATTCTGAAAAAGTAAATAATGTTGGTTACAATGTAAAAGGTGGTGGTAGTTTCACTATAAACGAGAACAATAAAATATTTGCAAATGCAGGTATCTACTCTCGACAACCATATCATGATAATATTTTCGCAACTTTCGACAACAGAATCAATCCTTTTAGCCAAAATGAAGATATTTTAGGTCTAGAATTAGGATATGCTTTTGCTAACGAAAACCTTACTTTAAATGTAAATGCATACAGAACTTCTTGGAAAAATAGAGTTACAAACTCAGCTAGAGTTACAAATGATGTGGTAGTAAATACACTTAATTTTGGTGTAGAGCAATTACACCAAGGTGTAGAAGTTGATTTTAAAACTAAGTTTTTTAACAATAGATTAACCTTCAGTGGGTTTACATCTATCGGAGATTGGCAGTATAAAGGAGCAGTTACTACTAGAGTGCAAGATGAAGATCAGAACATTATTAGCGAAGACGATGAAGATGTTGATGGAGGTAAAGTTGGTGATGCAGCACAATTTACATTAGGATTTGGTTTAGACTATAAAATTACTGACGATTTCTCTGTAGATTTTGACTGGAGACTTTATGATGGTTTATACGCAAATGTTGGTGCTGTTAAAAATAACTTAGAGTTGCCTTCTTATGATGTTGCAGATTTAGGTGTTTCATATAGAATTAAAATTGGTGAAGACAAGGATAAATCTTTAAACTTTAGATTAAACGTAAACAACTTATTTTACGAAGTATATTTATCAGACTTAAGGTCAGCGAATACTGCCGAAGCTGGGGATGTTACCTGGAACGGAATTAATGTAACTAACCAAGGTATATTTGGTTGGGGAAGAACATGGAATGCTTCTGTTAGATATAACTTCTAATAAGCAAACTATAAATTTTTTAAAAACCACCTCAATTGAGGTGGTTTTTTTGTGCATAAAAATTTGTAACTTTGTAGTATTCAAAAATCAATCATTATGATGAAAAATGTGCATTCTTATTGGGCGTATTTAGTGCTTGCAATTTTAATATTCGCAGTAGTAAATGCAATTATTGGGGTTGCTAAAAAGAAAAAATTCACAGACAAAGACTTGCGTATTGGCTTGTTTGCTTTAATTGTTTGCCATATTCAATTATTAATAGGCTTAACTTGGTATTTCATGTCGCCTTGGTTTAACGCATTAACTACAGATGCAGGTGCTGTAATGAAAGATAAGGCCGTAAGGCTATTGGCTGTAGAACATCCCGTAATGATGATTGTAGCCATCGTTTTTATAACAATTGGATGGTCTAAACATAAAAAGAAAACAACAGACGCTGCAAAGTTTAAAACATTTGTCATCTTTTACGGAATAGGTTTGATATTAATATTATCAAAAATTCCTTGGAGTAACTGGTTGTAATAACTAATATTCTTAGTGCCTTATTTTTTGGCTTAAGAAACTATACTACATTTATATGAAGATTCTAAGCTATCTATTATCTCCAATTTTTATATTGGTCTTCTTTTTAATCTTAGTCATATTTCATCCGATACAATGGTTCAGTTACCATGTATTTGGGCAAAATGCACATGGTAGAATCGTAGACGCTCTAAACTTTTGTTTGGTGAAAGCTTTATTAATTATTGGTGTGCCAGTTCGTTTCATAAATGAACACAAGATACCAAAAGATGCTTCTATACTATTTGTATCAAATCATCAATCTACATTTGATGTGGCACCCTTAGGTTGGTATTTTAGAAAACACCATCCTAAATTTGTCTCAAAAGTAGAACTAGGAAAAGGCATCCCCAGTGTTTCCTTCAATTTAAAAAAAGGGGGAGCAGCACTTATCGATAGAAAAGACCCAAAACAAGCCATTGGCGAGTTGGTGCATTTTTCTAAAAAAATAAAAGAAAAAAAATGGGGAGCAGTTATCTTTCCCGAAGGAACAAGAAGTAGAGACGGTGCACCAAAAAAGTTTGCGGCAAGCGGATTAAAAATACTTACAAAGTATAATAAAGAAGGTTATGTTGTACCTTTAACAATTAATAACTCTTGGAAGGTTTTTAAGTACGGTAAGTTTCCTTTGGGCTTAGGAAGCCCCATTACAATTACAACACATGCTCCCATAAAAATAAACTCCTTATCTTTTGAGGAGTTGTTAGAAAAAACAGAAATCACTATTAAAGAACATATAAAATAAATAATTATGTCTATAAAAAATATAAGAAAAGAAGTAATGCTCACCTTAGAAAAAAGTATGCAGAGTTTTATGGATACGTATTTAATTGCACCAGAAAAAATTTGGCAACCCACAGATTTTTTACCAAACTCTCAAAAAGATTCATTTATTACAGAAGTAGAAGAAATCAGAGAAATCTCGAAAGAACTGCATGACGATTTTTGGGTAGTTTTAGTAGGAGATACCATTACCGAAGAAGCGCTACCAACCTATGAATCTTGGTTATTAGATTTAGATGGTGTAAATCAAGACCCAGACAATGGTTGGGCAAAATGGGTACGCACCTGGACGGCAGAAGAAAATAGACATGGAGACGTTTTAAATAAGTATTTGTATCTATCTGGCCGTGTAAACATGCGTGAAGTAGAAATTTCTACACAACACTTAATTGCAGATGGTTTTGATATTGGTACCTCAACAGACCCGTATAAAAACTTTGTTTATACTACTTTTCAAGAATTAGCAACCTATGTTTCGCATAACAATGTAGCTAAAATAGCAAAGAAAAAAGGACACAAGGCATTGGGTAAAATGTCGAAAATTATTGCTGGAGATGAAATGCGTCACCACCAAGCATATTCTCATTTTGTAAAAGAAATTTTTAAAATCGATGCAAGTGAAATGATGTTGGCTTTTCAACACATGATGAAATATAAAATTGTAATGCCCGCGTTGCATTTAAGAGAATCCTTCGG
>TARA_B110000259_G_scaffold60189_1_pt1 | contig 11755 bp, 12 predicted proteins | sample TARA_B110000259 | Tara Oceans TARA_B110000259 (sample SAMEA4397649) | marine metagenome | biome: Polar Biome; feature: [SRF] surface water layer (ENVO:00010504); material: water (ENVO:00002006), including particulate matter (ENVO:01000060) such as... | depth 5 m | reverse complement strand
AAGTTCTTAGCTACCGCACTAAGTCAAGCTACTAAGTCAACCTACCGCGTACATACCACCCTACCAATACTCACCACCCACGCACACAACCCTCCAACAAAAAAACACAGAGAGCCCAAGAAGAAAGTAAAAGGCCAAGGCAAGACGTACTACCACGTGAAGGACGTCAACTTCCTGGCGCACGAGCCGCTTCTGGATAAGTTCCGAGCGCTACGGTCGTACGAGCGGAAAATCAAAAAAGCCAAAGCCAAGAAAGCGTACCACGCCGTGGACCGGTTGGAGGAGCGGAAGCCGCAGTACGGGCTTGATCACCTGGTCAAGGAGCGGTACCCGAGCTTTGGAGATGCTTTACGGGATTTCGACGACCCCCTGACCCTGACGCACCTGTTCGCCCTGCTTCCCGCGGACAAAAGACACGGCATCCCGGTGGAATTAGTAACCCGCGCGCGTGCGCTGGCGCTTGAGTTCCAGGTACGTATTGCATTTCCCAAATCCAGACACACTGTTTGCCCATACCAGACTGACACTTTTCGTTTACAAAAAAAGGCTTTCATCACCAAAACAAATGCCCTGCGGAAAGTGTTCATCAGCGTGAAAGGGATTTACTACCAAGCCACGGTGCACGGCCAGGAAATCACGTGGTACGGGCCTTTCCCTTTTAACACACACCGCCTCCCTGATTACTGCTCTGTATGGAGTACAGTCAGAAAGTACGGACCCCACTCCGTCGGACCCCTTTCCGATCCCTCATACACATCACGACCGACTGACCCTTTCGGCTTTTATCCCTCCAGGCTCACCCCGCACGCCCTGGCGCAGACGCTCCCCGAAGACGTGGACTACCGCGTCATGTTGACTTTCCTGGAGTTCTACCTCGCCATGATGGGCTTTGTTAACTACAAGCTGTACCACGACAACCAACTGCGGTACCCGCCCGTGCTTGACACGAAACTGGAGGACAACGCCGCCGGGATCGTCGCGGTGATTCACAACATCGCGGATTCCATCGCTTCCCGAAACAAAGCCAAACCGGTGGTCACCGCGGCGAAGAAGGGCGCGAAACAAGCCACGGACACGGAGGCGCGGATGAAGACCCTGGACTTTTCCCTGATCAAAGGCGGGGACGAGGACGAGGAAGTGGTGGCTGTGGCGGCGGGCAAGGGCGCTGTTGGCGGTGACGGAAGCGACGACGCGCGTGGCGACGGCGACGCCGACGCCGAGATGGAGGACGCGATCGCGGAGGCGGGAGGGGCGGACCCGGCGCAACGGGAAGACGCGAAGATGTGCGCTACGCTTTTCAAGGGGCTTGTTTTTTTCTTAAACAGGGAAGTCCCTCGGGAAATGATGGTCTTCATCATCCGGAGCTTCGGGGGGGAAGTTTCCTGGGACGGCGAGGGGTCGCCTTATGACGAGAAGGACGGCGGCGTCACGCACCACGTGTGCGACCGGCCTATCCAGAAAAGCGACATGAAACCGCAACGCGAGTACGTCCAGCCGCAGTGGGTCGTGGATTGCGCGAACTGGCGGGTACTTATTCCGTGTGTCGAGTACGCTCCGGGTGTCGCGCCGCCCCCGCACCTGTCCCCGTTCGTGGACGCGGAGGACGAGGGATACACCCCCGATTACCAGCAGACGCTGATGCGTTTGAAAGCGCAGGCCAAGGCGGCGCGGGAGGGCCGCAGCTTGGCGGACGTGGAAACGCAAATCGTTCGTCTGCGAACCGACGCGGAGGAAGCCGCGGACGAGGAGAAGCAGTACGCGAAGGACCTTTCCAAGGAAACTTCGGGTATTCCCTATTCCCGGTCCCTGGCGCAAGGCGAGGAGGGGTCTTCGGATGAAGAGAGCGACGACGAGGAGGACGTCGAGGTTGAGGATGAGGAGAGCGACGACGACGACGACGACGAGGAATCCGACTCTGACGCCGACGACGCCGACGCCGCCGCCGGAATCAAAAAGCGCAAAGCCTCCAAACTCACCGTCGAGATGGCCATGCGGGACAAGGACATCACGATCAACAAGCACATGAAAGAAATGGGCGAGGACGAGGAGATGGACGCGATGCGGCACGTGCTGTTGCCGCGAAAGAAACGCGAGCTCTACCGCGCGATGCAGTTGGGTTTGGCGAAGAAAGAGCAAAGGGCGGATACGCTCAAGGACAGGAAAGAGAAGCTCAAGGCGGAGGGGAAATACGGGGATGACAAGGCGGCGGGCGATGAAGCGAAGGCGAAACCCGCCGCTCCCGCGAAGAAGGATGCGGCGAAGAAGAAACCGGTCGCGAAGAAGAAGTAAAGAGTAGGGACAACAGGTAGTTCCTTTGTGATGACCCGTAACTAATGGACTTAGCGGGATGACCTGTATAAACTAATGGACTTAAAGGAACTTGGAATAACAACTTCGCGCCGGTGCTAGATTATTTAATAACGGAAATGGAAAATTACACCAGCTCGATGATGGCCATCTCCGCATTGTCCCCGCGACGCCTCAGCGTGCGCACGATCCTGGTGTACCCCCCGGTTCTTTCCGTGTACCGCTCGGGCGCCGCTGCGAACAGCGCAGTGACCAGCTCTTTGTCGAAAATGTACGCCTCCGCTTGCCTTTTTTTGTGCACCCCACCGTCTTTTCCTAGTTGAATCATGTGCTCCACGGGCTTGCGCATCGCTTTCGCCCTGGCCATGGTCGTCGTGATGCGCCCGTACCGCAACAAGTCAGTCGTGAGGTTCCGCAAAAGCGCCTTCCTCTGATCCGCAGGCCGGTGAAGCCGCGCGACTTTCTTGCCGTGGCTGATCATTTGGAACTTGCTTCCCGCGTCCACGCCGAAAGACAGGGAGTGGTCCAGACCTGGAGGGGATTATTAATCGAATGGATTGAGAGGAGCGAGGGAACGAGGTCAGCGATTGGGGACGGTGGGGTAGCACTGTGTAGCCGTGTTGTGTTGGTGGTAACGACGCTAAACCCCTGTGTGCTGCACCACGCATGCCCGGGAAAACGCGGTGGTGGCTTTCGCGACAACGGTGTGGCGGGTACGACGAGGTCGTGGGCCCCCCCACTCGATGTGGATAATGGTCCCCGCCTGATAGCCTAAACCCCAAAACCCTGAGGGAAACACGGCGCGCCGGTACCCGCGTCGCGGACGCCGTGTGTGACTCCGCGAAACGCGAACGACGGTGCTGTTGCGACAGGTGGTTCGTGGTGCGAGTCACCAACGCCAAGCGCACGAAGAACACCCGTCAACACACCCAACACCATCACACACGCCGCGGTTCCGGAGCGCGGACGAAACGATTCGGGATAAATCTCGCACCTTCAACGCGAAGGCCCAGGCTCGCCCCGCTCATGCCGGTCATGGTCGGAAACGCGGCCGCGGGGGCCTGCGCGACGCGACCAGAGACGGCGGCGCGGCGAACGCCCACGGTGGGCATCGCCACGGACATCGCGGTCATGGAGAACATCGTGAAGGGGCTCGGGGGGAGCGCCGTTCGTGAGTGGCCGGGCGGGAGCGGAGGTGCGCGAAGATGCTTTTCGAGACGCGACGCGTCATCATCTTTTCCTTTCGAGTTTCGACGGATTTCGTCAAATCGTCACCGGAAATTGGTTTTTATCCAAATCGACTCACCCACGTGTCCTCTATCACCCTCCTACCCAGACCGCCCCACGCGCGCCCTACGCGAGACTTGTGTCGAGTTCACTGCGACTTCCCTCGTCTCTCTGTGGCGCCGACCTCCGATGTTCGCCCACGCGCGCGTCCCCGCGGCGACGCCAGTGACGTCCTGGCGTCGCTCGCCACGCCATCCCCGTCGCAGTAGGCCCTCCCCCGTCACGCGCGCAAGCATCGCGGACCCCACGTCCATCCCGCCAACCGTCACCACCAAGGCCGGTACCAAGCAAACCGCGATCGTGGTGGGTGGCGGCGTGGGCGGCCTTGGTATCGCGTCGCGGTTAGCACACGCGGGGTACGACGTGACGATTTTAGAAAAGAACCTGGATACGGGCGGGCGGTGTCGTTCCGAGGCATTCGCGGGCGCCGCCGCTGGGTACCGCTTCGACACCGGCCCGTCCCTGATGTTGCTTCCCGACCGGTACCGGGAACAGTTCACCGCGGTGGGAAAAAAAATGAGCGACTACATGACCATAGACAGGGTGGACCCCGCGTACCGGGCGCACTTTGGAGACCACACCAGTCTCGACCTGCTTTACGACACCGGTAAGGGCTTTCCAAAATATACTTTCCCCTTGTATACTTTCCCATGTACCACATTCCGCCGACTGACGACTGATTGCCCATACAATACAAGTACTGACACTTTCTTTCACTCATCGTAAGAGCGCATGCGGTCGCAGCTCGATGAAATCGAGGAAGGCGCGGGGGGGCGGTACATCGACTGGCTGGGACGGGCGCGGGCATCTTTGGATTACGGAGTAGCGGCTTTCATTGAGAAAGACGCCAACAGCATACTGGATTTCGTGGATCTGCGACGCGTCGGCCCGCTGGCGCTAGCGGTGAACCCAATAGACCTCCTCCTTCCCCAGTTCAACCAGATGAAGAAGTACTTCAAAAGTGTGTACTGCGCGTTTCCCAAATCCCGGCCCTCCTGTTTGCCGGTTGTCCGCCCGTAATTACTGTTTAACACATACATCACAAACGCACTGTTTTATCTCTCAGCTGGTGACTGTTCAGACCGATTACCCTGACTGTTGTCCATACATTGTCCAATACATCGCGATATACATGGCACTTGGTGCCACTCAAGACTGACCCTTTTTCGTCGCAATCGCAGACGAAAAACTGCTTGCGCTTTTTTCGTACCAGGAGCTTTACGTGGGTTTATCCCCGTACAACGCCCCCGGGGTGTTTTCGTTGCTCGCGGCGACCGAGCTGACGGACGGGGTTTGGTACCCGCGCGGGGGTTTCGATAAAATCCGACAAGGGCTGCAAAAGTTGGCGGACGAAGAAGGTGTTACAACGAAACTGGGCGCCGAGGTCGCCGAGATCGTCTGCGAGCCTCTGACTGAAACTTCCAAAATCAAAGGCTCCAAGGCAAAACAGATCGTGAAAGGCGTGCGCCTTGAGTCGGGCGAATTCGTCGCCGCGGACGTCGTGGTGGCGAACCCCGACCTCCCGTGCGTGTGGGACCAGATGATCGCCAAAGAAACGTTCCCGGAAGCGCAGAAAGAGTCGGACCGGTGGGAAAACGCAGATTACAGGTACGGCCTTGGGCCTTTCACAAAATCCCGCCTCCCTGTTTGCTCACGCAAGACTGACACTTTTCTTTCCCAATCACAGCTGTTCCGTGATCGAGTTCAACTGGTGCCTGGATAAAGAAGTCCCGAACTTGTTACACCACAACGTGTTCCTGTCAGGCGACTACAAAGGCTCGTGGGACCGCCCCGCGGTGATTGACGACTTCGCGGCACCCAAACAGCACAACTTTTACTGCCACAACCCAGTTTATACGGACAAAACAAGCGCCCCGAGTGGCGGCGCGTCCATCATGGTGTTACTGCCGGTCGCCAACCTGAACGAACAGAAACAGATTTGCAAGAAAAAAGGTTTGCCCGTGCCGAACGAGGAGGACATGGTGAACGCGGCTCGGAAGGCGGTTTTGCGGCGGTTCAAGGAAGCCGGGACGGATATCGAACAAAACATCGTGGCGGAGAACATCACCACGCCCACGGAGTGGCAACAACGGTTCAACATCAAGGTGAGTAATTGCGCGTTTCCCAAATCCCGGCCTCCCTATTTTACCGAAGCTGGTGACTGTTGTCCATGCATCGCGATATACTCGTACCAGAAGGGACGTCTTACCTCTGCCCTGACTGTTTACTCCTACACATTACAAAAGACTGACACTTTTCGTTGACAAAAAAGCACGGCGCCGTGTTCGGTTTGTCCCACGGCCTAACCCAGCTCGCCGCGTTCCGCCCGCCCGTGCGCACGGGGATTCCGCAGTTAGATTCACCTGAAGTGGACGGGCTGCACTTCGTGGGGGCGAGCACCAGGCCTGGTAACGGAGTGCCGCTGGTTTTGATGGGAGTCAAGGTGGTGTTTGAGAAAATTTTAAAGTTGCATGGCGCGGGGGTGAAGAAGTGAGTTTAGTTTTTAAAACGAAAATGTTTTTGTCTATCTGTCTTTGTCTATGTCTTTGTCTCTGTCTAGCTAGGGTATATTGTATTTTACCTACCCTAATCCGTCTGTCTGTCTCTGTCTGTCTGTATCTGTCTGTCTGTATCTATCCATCTGTCTCTGTCTATCCCTGTTCGTCGTCGCGTGTCTTTTTGATTGTTCACTCTCAACCCTAAACGACTGCTGGTGTTGGCTTCCGCACCTTCCGCCGCGTAGCCGTAACCGCGTCGCGCATCGCGGGACTGACCACTCGAAGCTGGGCGAGATCCCTTAGTGTCAGATTTTCCGACCGGAGGACGTGGCTGATAACGACTTTGAGGGGAATACCCGGGATGGCCTCGGGAGTGCGTTCTTGCTCCTCGATCAGTACATCGAGATGCTCAGGCCCGGGCTTCCATGGGCACGCCCATGAGCCCGATTGGCAGCCGTTGTCGCGCGCCCATTTTAACACCTCAAGGTGTCCGCCATCAGCCGCGCTCTTGCACGTCGCCGCATCCCACGGACAGCCGTGCTCGCGCGACCATTTCAAAATCTCGAGGTGCCCGCCCGCAGCCGCCGCTGAGCACGTCTTCGCATCCCATGCCGTGCCATTCGCTCGCAACCACTTCAGCGCCTCGAGGTTCCCGTCCGCCGCTGCGTCTGCGCATGTCACCCCAAAAACCGTTTTCTGTACCACCTCTGCGGTGATCACCACGGTATCGTCGCGTGACACCAAACCTTTATTGGGGTTACTCATGTCCGCGAGAGATATGAACTTAGCATATCCAAGACCAGGACGTTTCGCGTTGAACGTGTCCTCACATTCACTGACTCCCATCTTGGATCCCATGCGAACTGATCGAGCTTTTATTGCCGCTTCGTCCTCGTCGTCGCTCTTCGCGGCGCCTTCCACCGTAAAGCTGTAAAACGCAGCCGCTCCCAGCCTTCGCTTAAACTATCAAGATCTGTCACGTGAAGAAACACTGAAACGTGCTCATGAGGATCTCTGGCCCCGCGGGGGTACAGCTGAATTCGCCACGACGACCCACCGACGACGAACGTCTCGGAGACAAGTTTTTCCGTGAGCTGACTCAAGTTGGGAATCACCCACCTATGCGTGCCTTTCGTCGTGCCCGGGTCGTTGTCGGTGCCACCGTTGGACTTAGTGGACGGATCGGTACCAGCCATGGTGCTTGTGCCGTGACTGAGGGGTTGGGACACGACGTGCGCGTGTCGTCGTGTGGTGGAGTCGTGGCTTTTTTTGAGCAGTTTCTCTCGGAAGCTGTTCGGTTTCGTTTCTCGGCTCGTCCGATTAGCATGGAGACAGAATCGAATCTTGTGGCCGCGGCGCTTTCGTCGTCGTTTCCGACGTACCGGTTGCCTCCTACCTTCGTCGTCGCCTTCGAGCCAGATAGGTCGTCACACTGGACGCCGCGACGTGTTCGTGTATTTTTTCCTCCCGACCAGACCATGTTTCGTCGAGTCACCGCGTTCGTGCTTCTCGTCGCGGTGACGCGCGTCGCCGCGCAGCCCGACGCGCAGGCCGCCGCGCCCGCGCCTGACCCTTCCTCACCGGTCCTCGTGGCGGATAAGGAGCCGCCAACAGTCACCGCGAGTGTTGAGGATGAGCCCTTCGAGGAAGGCGACTACGACGCGTTCGCCCCCGGTCCAGGCCCCGCACCGAACGACACCCTGAACTGCTCGACAATAGAAGGCATCACGGGGAACATGCCGGGGGTGGGCTTGTTCTATGAACGTACGTGTGACCTACACGCACTTCAACAACGAGACACTCGTACCACGACCTAGCGTAGTTCTTTCCTCTTCCTTCTCGCGCCGTCCAAGAACTGCCACCTGAGCCACGAAACAATATTGACTCTCTTTTCCCAAAAACCTTCCCAAAAACCAGTCGCCAAGTTCAGCGGCCTGGAGCAGATGGTCGTCCCAGGCGGCGTGTTCCACGACGTGGTCGGGGACATCTCCGTGTTCGCGCCTTCGGACGACGCGTTGCTTGAGGAGATTGCGTACTTCGGCGAAGTGTTCAACCTAACGCCCGAAGAGGTAAAAGAAGACAAACCCGTGCTTCAAGAGATTCTGCGTCAGTTCATCGCCTACGGCGACGTCACGAAAGTGAAAGGGTTCCGCGGTCTGTTCGTACGTATTGCATTTCCCAAATCCAGGCACACTGTTTTATCTCTCAGCTGGTGATTGTCTGTCCATACATCGCGATATACAAGACGTTAACCACTTTTCGTGTAACAATCACAGGTGACCCTGGACGGGTCGGTGTGGAACTGGACCGACTCCGAGGTTGGGGACGGGAAAAGCGAAATCGCGCTGGTTCCGGTAGGTCTGCAGCTGGAAGAACCCGTGGTGTTTTTCAAAGTCGACGACGCGGCCGGCGTGAGAACCGGTTGCTCCCGAGGCATGCGTTTAAGTGCCGTGACTCGGGATAACGTCAGGTTTCGTTCCGCGGAGCGAAGGGCGTGGCGGAGGTACAAGAAAGACGAGCCGTAATGAGACCCGTGGGTGGCGAGTAACAGACCAAGGAACACGAAATCGTGCCGGTGTACCATGAGGCACGGGTCATGCGAATATATTTCGGTGGTATAGTACCCAATGTCACGACGCTTCCTGTTTCGCGTACAACTTCTACTCCTCTTCAAGCTCGCGCGTTTGGCCTGAAGAGGAGTTGAACCCGTGCACGAAAAAGGAAACTCGTAACTCTAGATATGCACCGTCGCGATATCTTGGATGGAGACGTGGTGCTTCATGGTACACAGGTGCGGAACAGGTGCGGGACTTGTCAGGAAGTACAAATTCATCGTTGATTTCAACCCTACGTTCCCGCCCGCCCACGCGCTCGCGCCGTCGCGCGCCGCACCTCCAAATCAAACGCGAGTTCCTCCCGCGGGACGTACCCGTTACTCCAGTTGCACCCGTCGTGGCACTTGGTGCTGGCGTACTCCGCGTTTCGGCTTCCACGTTTCTATTAACCCCGCGGTCGTCTTGCCGAGCACCTCTTTCACGGAAGCCAACGCTCCTCCGCGGCGGTTTTCAAACGAGATGTGTTTGTTCGCGGGCACGAAGGCGCCGGGAAATTCGGCGTCGTGTTTCCAAAACGCAGCCCTTCGCAAACCAACCCACGCGTTTTGGCGCTCGACGTGGTTAATCGCGCACCGGTTCTGGCACGACAAAACCACCCGCTCGTCCTGCGTCGTGTCTGAATGCGGGTGCCACACGTGCGTGCGCATGGTTTTGCCGCCGCCGTTGACCCGGGTGATGTTCATCGGGGTCGCGCCTGACGCGAACAACCGGTCGGAAAAGTTGTTATCTTCCCACCCGTACTGCTGCAACAGTTCGTCGTAGTAGTTTACGCTTTTCATGGTTTGCTTCGTTGCCATGACGCACCCGTTGCTGTGGATCTCATTGTCATCCCTGGCGGCGCGGTAGTCGCCGTACCTAAAAACTTTTTTCGACCCGTCCTTAGACTCGATCGGGTTCAACACCAGCAAACCGCGCGCGACGAACGTATCGCAATCGACTTTGAGAATCACTTCCGTTCTCACTTTCTCGAACCCGAAGTTTTACGCCTTAGGGGACGCCCAGTCCATGTTGTTCCCGTCCGCGTCCCCGACGCGGTAGAAATCCAGCGGCGTCGCGACGTTCCAGAAGTTCAACACTTCCTGCCACAAGTTCGCGTCGCTGGACCAGTCCACGATGATAACGCGGTCGAACGCGCGCTTGCCGCCCGCGTTGGAATCAGTCGAAGCAGCGGCCCAGCTTTGGATGGCGGTTTGGAACGCGGGGATGCGCTCGTTCACCATTTTGCACGCCGCGACCAGGGTGACTGTTTCCGGTTGCAGCTCCTTGGTAAGCCCAAACGGGTTCTGCCCGAGTAGCGCGTGGAAACCAGCGCCGCCGGGGGCGAAACAAACGACTTGCCCTAACTGAGTAACCTCGACCACGCAGGCGCACGCGCAAACCGCGCCCAACAGGATCGACCGAACTTCGGGAAACCAGGAGGTGGCGGGCACGGGGCGTCTCCGTAACAGGAACGCCCCTTCGTCGGACACGGGGGGAGACATGTTCCGTATCGGTCGCCGAAACGACACGATCGCCGCGCGCGAAGCGCGTGGGAAGACGTGAGACGCCGCGGCGATGCCCGAACGTTTCCGATCGTGGCTGAGGTTTTATTGGTCGGACGAAAAATGTAGAACAGGATGTTGAAAACAAAAACGCTCGGGGGCGACGCCAAGACCTCGATGGTCACCAACGTGGCTGGGCTACGTGGGAAGCCCAAATGCTTCCTTTTTCTTCAATGTCTTAAATCTCCGCCCAATTCAAAACTCATCCCCCCCCAAATCCACCACGACTTTCGTCCCCCCCCCATCCACCACGCTCGCGGGTTTCCCCGCCGGCTTACCAAGCGAAGGGCACCCCGCGCACCGAAACGCGTCGCCCAGGAAACAGTTCCCGCACGCGGATTTGAACTCCTTGCGATAAATAAAAGAAAGTGTCATCAGTCTTGAGTCTACAGGTGTACTGTATGGGCAAACAGTGCACTTGTGATGTTATGTAGTTGTAACAGATGGCAGTAAATGTTACTAGTAGTGCGCTCCAAGAGGGCTTGAAACAGTGTTGGGATTTGGTAACTACAATACGTACCTTCTTTTTGTCGTCGCTCAGCTCGACGCCGCCCGCCTCCGCCTCGGCGCGGCCGCACGAGCAGTCCTTGCACGCGCTTTTCTTCGCGTCGCACCCCCCCCCGGCCGCCGCTTTCGCCGCGACCGCGGTTTCCGCGCCGAAACGGAAATCGGACTCGTCAAGAATGTCGTCGTCATCCATCAAGTCATCCTCGGAAAGGTGGTTCACTTTCCATTTGTTGTTTTGCGTGTTTTGAGTATTGGAGTCGACGTTTTCTTTCTGCTTTCGTGATTTTAACGAGAACGCGGCGCCCTTGCTCCAGTTCGGTTTCGTCGCGATGAGACTCGCGATGACCCCGGTCGCGGTGGTGGTGCCCGTGGAGTGCGGGTTAGCGAACCCTACCACCAAACAAGTGGACAGGGTTTGACTCAAGAACGACTCTTGCTTCGCGGCGGCGAGATTGCCCGAATTCGCGAGTACCGCGGCGACGAAACGCGCCCCTGGTTTCAGGGAAGTCGCCAACGCTTTCAGCACCTCGGCGCTGTGCCACACAAACGGGTCGTCCGCCAGGCTGACCAGTATGTCCACCGAGTTAGGCGCGCCTAGCGCACCGGCGAAGACGCCGTCGTTCGCCAAAACACAGTTCGTCATCACCACGGCGGCGTCCTGATCAAGGCCGTACGTGGTGACGCATGAGGCCACGATTGAGGCCGGGAGCGAGCGCGCGGAGGTGACGATGAGATGCGTCTTCGGGGTGGACATCGTGTGCGCGGTCGACGCAGCAGACGCGGTAGGGGTAGCCGCGCGGAGGTCGGTCGTATCACGTGCGCGACAAGGCCACGCGCGTCGTGGAGTGCCCCGGCGCCCAGCCAGATCTGGTGCGGAGAGTCGCAAAATTCTTTGGCGCGGCTTGGTTTGACCAAGAAAGCCGTTTCCGTGAATCGAAAAGCACCTCAACCGTGGTGCTCTCGTCGTCATCCCTTGACGCACGCTCAAACGTCGCGCGCG
>TARA_B110000259_G_scaffold20543_1_pt1 | contig 11764 bp, 7 predicted proteins | sample TARA_B110000259 | Tara Oceans TARA_B110000259 (sample SAMEA4397649) | marine metagenome | biome: Polar Biome; feature: [SRF] surface water layer (ENVO:00010504); material: water (ENVO:00002006), including particulate matter (ENVO:01000060) such as... | depth 5 m | reverse complement strand
CCCCCCCCCCCGAAGGCCGCCGAGCATGATGGAAAGCGCGCTGGAAAGTGCGCGGTTGGGGGGGGCGTAGAGATGTGATTTTTATTATCGCTATCACGTCGAAAGCATGGCTATCGAAACTTACCGAAAACCTCGGGATATCCACTTGGTTTATCCGACGAATGTACATTTCGTTTCGGGCGCGTCCAACACAACTCTTCGCGCGATGGGTGTCCGCTCCGGGTCCGAGCCGTTCCTTGCGTGGTGCGTCTCTCGTGGGTGCGACTTGACTAAGGTTGCGTTGCGTGACTCCACGCGTGACGGCAAGGACTTCGTGAACGACAAAGGGGATGCCATCGGATCCGCCGACGATTCCGCTCGCGGAAGAGGCGTATACACCACGGTGGACATCAAAGCAGGCGAGTGCATCTTGAGCGTGCCGTACTCCGCGTGCATTTCTCCGGCGGGTTTGGGGCGTTTCGCTGGTCCGCTGGACGACGCGACGCCGCCTTTTGAAAACGCGACGCCCGCGGAGTGTTTGGCGTGGAACCTTTTGGAGGCTAGGGGCGGTGCGTCTAGTGACGCGTGGAAAGGGTACGTAAACGCGCTGCCTGACCTCATCGACACGCCCACTTCAGGGCAGTGGACAGGGAAGGAAGTCGCGGAGCTTCAGGTCGGGGAGGCGGTGTTCCAAGCCTCTTTGACGCTTGGGAAGGATAGCAAGGCGGCGAGTAAAATCGCGGGCACCGGGGGCATTCCAGGTGGAGGCGACGACGCGGAAGTCGCGAAGGAATGGGCATGGGCGCTTGCGTGCGTGCGCAGCCGCGCGATTGCACTGGACGCGGACGGGGGTACCACGCAGACCTTGTTAGTGCCGTTCGTGGACATGCTGAACCACACACACGAGACGCCGAACACGGAGTGGACCACAGGTGCTGGGGAGGGTGATTTTGAGGAAGGAAAGGATGAAGGAAAGGCGGGGGAAGGGAAGGATGACGGAAACGCCTCGAAAACGTCAAGCGAAAACACAACGAGCGTCGTGATCGTCGCCAAACAGGATATCGCGGCCGGCGACGAGCTCACGATATCGTACGCCACGAACACCAACTTAGATAGCTTCTGTCTATACATGGGTTTCCTCGGCGGGCACAACCCAAACGACTCCGTGGAGCTCTTTAAAACCCTGCGACACGCCGCGCAGTGGTACTCGCAAACGTTCAAAAGCGAAACCGGCGAGGTGGTTGTTGATTTGGAAAAGGCGTTCGCCGTGGCGGATGCTTTTTCGGCACGAAGCGCTATTGGCAAACACTCTGGACAACCCAGCGATGAGCTCCGGTTGGGCTGGGGGGGACGGGTAGCGGCAACATTGGTGGATATGCTCGTGTACTTCAACAAGCAAATCATGCCTGAGAAGGATTCGGAAGCGATGGCGAGCTTAGCGGTCCGAGTGCGCTGCGACGAGCTGTTGACGCAAATGCCCACTTCGCCCGAGACGGACTTGGAGTGGCTGGAACAAACGGCGGTCGCGGAAACGACGGGGGAAGACCAAGCAGATCCTTCCTCGGAAGGCGAAACAAACAAGGCCTCGAAAACGGTCGCGCTGGAACGGAAAAAGCTCGCGGTGGAGTACCGGCTCCGGAAAAAAGGGCTGCTCATGCACTTCATCGAGGGATGATGGTTAGGTACCGGCGTCGAGGAGTTCGCGGGGTTGTTTTGCGTCACGGACTTGCTTTTCTTTTTTCGTCTCGAAATTCGTCTCAACAAACCCTTCCCCGAGGTTCCTTTCACTGCGTCCCCAATTCATTCCGGCCACAAAGAGCAGCCCGCGGGCACGACGTGTCTTTGCGGCGCTTCGTTCTGTGCCAAAGCGAGCGCCTGTTTCGTTTCCTTGGTTTGCAAAATCAAAGGAGGCGCGCCGCTCGCCGAAATCGGCGCCGACGTTTCGCTCACCACCAACTCGCCGCTCGCGAGCATGCGCTCTACTAACACGACCCCCGCGACCGGCGTCAGCGCGGGGGTCAGCAAATTCGCCAAATCGTCAACCGTGATTCCGGGAAATTTGCAACAGTGACTCAATACCGTGCGCTTCAAACCGGCGAGGAAGGGTTCGTCGACCTGCCCGTCGGGGGACCGCCATGGAAGCGCGCCCACGAGTTCCGTTGAGTTTTCGTGTTCCGTCGAAAACGTCAACCCCCCGACGCGTGTCGGCGCGACGTACCGAACCTCCGTGTACGCGTTCACCGCGACGAGTGAACCGTTTTCGGTTGCGGTCGTAAGCGCGATAACACACGCGAGCGTTGAAAACTCCCCACCATTGGCCTCTGAAAGCTCCCAAGCCGTGATACCATTCTCGCCGCCTTTAATCGCCGCCTCGACCGCGATAGAAATGGCAATCGGCCGCGCCTTCGCGAGCGCCTCCGCGCTCGCCACCGCGGTCGCCGCCGCGGCGGCGCGCGCGGCAATAAAGTCGCGATCATTCAAAACCTGAACATCGCCGAGACGGCTGTTTCCACGGCCCTGCGCGGCCAAAACCACGACCCGGCGATGCAAGTCATGCGAATTGTGTTCGGGCGGGTCCTCTACATGTGAACCGCCCGTCTCCGGGAACGCCGGCGGCGCGGTTTCATGGTCGGCGTCTGCGACGTCCAAGCGAACGTCGCCGTTTGCCGCCGCGCTTAGCAACGCCAGGGTTTCCCCCAGTGAGGGGCTTGGACAACGCGATCTCTCGAGATTTGACAACGGCGCGTCTCGTAACGCACGCGCGGCGTGTGCGGCAGCGCCGGAAACGGAAAATTGGGCGTCACCAAACGACCCGAGCGCCGGGTCGTTCGTGGCGGCGCGAAACGCAGACGCCAAACGCGTGTTCGAGACGTCGGCGTCGGCGATCCCGCCGGCGACCCCGTCGCCGGGAAGCGCCGTTTCAATCAAACCGGCTTTTTTCAAAACGCCCAAGCACTTAACAACAACCTCGGGGTTGTTCGCCAGCCTGGAAACCGTGGTGTCGAAGTCACAGCAAGTGGGGTTTGCTTCTTTTTCTTTTTTGCCAGGGTTGGACTCGCGCGCCGCTTCGTCCCGCAAAAGCGCTCGCACCAGAAGCGTTTCGACGCTCGCGCGCCGCATCGCGCTGGGCGGGTCCATCGCGGTCGCCACAAATGGGACACCCACGGAAGGAACGGCGGGTGACGCCGCCATTTCGGGACTTGAATCGACATCCATCATCGTGGCGAGTGGCTTGTTGTCCAAAGATAATTCGTCCTCGGAAGACGAATCGACAACCGGCGGGTTTCTTTTCTTCGGCGCGGGTTTTGGTGGAGGCGCCGCTACAGGTTTTCGTGGAGGCGCCGGGAGCATGGCCGCGATGGGTACGTCGTCTTCGGAATCAGAAGCATCGTCGTCATCGCCAGCAGCGTCAGCGTCAGCAGCGCCATCAGCGGCGTCAGCGCCATCATTGTCATCATCAGCAGCAGCAGCGCCATCATCGTCATCAGCAGCGTCAGCGTCTGCGGCGCCGTTCAATTTCCGTTTCTTCCCCTTTTTTTCAGGACCTCCGTGGTTCGGCGCGTTGTCCGGGATGATCCCGTCCGGGTTTTGTGGGGTTTTGTAGTAGTTCTTTGAACTCCCTTTCGGGAACTCGGTAAGAACCCGCCCTATCTCGGCGAGAAGTTTCGTTTCCAACGCGGTCGACCACAGCGCGGTCCGACCGAAACTCTCGACCACCGCGTCAATCGCGTCGCCGCGATCGGTGCGGTGTTCCGTCTGTGTCCACGTCCGGTGCGCGTCGCCGTTGACCAGGTTGTTGTACCGTTTCCGCGAGTTGTCCGGCGTTCGCCTCGCCGAAAGCTCGCCGGCTCGTGTCGCCGCGTTGAACAAGTCGGGTTTTCCGCCGTGAAGAATCAAGGCGCGCGTAGCCGCGAGAAGCAGCTGCATGTCTTCAAGTAACGTCCACGGAACGCGGTTCCGTTTCAGTTTCTCCTTCTCGGGCGGGTCCGTGTCTTGCGGTCCTGTCTCTGTTTCCGCGTCACCCGCGTCTTCCTCCGCGTCGCCCGCGTCCTCGACTTCCTCTTCCGCATCATCGACCTCCGTCGCCTCGCCTTTTCTCGTCCGCTTTCGTCTCCGCCCCGCGCCTTCCCGGAACCCGGCCGACCGCGGGTCGCGTCCGTGTGTAGAGTTCATCTCGGTTTTGGTAAGGCTCCCGTCCCACACCAGGTCGTTCACCACCCTTGTTTGGTCCTGGTCCCACAAGTCACGCACGCTGCGGGCGGGGCACGGAAACGTCTCCAAACGTTTCACTTCCGATTCGGGAAGCGCCCACGGGCTCAGCACCGAGTGTTTCATCGCCAAACGGGTTTGCGTTTCGGTCGATGACCCTCCGCTCCCTCCCTCGCCGGATTTCGTGACATACACGGAGTGCGTCCCCAAGCGGTGCAACTCGAACGCATCCAGCAGGAAAACGCGCGTCACAAACGGAATGGCTTTCGTGTCACTCCAGATCCGACCGGCGCAAAACCCCAGAGTGCCCGTCTTTTTCGTGACGCGCTGCGCTTCGATGAACTGTTTGTTCGGGTACGCGCCCTTCGCGTGCTCGGGCTTGGGCTTCATTTTTTGTTTCGTGCCTTTAGTAACCTCGGGCTGTGCATCGCTCGTGAACGCGTCTTCCAAGCCGGACCAGTACGCCTCAAGCCCGTAGCGAAGGCACACGCGATGCTCATAAATCTCAGTCGGGGCGGGCTCGTGGTGCACTTTTTCGAACCGCGCGCTTCGCGCCAGGGCGTAGCGTTCGCCCTCCCGCGTCTCCACGCGCCGCAGCAAATCCACGCTACACAAGTTGTACATGAGCATCCCGAGTGTTTTCTGTTGGTCTGTGAACTGGTCGCTTTCCGGGGCGCCGCATATCAAAATAAATTGCGCAGCGGTCAGATCGCCCAGGGTTTTGCCCTCGCTCGCTAGCTTCACCAGCGCCGCCGCCGTCGCGGGCGGTTCCAAGCGCATCTGCTCTTCTGGGATTTTAAACACCTGTAACGCGAGCGTCAGGGGCGCGCGTTTCCGGAAAAGCAAGGTGAGGTCCATGGCGTGCGATTCCGTTTCCGGCGATGCAGACGGCGTGACCTGGTCGCCGAGAACACGCGCAAGGCGTGCGGCCGGTTCGTTGGCGCCGGTTTCCGAGAATATCGCAGACGCGAAAAAAACGTGAACGAGCTTCATGCGCGTCGCCGGCGCAGCGACGTGGCCGCCGCAAAGCGCGGCGACGTTTTTCAAAAACCAAGTTGGTAGCTTTTGTAAGTTCGCGGCTTCTTCCGGGGATTTCGGAGCGACAGACGTGACGAACTGGGCCCAGGACGCGATATCCCTTGGGTCGCTGGGCGATTTGACGTTTTCGTTCGCCGAGGGTAACAGCACAACCGCCGATGTCGGCGCAACCTGCACCGCCACCGCCGAGCCCGGAGTATCCTTCCGCTTCGTGATATCGAAAACGTCCTTCTTTTCCGCCCACCACTGTTGTTTCATGGCGTGTTCCGTGTCCGCGATCTCACGACCAATCGCTGTTTTCATCGCGTCCGTGGGGTCGGGGAACGCCTGAGAGAAGTAAACCACGTACTCGGTTTGCGTTTTCGTCGACTCCAAAAGCGCGTCGCGCGGTTTGGTCACGGAAACCGCCCTCAACTTTTTTTGTGCGAGCAGCGGCGCCAACACCGTCGAGACCACCTTGGTAACCAGAGGCGTGTCCGTGACCACCGCGTTTGGGTCTCTCGCGGAAGTTTCCCTGTTCTCCTCTTGCTTTAGCATACGCCCGAGGTACCCGCCGACGAGGTACCCGCGTTCGGACGCGAAGCGCATGATCTTCGCGGCGCGAGCGCTTTGCAAAACCTCGGCGGGGGTTTTGTTCGCCGTACCCGCGGTACCTGCGTTACCTGCGGTACTCGCAGAACCGTCAGTACCTGCGTTCTGTCCGTCCGTTGCGTCAGTCCGAACCCTACGTAGGTATTTTTTCGTCTGACTCCCCTCCTTCACCGCGAACTGCTCAACAAGGAAAGCGTCGCGCCTTTTCCGCGCCATGAAATCGCACCGCCCGCCGAAGGACTTGACGCTGTACCCAAACAAACGCGCGGCTTCTGAGATGTTCACCCCCCTGTCACCCGCGACGTCGCACATCGCCACCATCAGGTCCTCCACTCTGGTTTCCAGCTCAAGAGCGCCACCGCCTCGGGTGTTGCACGCGTCCGTTGGCGCGTCGTGGAAATCGACGCCGGCGGTGACGTCGTCGGCGGTTGAGATCGCGTCGTCCTCCGCGTCCGCCGTCGCGCCCGCGAACCGCGCGAGCTGCAGCGCTTGCATTGTTTTACCGTTCCTCAAACTCGCGGTTATGACCGCTACCTTGCCGTCGGCGACGAGTTTCCCTCGCACGCGCGCGTAGAGCTTTTGGATTTTCGGTTTGTTCGCCGTGTCGCTCTCGCTCCACCCAAACCCGTTCCCCCGAAGCACGCTTTTCATAAGTTCCTTGAGCGCGTTCTCCGTCGCCGCGCCGTGCGTGGTTTTCCCTTTTTTCTCCAGCTCCAGCTCGATCGCGTCACACAACCCCACGAGCTCCTTGTTCGTGACGAGCAAGCCCTCCACGACGACGTTCGCGTTCTTCGGGGCGAACCTCGCGAGGTACACGAACGACGTCTTGGTCATCGCGCCTCTCACCAAAACGTACGCGTCTCGCTTGACCACCAGCCCCGCGCCCGTGAAAACGTTCATGATGTTGTGAAAGTCCACCTTCGTTCCGCCTTTAAGCACCACGCCGCCGTCAACGCACAACGACGCAAGAGCGGTGAACACCGCGCCCAACCGACCGCGCTTACCGATAACCTGCAAAAGCCCTGATTGTAAAAAAGAAAGTGTCAGTCGGTCGTGACGTGTATTACGTAAACAGTCAGAGGGATAGCCGTCCCTTCGTCAGGACGAGTATGGGCAATCGCAGAGGCGGAACGTGGTAATCGGGAAATACGCACCGCGGTACTGTCGCCACGCCGGGCTTTCCCAAACCGCTGAGTCGCCCAAACCGAGCGCGACGTCGCGCACGGAAAAAGACGCGACCAGAAATTTAACAGGCTTGTGAGTCGTGAACGCGGAACGTGACCTGCGTTGGTTTGTGGTGGTGGTGGTGGTTTGTCGTGGTGAGCGGTGGAAACGCGACGGCGCGTCGGGTGGAAAATAAATTGCGTTTTGGTTTGGGTGTCGTTCTTTTTTTTGACAGCTTCGACCTACGACGGGATCTGGCTTCGAGCTGGGGGTCAGGCACGCACGCACCTCATACACGCATCCTCCACGTTCAGTGGTTTCAGTGTTGCAATTGCTTTCTGCTCGTTATCCGAGAGCGTGCCGTGGTCCTCCTGCTTCACCGAGGCATCCCGGGAAACACTCGGGCGCGTTGGAAGTACCCACAGCTCGCAGGACCGCGCGTGTCGCCGGACCGACTCGAACGCGGCGTCCGCCTGCGTATCGGTCAGGGGGACCGCCTCCGCGCCCTCCTTCGCGTTCGCGGCGGCCATCAGCAAGAGTAGCTCGGTCCACACGCATCCTGCGCGTAACACGGGGTAACGGGAAGGCGAGGGGGACGGGCGTGGTTAGGCATTGCGAATCTGAACTCGTCTGGCGTTTTCTCGCCAGCGCGAGGCGCGAGGGGGCGACCGCGCGCGTACCTTGAGGTCCCTGCAGTGCCACCTCCAGTAGCACGTCCGCCCTGGACGCCATCGCGAACAAGCGCAAGTCGCACACTCCGCGGTCGCGCGCCCCTTGCGCGACCGTGAGTGACGAGCTCTTTTCGTGTTGTTGCTTTTCATCCGCAGCGATGAAATCGAAAGCAGGTTTTGAAAACGTCTCGTCTGCTCGACTCCGTATGTGTTTCAGTCACAATCCAGCATTTGTGGCACGACGTCCGAACTTCATTTTCCGCGCGCCGTCTACGCGCGCACAACGCCCAACGCCCGGCGTCGGGCAGGTCACGACGTCCTCGGTCTCGTCCGTAGAGACTGTCGACCGAGTCCGCGCGTGAGTCAAGCGCCTCGCATAGGGTCTAGGGACCGCGACGAGCGCGCATTACACCCGAACCGGCGTTGCGTCGTCGGTCGGTGCGCGTGATTTGCGGGAAAAAAAAGGAGCTGCACGGACAACATGGCGGGCTCGGGCTTGGATGTCGACTCCGTCATCGAGCGGCTGTTGAGCGTGCGGGGACAGCCGAACAACCGCACGGTGCAGTTGGCGGAGGGTGAAATCAGAGCGCTGTGCGCGACCGCGAGGTGCGTCTCTCCTCTCCGCGGCACCGGCGTCGTTCGGATCCGAAATCTGCACGGGTTTTTTTCCTCCTTCCTTCGGCCTCCCGACGGCAAACTAGGGTTCGTTCGGTACCTCTCTTTTGGGCATCGACGCGTGGAGCGTTTCCGGTGGCGATGCGCGGGTTCAGTCGTGGTGTCGTTGGAGGCGCGGTTCCGCGCAAATCCATGAATTCGGGTCGGTCGCGTCCGCCCTTCACCCGGGTTCCACGGGCCGAACCAGTTCGAACGATCGGTGAAAAGTGGTGGGCACGCGGAAAGCCTTGCGCGTGTTGTTTCGTACGCGGCCCACGGGCACCACGAGGACTGGCTTGGCGATGCCCGACGCGCCGCGAATGCGGTTTCGGACCCGCGAAACCCCCCATGACCCGGTGGCGGACAAAGCAAGCAACTCGCCGTGGCCTCCACCGGTGGTGGCCACCCCCGATCGGCCCCAGGGCGCCCGTCGCGTCCGTTTGAAAAAGGATGCCCCGTCGCAGTGGAGGTGCCTTTCGCTTTTGCAAACTTTTCCAAATGCAAACTCAATTCTGACCACCCGCCTCCCGCCCTTTCAATTCGCAGGGAGATTTTCCTATCCCAACCCTGTCTCCTCGAGCTGGAAGCGCCTTTGAAGATCTGCGGTGACGTGCACGGGCAGTACAGCGATTTGCTTCGTTTGTTCGAGTACGGCGGGTTCCCGCCCGAGGCGAATTACCTTTTCCTTGGCGACTACGTGGACCGCGGGAAACAGGGGCTGGAGGTTATTTGCCTTTTGCTGGCGTACAAGGTGAAGTACCCGGAGAACTTCTTCTTGTTACGCGGGAACCACGAGTGTAACAGCATTTCCAGGATCTACGGCTTTTACGACGAGTGCAAGCGCAGGTACAACATCAAGCTGTGGCGGGTGTTTTGCGACGTGTTCAACTGCTTGCCGTTCGCCGCGATAGTGGATGAGAAGATCTTCTGCATCCACGGTGGTCCGTCGCCCGAGCTGAAGGATCTGCAGCAGATCGTCCAAATCAAACGCCCCACGGACATTCCTGATATGGGCATGCTTTGCGACTTCCTGTGGTCCGATCCGGATGCTGATTTACAGGGCTGGGGGGAAAACGACCGAGGCGTGAGCTACACCTACGGCACCGATGTGGTCGCTGATTTCTTAGCGAAGTTTGATTTCGACTTGGTCGTCAGGGCGCACCAAGTCGTGGAGAACGGGTACGAATTTTTCGGAAAAAGACAGCTCGTCACCGTGTTCAGCGCGCCCAACTACTGCGGCGAGTTCGACAACGCGGGGGCGATGATGACCGTGGATGAAAACCTTATGTGTTCGTTCCAAATCCTGAAACCGGCGGAGCGGAAGCTGATGGGGGGGTTTGGCTCGATGATGGGGAGCCGGCCCTCCACGCCGCCGCGAAACAAAGCGGGGAAGTGATGGGAACGAGTTTGGAGCGGAATGTCAAGAGACATTTGGAATGTCAACAGACGTTGCGTGTCGTGTCGTGTGGGACGACGGTACGATTCACGACTGCAGCAAGGAGGAGAGGTTAGTGTTCGTGTCGCTGCAGCGAGACCGGCGAGTGGGACACTTTAGAATAAGGGTGTGAAATAGTTTCAGTGACGTCCAATTTTTTGGTCAGACTCGTTTCTTCCCAGACTTCGTTTTTCTTCTCTTTTTCTTTCTTCTGTTCCTTCGTCACGTCCCGTGCCTGGCCCTGTCTGACTGTACCTGTACCGTCCCGCACAAAAAAGAAAGACAACGACTTGGCCAAGAACGCGGTGCTTTGCTCTTCCTTCGCAATCGCACCGGGTGGCTTTTCCGCACAGTCCCCCGCACAGAAAAGGCCAGTCATGGCCACGCACCCCGACGTACTGCGTGCGATGGACCTCGAAGCCGGAAGAGGCTTGGTCCGCAACATCCCAAGCGCCGCGGTGCACTCGGCGAAGCTTCTCGTGGAAGAAGCGGTCGCGAGTGTGGGACGACACGCGGTGGTACGTCCCGAGGTTTCTCGTCGCGCGTCCCCGGGACGGCCGGTCCGGTCCCGGGCCTCACGTCGTCCTCCCGTCTCCCCACCTGACAAAGCGCACACAACCACCACCTAATCACCGTTCGCAGCAATTCCCCGGGCGCGAGCGCCTGAACCGAGGCCTGCAGCAGCGCGGGCTTCACGCCCCAGGTAAGCCGACACCGCGTTTCCCGCCCAAACCTCTGTCTCGAAACTGTGTCGAGTATTTTCAACTTTTCCAAACAAAAGCTGGTTCTCTTTCCTCGACGAGCGACGAGCTCGTCTACGATCTGACCCATTCGCTCGAACCCGGACGTGAACTAGTGTGCGCACCTACCCTCTACCCTAAACCCTAAATCCTAACCCTAACCCTACCCCAATCCTCCCCCCAAGGCCAATCCGACCCGTGGAAGCGCACCATGGGTCGGTTCAAAACCGCGGGCGTCGTGGTCACCACGCCCTCCAGCGGAACCTACGTCGTGGAGCGCATCGGAAACGTGGGGCAGTTGTTCGATTTGCTGCAAGAGCGCGTTGCTTGTTTGGAAAGTGGGCCTTCTTTGATGACAACCACAAACCCACCAGGTGCCCTAGTCAGTACATTCCGCGATTGCGCCAAGACAAGAGAAGAGTCGGCGTCACTCAAACCGAAACCGAAACCGAAACCGCAAAACGAACCCTTGGCCAAAAAAGAAACAAAAGAGCTCAGCAAAACCCCGGCCGCGGTCGCGGCGGCGAAGCGACGCAAACGGATCAAGGCCGAGAAACTTGCGGAGAAGCTACAGGGCACTGACCAAGAGATGACGGAATCGAAACGGTTGAAGACCGGTGGGTTGTCACCCGCGCACGTACCCGCGCACGGCGCTTCCGTGTTACTTCACCCAGAACACGCCGCCGGCGTCATCGGTGACCCGCGTTTGGACGAAAACCTTCCCGGCGACAACCAAGTCGAGCGCGACGTCGCGGAAGCCGCGGAGGCGATGGGGATTTTGAAACCGGCCCCGGCCGCCGGTTTGTTCCGAAACCGCGACGCGCAGCGACTCGGGCTTCCGCCGGACTCGTGCGCCGCGCCCGCGGAGGAGACGGAGACGGAGACGAAGGTACCTGCGATGGACCCGGTGGCTGACGCGATGACCCCGCGGACCGCACAACGGGAACAAGACCAAGACCAAGACCAAGACCACCACCCCTCTCCGAGCGCGGCTGATTTGTGGAGACAACGAGTTCGCGACGCCATGCTCCCCGGCGCCGTGTTCGCGTTCGACGCCAAGGAAGCCGGGAACTTGTTGCTGTTCGGGTGGGACAACGTGTTGGAGTGCGTTGTGCGTCGCGTCACGGCAAGGGGTGTGGACGTGGCGTGCCGCACTCGGGCGAGTGATGGGAAGTTCTTCGGGAACTACCGCGTGCCGATGGGGTCTGTCACGAGCGTGCTCGTGGAGCGAACGGGAAAGTACGTATTGCGCGTTTCCCAAATCCAGGCACACTGTTTTACCG
>TARA_B110000259_G_scaffold18673_2_pt1 | contig 11792 bp, 11 predicted proteins | sample TARA_B110000259 | Tara Oceans TARA_B110000259 (sample SAMEA4397649) | marine metagenome | biome: Polar Biome; feature: [SRF] surface water layer (ENVO:00010504); material: water (ENVO:00002006), including particulate matter (ENVO:01000060) such as... | depth 5 m | reverse complement strand
TGTACCCCAAACGGTTACAGTATCTAACTTTTTAATTCGTGATTTTGAAAGAGTAAAGGATTTCTATCTTACATACGAACAAATCATACTTGATGTTCTTGGTGAAGATGATTACATCACAATTGAAGATTACATCTAATGAACACTACACACCAATACTATAACTCATCCCTTTAATCACCTCAGCACTATTCCCCATACTCCTAAAATCCCTCCTAACAATATGCTCCTTAAACTCAACCTCACTTCCTACTCATCTTCTCCCCAAACTTGGGCTATGCGTTTTTGTATTTTTTGCTCGTAAAGAGAAATTAATTTCCTATTAGATTTTACTAACTCTTTCTCTAACATAATCCCATCCATAATTACTCTCTGTTCACTAATTGGAGGTATGTGTATAGATATTGGACTTAATTTTGAAACACTTAAATTCTTTTGTGCAGATTGAGTAGCAGACGCAATTTCATTTAATTCCTCTTGCTTTTGACTTAATAATACTTGTAAAAAATATGTGTCTATTTTATTTGTGTCTATGGGAGTGATTCCGACTACACTATCAGTAAAACAAGCATCATAATCCAAAATTGCTGTATCTCCAATATTTGCTGCAATTGTTAATAGTACTAATGGAGGGTGGAATAACTTACTAACAGAAAGACCCTCTTCATTTAATGTTTGTTTATATTCAACACTACCTCCTTTTGCTTTCACAACATCACCAGTTTGAATGAATGGATATTTACCACCAAAGAATCTTGGCTCATTTCTTGGTCTATGACTAAACTTACCTCTTTTTATTGTACAAACGCTTCCTAATTCTACGATTTGCCAATGGGGTTTGATACTTATGGTTGGTTTGTAGTTGTCTAATACACTACGAGCACCATCTATTATATTTTGGCAACCTTCTATTTCTGATACTATTTGTTCTTGTACATCTAAAGAAGGAATTGGAATTTGAACATCATTAAGATAAGTTTTTGACAAATGTTTTATCCCGGCTCCATAAAAACCTTTCTCAATTATAGAAATATTATGTCTCAACAATACATAAATGAATTTATTTAAAACCTTTGTGTCTGTAGATGATATTATAAAATTATCCGTAGAGCAAGAGAAGCAAGAAGATAAATGTATTGATGGATTCCCCCCAGTACCAAAAATTAAACATTCCTCATTATAATCTGCAATATCAATATTCTTTATTGTTTTCTGACTTGATGTATAAAAAGGTATACTTCCAATATTTCGTTTACCTTCACTTGCTTTTCTCTTTGATTTAGGATGATATTTTATACAATCAATTAGTTTAATAATAGGATAGTCAATATTCGACATAACTTGTTTCTTGTATGATTTACCATTTAAAGTAATATCTCTATTCTCTAAAATAATTTTCTTTTCTACCAAAAAACAAACAACATCTTGATTTTCATCATCAAAGTCAGTCCCTTTATTTACTGCATCTTTAAATCTTGCTAAAGAAACTAATATATTAGGTAAGTCATTCTTATCAATTGGCGCTCTTTTTGCTCCTAAATCAAATCCATCATTTGCAACATCAAAGAAGAGTATACTATCTGTTTTCTTGCTCACTGCCTTATCCAATATAAGTATAGAGGTCTTAACACCACTATAAGGTTGAAATACTCCAGAGGGAAGGGAAATAACTGCTATCAAACTATCTTCAATAATCAGTTTACGTAAATTCTTATATGAGTTTTGTGCAGTAGAAACAATACCATTAGGCACTACAATACCAGCTCTTCCATTAGCAGTAAGGTGAGGATGAATGCTAAAATGGTCTATGGTAAAATATTAGCTCCTTATTTAAGAGGTGAGGATATTACTAAGCTGACGGCTAGTGAATTGGCTGCTATAAAAACAATTGCTTACCTTTGCCCTCACACGGATGGTTTAATTGTCTATACGGCAAGAGTAATTTGCCGTTTGTTTGATAATTATTTTGTAGATTATGTAAATGTGTGTGAACGAGATATTAGTTTGAATTCACAACCTAGATTATCAGCTGATGAATTGAATGGCTTAAGTATTTATCCTAATCCTGCTAATAGTATTGTTTATTTACAAGCTAATTTAGAAAACACCGAATATGCTACTGTGCAACTAATAAATGCTCTAGGACAAATAATGGAAACTTATGTACTAAATAACAATGAGGAACTACAAATTGATGTAAGCAAGTTAGCGCCTAGCATTTACCTATGTAAACTAGTAGACATAAATGGAAAAGTTATTGCTACTGAAAAATTAACGGTTGAGTAATGAAAAATCTAATATTTATATTATTATTTTATACCTTCACTACAAACGCACAGCCTAATCTTATTTTAAACGGTAGTTTTGAGTTGAATAATGAAATGCTCTCATGCATTGAATATTTTCCTACGAACTATAATACAACCGTTAGTTATTCTAATTCTTTTGGCTCATTAATTGGTTTATTTAAAGATTCTTGCTTAAAATGTTCCCCTCCAAGTTATTGGGGAGGGGGAGCTGCTGAAGGAAATTGGATGGCTCTCATAAAGTCTATGCCCTTTTCTTCTCCTGTTGGGAATGGATGGAATCAATCTCGTCTTTCATTTGACCTTGAATATGCTTTAAGTAATACTAAAAACTATAAATTATCATTTGAGATTAAGAAATTTCCTCTTATACCCTTTAACTCAACAGGATGTACTGACTACCCAACAAATAATATAGAAATAGGTATTTCTAATTCCTCTAATTCTTTTGGCACACACATTTACAGTTCTCCTTTAGGAGATAGTGTTTGGCAGCAATATAGTGTGGTGTTTAACACCCAAAATGAAGAAGAATATATCACAGTACAAGCAGATACAGGAGATATAAATAAATTTGGCGTATTTATTGATAACTTTGTATTGGTTGAAACTACTGAGCCTCTTAGTATGCAGGAAGCAAATAACAATAACAAGCAATTGCTAAAAATAGTTGATATTTTAGGCAAGGAAAGTAGTCCCAATAAAAAAGGTTTACTCTTTTATATTTATAGTGATGGTACTGTAGAGAAGAGAATAATAACTCAATAAATAGTAAAGTAATAATTTAAATAAAAAAAAATGAAATTATGAAAAAGTTAACAAGTTATATCCGAAAGAGAGGAGTTCTACTAGTACTTTTCTTACTTCCTCTATTTACTATGGCACAAAAAACCTATGTTCCAGATGATAATTTTGAGAATTGGCTGGAAATATCTGGGTATGGTGATGGTATTGTGAATAATGATTCTGTACTTACAGCTAATATTAACACTTTAACAGTATTAGAGGTTTTTATGCAAAATATTTCAGACCTTACGGGTGTAGAAGATTTTGTTTCTTTGGTTGAACTTAACTGTAGTGGTAATAATTTGACAACTTTAAATTTAAGTACATTAAATAATCTAACTAATCTGACTGAGTTAAATTGTTCTTTTAATTCCATATCATTTATTGATGTTAATACACAAGTTTACCAACAGCTAGAATGGTTTTATTGCGATAATAATAACTTATCATTTATTGAGATAACTCCTATTATGTGGGTAGTAAGATGTGTAAATAATAATTTAACTTATTTACCTTATTTTGGTGGTAGTTTAATCTCGTTAACTTGTGATGGTAATAATTTAACAGAATTAGACCTATCTAATGCTTTTTATTTATCTTCCGTTAGCTGTAGGGATAACTCTTTAATATCCTTAGATATTAGTACAGGGAATATGCTTACTTATTTTCTTTATTTAGACGCAACTTATAATCCGCAATTGGAGTGTGTAATTGTTGATGACCCAGTTTGGGCAACAACTAATTTTCTGGCATCAATCCCACAAACATCTTTTTATAGTGAAGATTGTATCTATTCAAAAGTAAGAGGGGAGGTTTATTATGATACTGATTCTAATTTTACACATAATATTAGCGAGTATGGGGTGGCAAACCAAGTGCTTCAATTAACGGATGGGAATGGTGTGGTAAGCTTTACAAACACAAATAATAATGGTGAGTATAAAGGGATTATTGATTCTACAATGTCTTATACTTTAACTTATAATGCTATGCCTTATTATATAGAAACAAGCAATACAGTTAATTATAATTTTGCAAATATTTCCCCTGATTCTATTACTGATTTAGATTATGGTATATACCCAAGTACAACACAATCAGATGTAGGTATTTATTTATCATCTACACCATACATTGCAAATAGTAATGCATATATTTATGTGGATATTATAAATCATTCTTCTGATACTGTTTCAGGTATATATGATTTATGGGTAGACCCTAGTTCAAATATTATTAATACAACTAACAGTCCTACAATTGTATCTAATCAGATTAGTTGGAGTTTTAATAGTCTATTACCACAACAATCAGAACAACAAGTAGTTGAAATACAAATACCGCTCTTGCTTTGGAGTGGTTTAACTGATTCGGCTACTATAACACCAAGTTTGATAAGCCCAGCTGTTGAACTTAGTTTGAGTAATAATTATGATGAAATAAGTAATGGTATTTTATTTTCTTACGACCCCAATGACAAACAAGTTATGCCTAAACAATGTTATTATGCAAGTGAGGATACTATGGAGTTTACTGTTCGTTTTCAAAATACTGGTAATTACCCTGCAAGTAGTGTTAGAATCATTGATACTCTTGATTGTGATATTCTAGATGTTGAAAATATTTTGTTTTTAGGGTCAAGTCATGATTATAGTTGGACATTTAGACCACCTGCTATACTTGATATATTGTTTGATAACATTAACTTAGTTGATAGCTCTGTTAGTTATCTAGAAAGTCAAGGATATGTTAAGTATCAAATAAACTTTAAGGATAATATAAATGAAATGTCAAAATATGAGCAATCAGCATATATTTATTTTGACTTAAATCCACCAATAATTACGAATGAACCTGCTGTATATTATTCCAATGATTTTGATGTAAGCATACTTCAAAATGACACGCTATTAGAAAGCAATATTATAAGTGGGCTTAATCCTTTTAACTATAGTTGGAGTAATGGTGATTCTTCACAAAATATTACAATACAGAATAGTGGTGCCTATTGGTTAGTGGTTACTGATTCTGTAGGGTGTAGTTCTGATACTATTAGCTATACAGTTACTATTAATAACATTTATGAATCTCAAAATAAAAATAAAACCCTGTTAAAAGTAATTGATATTTTGGGTAGAAATACAAAAGGCATAAAAAACGCTCCTCTATTATATATTTATAGTGATGGTACAGTTGAGAAAAAACTTATTATTGAATAATGAATTGTGAAACAAGTATGAACACTATTAAAAATAATAAACGAGAACAAAAGCTTTTATTATCCAGCGATATTTAACCAAAAAACAATGTATTTATTTACATATAACCAGTTACCAACAAGCTAAAAACCAACCACAACTCAAATGATTAAATCTATATCCGTAAAACAAATTGCAACATTTGATAATGATGGAACAATAATAGATAATCTAAAAAAAGTAAACTTTATTTATGGGGCAAATGGTTGTGGAAAAACAACACTTTCAAACTATTTACACGATATAGAAGAAACAAAATTTGAACATTGTTCATTAGATTGGGAAAGTGAACCGATAAAGACTTTAGTCTACAATAAAGAATTCCGAATCTTCTGCCCATCATACTTACTCACTGCTTTCTGTTGCTTTCTGTTTTATTTTTCTTGTATTTGATGCTTTTATTTTAACTTTGATTGTTTCATTCATATTCTCTTTGTTTAAGAGAAAATTATCTTTTGATAAAACTCTATATAGGTTTTGTTATCTGTTAGCTTTTCTATACTTTATTGATATTACTCATTTAGACTTAATCTGGTGGATTGCTTGGATTATAGGGCGTTTTGGCTAATAATTAAGATAGCATTAGAACTTTCCACCAACTTCCAAATTATCTCAATCAAATAAACGAACGATTGTTTGATAGCACAAATACAAGGGGGGTTTCAGTATAAAATTCACAAATTTTAACAATAATATTGTTTGGTAGACAATTATTTGATGTAATCAGATGTAGGTAGAAAAATACCCTTTTCTTCATCTGCTTGTTTGCGTTTTTTGAGTTCACGCATTAAATAGGCTTTATTACTTCTTTTAGTCTTATCCTTACTCCCTTTCGGTCGTCCAAGTTGTTTTCCTTGCATCTTTACTCTTCTCAATCCTTCTTTTGTTCGTTCGCTAATTAAAGAGCGTTCAAACTCTGCAAAAGCAGAAAGGATTTGAAAATGAAGTTTTCCACTTGCCGTTGAAAAATCTAAATTGTCTGAAACAGAAATAAAGGCAATGCCCTTATCAATCAATTCTTTAGTTTCCAAAATTAACTCAGTAGAACTTCTTGCCCATCTATCCAATTTATAAACTACCACAGCATCATATTTACCATTTCTGAGTAAGGAAAGTAAATGTTGTTTTATTGGTCTTGTTTTTCTACTACTCTCTACTTCTTCAAAGATGTCGTATTCCCACCCTTTAGAGTTAGCAAATTCAACTAACCTTATCTTTTGGTTTTCGGTTGTCTGCTTTGCAGTAGAAACCCTATTATACAAGGCTACTTTCATTGTTTTAAAGCATTAGACATAAACTTGTACGAATTAGCGGTACTGCCTACTACCTTCATAACAATACCACTTACATATATAAGTGCAATAGCACCAATACCGTATAAAACATACTTTATTGTTTTACTTTTAAGGATGCTGTCAAATAATTCCATTTGGTGATTTTTACTTTTCATCTTTAAAATGTTTTATCACCCTATAAACCCCGTATAAGGAAAGTGCGTATGCTACATACCTTAAAATATTAGGAAAGGAATTATTATTTTGCACTATATGATTGGGTATTTGAGCATAACTACTCTCAATAATTAAGTCAAGTGCTTTATCCACAGTTAATAATTTTATAGTTTCCCTTTGGGGTTTTTTGATAACCTAAATCAAAAATGACTGCGGTTTTCATTCCATCTTGTGCTATAAAGGATGTCATTTGATTAAAGTTAAATCCCGCACCTTTCAAAAATTCCTCAGACTTAATCACAAAATCACTGTTTTTGAGCAATGATTCAAGTATGTTATAGTTGTTTTTTAACACTTTTATAGTAGGTAACTTATGATTTCTTTCATTTTTAGCAATACTATTATGGTATGCTATTCTCGCCATTGGAGTAATAAATTTTTGGTTACTCCTCTTAGGATTGAATGACTGCTTTGTATAAGGGCAAATATTTTCCATATCAGTTGTTTTAATGTTAGTTATTAAGTACAAATATACAAAATTATGTTTACATTCTTGTTAATACAAATTATATGTTTACTTTTGTCCTATTATTATGTATTAAAACAAATTAAAATGGAATACAGCAAACAATTAGAAGAAGAATTGAATAATTCATTCAAGAATGGGGACTTTGATAAAATACTACCCCTTATACAAAACAAAGATTATACTGCTAAACACCTCAACATTTCATCCCGTAATTTATTGCATTGGAGAGAAAAGGGATTATTGTTTGATATAAACAAAGCAAGTAAAACAACTTCTAAGTTTTCAATTAGCGATTTATTTTGGCTACGCACTATTCAAGTTATGAGAAACTTTGGCTTTTCAATTCCTGACATCCAAAGAGTAAAAGCCTTAATAGTAGACAATTTTACACTTAGCAATTTAGATGAAAATAAAGAATTGTGGTTTGAAAAACTCAGAGATGAGTTAATAGCAAAGGAAGAGCCTAAGGAAAAAATTAATCAATTTATGAATTACATTGAAATTCACGGTATGAGTGGTATGTATAAAGAAATAGGATATAACCTTAACTCACTTGAATTTATACTTCTTGTATCGGTTTTACACCGAAAAGAAGCGGGTATATTAATTTTCAATGACAGAGAAAGGACTGTAATGCCTTGGTATTCTGAAATGAAAAAATACAATGATAGTATTGCAGATATACTAAATGAAACACACCTCTACATCTCATTCAGCGACATATTTGCTGAGTTTCTTACAACAGGGTTTAAAGAACTTAATGGGTTCATTTCCGATAAAGAACTTACATTTTTAGAAGAAACAAGAAAAAGCGAAGTAGTTGAAGGCTCTTTCACAAAACAAAATGGAGAAATAACCAAATTCAACTGCTTACATAAAGATGATAATGTAATAGTCGCTAAGGCAATAACTAAATCTGATTTTCAAGATATTACCATAAAGATAAGACACGGTAAAGTAATTAAGATGTCAAGAGAAGAATTAAACAATCAATAAGATGCTACAAGTATCAAATTATCTAATACAGAACATTCACCTCAAAATTTGGGGATTTCGACTGCATTACACTAACAATTGGACGAATATGAAAAATTAACACCAAATGATATTAGAAAACATTTCCAAAATGAAGGAATGAGTGATGAAGAGGCTAATGCCATCATCAACTCTATTTATGAACTAAGTTTATTAACATTAAAAATAATTGAAAATGAAAACAAATAATAAGTTTGATGGGTTTGGCAGAAAGACAAAAAATCCCAATTCAGAAATAACAAATAATGCAGTTATCTATACAAGAGTTTCAAGTAAGGAACAAGTAGATAATAATAGTTTAAATAACCAAGCAGTAGAAATTAGGAAGTTTGCAAAAAAATATGGTCTTAATATTGTAAAAGAATACGGAGGTACATATGAAAGTGCAAAAACTGATTCAAGAAAAGAATTTAGTAAAATGATTAAAGAACTAACAAGGATAAAGCCAAAGGTTTCATACTTGTTAGTTTATAATGAAAAGAGATTTTCGAGAACAGGTTTAGATGCTATTGCTTTGACATCAGAATTAAAAAAGAAAGGTATAATAGTTATCCCAATGTCTAATTCAAGTTCAGGCTTAAAAAGAAATAGTAAAGATGATTTGATGTTTGGCATACAATTATTATTCGCAAACCAAGACAATCAAGATAGAGCAAAAGAATCAATAAAAGGCTCTAAATCAAGGTTAAATGATGGGTATTGGTGCGGAAAACCTCCGTTTGGATATAAGAAGGTGAACAAATTTACACTTGAGCTAACTGAAGATGCTAAACTTATAAAAAAAGCATTTATGTTAAAATTCAAGTATAGGTACTCTAACGAAAAGATACTTAGAAAATTAAAAAATCAAGGTTATACTATATGGAAACAAAAACTATCCAAAATTTACAAAAACCCGTTTTATTGTGGCAAACTTGTAAATACCTTACTTAATGGAAAAGTAGTAAATGGGAAGCATCCTAAAATAGTATCTGAAGAAATTTTCTTAAAAGTAGATGAAATGTTATCTTCAAATAACAACAACTATTCCGTTAGTAAAGACCATATAGATAGACCTTTAACTTATACCTTAAAGTGCAATCTTTGTAAGAAATCCTACACAGGTTATAAAGTAACGAAACCAAATGGGAAAATTTATCACTACTATAAGTGTAATACTGCTAAATGTCAACAAAACACAGCAAGAAGTAATATACATAGTAGGTTTGAACAAATGTTAAGTGAATTGCAGGTTAATAAGGCTTTAATCCCCTTATTAACTAAGCAGTTATTGCTTATGTTCAAAACTTCAACAAAAGATAATAGGAATGAGTTAAAATCATACAAAGAGCAAAGAACCAAACTAAAAAGTAAGGTTGATTTAATAGAAGAAAGACAAGTGTTGGGTGAAATTTCATTTGACAATTTTAAAAAGTATGCACAAAAATATAATGACGAAATAAGTAGAATAAATGAAGAAATTGGAAAATGCAGTTTAGAATTATCTAACCCTAAAGAATTTATTCAATTTGGTTTGAATACTTTAAACTCACTTGATAGGATTTGGTCAAATGGTGATTATGAAACTAAAGTAAGTGTTCAAAATTTACTGTTTCAAAATGGCTTATACTATGACAAGCAGAAAGATACTTATCTAACTAATGAATATAACAATGCTTTCCTACTTCTTAATCAGAAATTCTTTAAAAAGAAAAAGGGACAGGAGAGCAGTTTTTGCTCTCCGTCCCTTTCTGTACCCGGGACGGGACTTGAACCCGTACGAACATTACTGTTCATTGGATTTTAAGTCCAACGTGTCTACCAATTCCACCACCCGGGCAAGACATAACAATATTTTTATATTAAAGAACAAATTGAGCGAGTGATGGGATTCGAACCCACGACCCCCACCTTGGCAAGGTGATGCTCTACCCCTGAGCTACACTCGCAATCAGGCGGCAAATTTAATGAAATAATCAATATCTCAAAGAAATTTACTTATTTCCTGTCAGCTTTTTTATTTCATTTAATTTCATGAGTGCATCAATAGGTGTAAGATTATTAATTTCTAAATCATTTAACATATCACGTATTTTCTTCATCACTGGGTCTTCAACATCAAAAAAACTAAGTTGAATTTTATCATTTTTTTGCTGTATTATAGATTTTTTATCTACTGAAGATTCCAGTTTTTTTAATAAATAATTTGCATTTAACACTACATCTTGAGGCATTCCTGCCATTTTAGCAACATGAATACCAAAACTATGGTTGCTACCTCCCTCTTTTAGTTTTCTAAGGAAAATGATATCTTTTTCAGTTTCTTTAATTGAAACATTATAATTTTTAATTCTACTAAAACTTTTAGTCATACCATTCAGCTCATGATAGTGTGTGGCAAATAATGTTTTAGCTTTTGTCTTATGCTCATGTATATATTCTGCAATTGCCCATGCAATAGAAACTCCATCATATGTACTTGTCCCTCTTCCTATTTCATCTAAAATAATCAAACTTTTATCACTTAGGTTATTTAGAATACTTGCTGTTTCATTCATTTCAACCATAAATGTTGACTCTCCCATTGAAATATTATCAGATGCTCCAACTCTTGTGAAAATTTTATCACAAATACCAATATCAGCATTATCTGCAGAAACATAGCATCCAATTTGAGCCATTAAAACTATCAATGCTGTTTGCCTAAGAATTGCAGACTTACCCGACATATTAGGACCAGTTATCATCATAACTTGCTGAGCATCTCTGTCGAGAAAAATATCATTTGGAATAAATTCACTTTGCGCCTGCAGCTGCTGTTCAATTACTGGATGTCTTCCTTTTATTATCTTAATGGAAAAGTCAGTATTTAAATTAGGCTTAGAGTAGTTATACTTATTAGAAATTAAAGCAAAAGATAATAAACAATCTAAAGAAGATATTAATCGCGCATTATTTTTCAAAACAATTAACTCTTTAGAAATATCCAATACTAATTGAGAATATATTTTTTGTTCTAATATTGAAATTTTTTCATCTGCTGAAAGAATTTTTACTTCATATTCCTTAAGCTCCTCAGTAATATATCTTTCAGCATTAACAAGAGTTTGCTTTCTAATCCATTGTTCAGGGACTTTATCTTTATGTGAATTTCTTACCTCAAGATAATACCCAAAAACATTGTTATATGAAATCTTCAATGAAGATATTGATGTTTTTTCAATTTCTCTTTCAAGCATTTGATCTAAGAAATTTTTAACAGATTTCTTAATTGCCCTAAGTTCATCTAATTGCTGATCTACGCCAAAATTAATAACATTACCCTTGGCTAACATTAGTGGAGGATTCGGGTGAAGTTTTTTTTCAATTTCATCCCTAATTTTAATGCATGGATTTAAATTTATAATCAAATCATTTAAGGGTTTGTTATGTATTTCTTGACATTTTC
>TARA_B110000259_G_scaffold33128_1_pt1 | contig 11897 bp, 5 predicted proteins | sample TARA_B110000259 | Tara Oceans TARA_B110000259 (sample SAMEA4397649) | marine metagenome | biome: Polar Biome; feature: [SRF] surface water layer (ENVO:00010504); material: water (ENVO:00002006), including particulate matter (ENVO:01000060) such as... | depth 5 m | reverse complement strand
AAATCCCGGCCTCCCTGTTTGCTTATACAAGACTGACACTTTTCTTTCACAATTGAAGTGCGTCGCCGTGCTGAGCGAGTTCGGGCGGGTCACGGGCGTTCGCGTGACGCGGGCCGACCACTTCGAGCTGGTGGAGAACGGTGGCGCGCACGACGGCAGGGTGACAGTCATCGCGGTTGCTGAAACACCTGATTGGAAACGTGGGGAACACGGGGAGAACAAGGAGAACGACACGACGTTACGGGACGACGACGACGACGACCTGGAAGACGATTTGGTGTTCACCGCTTCCGTAGACGGGAGCTTGAAACAGCGGGATCCGTTCGATTTGGTGTCCATTCGACGGTACGATTTGCGCGAGTTAGTAGGTGATGAAGACGCGACTCACCCAAAAAAGGGGACTGACACCACGAAAAAGGGAAAGCGCAAACCCGAAAAAGGTTCAAACGACGTCACGAGCGCGTCGATCGCGCTACAGTCGGGAGGGAAAAGCTTTTTACTCACGGGGCACGACGACGGGTCCTTGCGGGTGTGGGATGCGCTTTCGGGGAAGACGGTTTGTACGAAAGATTCCAAAAAGGCACACTGCAATGCCGTGACTGGTATATGCCAACTCAGCGATTATTCCGGCGCGAATCGTGGCGATTCACGCGCAACGGAAAAGAGTATACTCACCGCGGGTTTCGACGGCCGTTTGTGTTTGTGGCGAATTTCAGGCGTGGAAAAACCGCCCGAGCTGAAAAAAACGTGGAGGGCGCACGGCGCGGGCGGTGAAGGAAGGGAAGGAAGTGACCAAGGATCCAAGGTAGAAAGTGACCAAGGATCCGAAAAAGAAATCCTCAGCGTCACGTCATTCCACGCCGCGCCTTTCGTGGCGATTTCGTCCGGGAACGACTTACGCGTCAAGTTCTGGAAGGGCGCGAACGATTTGCTTTGCGCGTTTGCGCCTCACAAGGAACCGACCACCGCGGTGGCGAGTTTTCAAAACAAACTTGTCACCGGCTCGGAGGACGGTCTCGTAAAGGTTTGGGACTGCGCTCGCGTCGCAGACGCGGCGAAGGGCGTGAGTAGTAGTTCTACTACTACTGCTAACGCAAATGGTGCTTTACTAAGTACTAACAGTACTACTACTAAGAGTAGTACTAGTACTGCTACCCACGCAAATGGCGCTTTAGTACCTATCTTGCTTTTCACGCTGGACCCAGCCTGCGGGCCCGTGCGCGGCGTGTACGCGACGCGGAGTATAGACACACGACGCGACGCACACTATTTAGTGACGTGCTCCGGGAAAGGCGTGTGCGTGTGGGACTTCAAGCAGGGGGCGGGTACTGCAGAGGCGGTGATGCATACACACGAAACCATGCCTGCGGATGAAAACTCCGAGCTTGCTGCGCCTGCTGAGCCTTCGAACGTGCCGGAATCGGTGGCGGTTTCTTTGCGCGCGAGGTCACTCGAGACGCGAATCGAGCGTGACTTTGAAAAAAACGAAGAGGAAGACCTACTTCCACCCCCCCGACCGCGATGCGTGTCCCAAAACCACCGCCTGCTTTCAAAGTTTCAAAGAAACGACGACGTTTTCACCTGTTTCGCGGTCCGGCCACGGTGTAACCAAATCCTGGTGGGAACGGCGTCGGGGCGGGTCATTGCGTTGGACGCGTTTAAAACGTAAAAGTCGCCGTGAGACGTAGACGTGATTGGGACGCGTTTAATGTAAAAGTAATTGTATAAACACAAGGTACTCCCGATAGGCGTAAACGTAATTAGTAACACAACCACCCAACTAAGCTGATCGTCTATCTCTACAAGTAGTCTATCTATCACCGCATCGCGTCTAGCGCGTCGGCAAACGCTTTCGCCGACTCAGCGTTCCCGAAGCTCTCGGATAAGAACTCCTCGATTTCGGATCTGGACATGGACATACAGTACTCCGCCAACGTTTCGTTGTCGGTTTCGCCCGTGAACGCCACGAGCTGCGCCGCCGCCCACTGCGTCGCAGCGGAGCTCGGGGTATGGTCACGTATCGACGGCGCGGTGCGGCTCGGTCCGCCCGCGACGGTCTGTGATGAAGGTCCAGCTCCATTGTGATGGTCCAACCCATTGTGTGACGGTTCGTAACCGTTCGCGTCCAACGCGCTCAGCCGTAACGCCTGCGCCAACGCGTCGTCTTCGTCCAACCCGGGTGGCATCACCTCGTTTGCGCTTTGACGAAACACGCTTTCGCGTCGTGACTCCAGCTCGCTGAGCAGGAGCGCTTGTTGGAACGCGGCATCTTCATCACCCTGTAGGTCGGCGTCAGTGTGATCCGGACGGCCATCGTTTGGCTGGGTATCACCCGGATGAAAATCGGCCCGGTCTTGGTGAGGAAAGCCACCTTCGTCGCCGCCGTCGCCGTCGTCGCGTTCGTACTTTTCTTCGAGTAAATAGTCCCGCGCGTATTCAGCGTACGCGTCGTACGCGTCTCGCGCGCGTCGCTTCTCCTCCTGCTCGCTTATGTCCATCGCCAGCTGTAGTGCTTGTTCCTCCGTGAGTTCACCCCACATGTCGTCGCACTCCACGTGCAGTCCGACGCGCCGCTGAGTACCTTGAGAAGCGTTACTCTCAAGAAGGCTCAACCGCAGCGCTTCCCGCAACTCGAGCTCCTCCGCGTCCATCGGCTCATTGCCGTTGTCGTATTTCCGGCCATCGTGGTTTTCGTACCCGTAGTGTTTTCCCCCGCCAGTCCTCCTTCCGTTCCGTCTGTCCATAACCCAGTCAGGCACCAACTCCGCGCCGGGAATCGGGCCGAACGAAAACCCGCCGCCGTGGTTGTTCCGCGCGAACCCGGGCGCCTGGGTAACGTCCCATCGCATTCTTTCGGAAGAAGAAGCGGGTGGGTTTGTGTTGGGCTCGTTTGCGTCGTCGTCGTCGCTCCACTCGTCGTCGTCGGAAAATCCGGGCGGGTTGTCGAATCGTACGGCCGCGCCGGATTTTTTACCGCCGGTGAACCCGATGGAAGGCCGAGACAAATCGCCCTTGCCGTGCGCGCCCGGCTTGGCGAAGGCTTTGCCCTTACTGCCTTTCCCAGGAGGACCCTTACGAGTAGTAGCAGTGGTAGCCCAAGCACTTGTACGAGTAGTAGCGTTAGTACCCCACGCACTCGTCGTACCTACACTTGACGGCTTATCGACTCTCGCTTCCTCCGGTCGGCGCTTACCGCTCCACGGCTCGATCCCGCCAAACTCCCTCAACGCCGCCAAGGCGGGGTCCCATTTCGGAGACGGCACCACTGGCGCCACCGAAATACCCTCCCTATTTCTTTCCGCAATCGCTTTTGCTTTCGCAAGAGCTGTGTTCCGCCTGCTCTCGGCTAACCGCTCCTCCCGCGTCTGCCGGAACGGGCTCGGCTCGGCGATCATGCCCAGCGCTCGCAGCGCGGCGAGCGTAGTCATCGCTTTTTCGTGACTGGCCGCCTCTCCCTGAGTAACCTGACCAATCGCGCCGAGTTTTCGGTGCATCAGCTCAAGCACCGCGCTTCGCGGGCCACTTTGAAGCCGGTCGTTATCGTCCAAATCAGCGTCCAGAAACGAAGCCCCGACGCTGTTACTCCCCAAACTTTTTCCGTCATCGAGGTCGCGCAAATGACGACGATGCATCTCGGGTAACTCACCGTAGTCCTGGTCCCAGTACCGCCATTGTTTCATGAGGTGCGAAAAGTGGTGGAAGTGCCGTGTGCTTTCGGTTTTCGCAAACGTCGCTTGCGTCATCAATTGCCGACGTCGGTCATCCGCGCGGCGGTTCGTGATGGCGCCCCGCGTCTGCGTTTTTTGGCGTGTTTTCAAAAGGTCACGAGAATCGATGTACTCATCATCTTGTTGTGACGTCTTGGTGGTGTCCTCCTCCTCCTTTCGCTTCTTCAACCCCGCCACGCCTTTCATGGTGTCCGTGCCGCCGTGTTTCAGGAGCAAGGCTTGAATCGCATCATGGTGGTCTCCCTGGATCTCCACCACCATTGGACCCACCGCGTGGCCTCCGCACCCAAGCGAATGTTTCAGCAGCTTTATCAGCTCGTCCTTGTCGCCTTTCACGTTCCCAATAACAGTCACCGTCTTACCCCTCGGCCGTTTCTCCACGGTAACGGGCATCCCACCCTTCTTCGTGCCTCCCACCGTAAAACCCATGGCGCGCGCCAAGGTCACCCCTCAAGCACCGCGACCGGCCGCGGTGCTTGAGAGAGTGCGACAGCAACCTCGGGCACATCAGGCACTTTTCGATTCCGCCGGCTTCCTTTCGGTACCAGCAAAAAGGCCGACCTCGAAAATAAAGCTCTTCTGCGATCTTCTTCAAAGACGGGTCCTCAACCTCAACGCCGCACTCACCCTCGCGGCGTCGCGCAGGCCTTTTCCGAAGGAAACGTAGTCGTCGAACGAGTCGCGAGAAATCGGTCAGAATGCAGGGCATGCAGAGTCCCATCATGGTGATGAGTGCGTGCCCCAACGATCAAACACGGGGGACCTGTTTGTTTCCCGCCGCGACGATCGCGCGGCGCTTTTTGTAAATCTGCAAACTTCACGTCCGGGCGCTGACCTTCCCTCCTTTCCCTGCCCCCTCCGTCACCAGACACCAACACCAAGCGCGAAACCGGCCGCAAGGCGCAGATGAACAACATCGCTGCCGCGAAGGTACGGGTGGGGGGTTTCTTTTGAGCCGTCGATCGAACACACGTCTCTTCGTCGCAGATCTGGCGGGCAAATCTCGTCTCTGGTTCGCCGACAAACGCGAAAACAAGATCCCGCACCCTTCTTGGCCCTCTCTCCAACCCCTTCGCTGACCTTCCCCCTCCCCCAAAACCAGGCCGTTTCCGACATCATCCGCACCACCCTGGGTCCCCGGTCCATGCTGAAGATGATTTTGGATGCTTCAGGAGGTACGTGCTTGCCAGCGGACGATCGCGTCAACGCGGGGCGACGACTTTCCTTTCCCGATCATCGTGGGCACGCTTCAAACCAAACGGCGGGGAAGTTTTTTGTTGACTTTTGACTTTTTTTTAGTGGATTCAGAAAAAGACAAAAACAGCCGCTTACGCGCCGACCCTCGCTCACCTCCCCCCAACCAAACTACCCCACACAACAGGCATCGTCCTCACGAACGACGGCAACGCGATTCTGCGCGAAATCGACGTTACGCACCCCGCGGCGAAGTCAATGATTGAGCTTTCGCGGACGCAGGATGAGGAGGTTGGCGACGGGACGACTTCCGTTATCATCCTGGCGGGCGAGATCCTTCACCTTTCCCAGCCTTTCCTTGAGAAAGACATCCACCCCACCGTGATCGTCAGGGCGTACATGAAAGCCCTGGACGCGGCGGTGAAAATCATCGACGACCTTTCCTTCCCCGTGGACATCGACGACCGCGAACAACTCATGAACATCGTCACGTCCTGCATCGGCACCAAGTACACGTCGCGGTTCGGGCCGCTCATGGCCAACCTCGCCCTGGACGCGGTGCTTTGCGTTGCGGTGCACAACCCTGATGGTTCTCGGGAGGTGGATATCAAGAAGTACGCCAAGATCGAGAAAATCGCGGGCGGGAGTATCGAGGACTGCCGAGTTTTGAAAGGCGTGATGATGAACAAGGACGTGGTGGCGCCCGGTCGGATGAAGCGCCGGGTGGAGAAGCCCAGGGTCATGCTCCTTGATTGCTCCCTGGAGTACAAAAAAGGCGAAAACCAAACCAACGTGGAAATCACCAAGGAAGAGGACTGGAGCGTTCTTTTGAAAATGGAAGAGGAGTGGATCCAGGGGGTTTGCGCGAGGATCGCGTCGTTCAAGCCGGACGTCGTGGTGACGGAGAAGGGGTTGTCCGATTTGGCAACGCACTATTTGTGCAAAGCGGGAATCGTGGCGTTGAGACGGGTTCGCAAGACGGACAACAACAGGATCGCGAGGGCGACGGGGGCGACTATTGTGCACCGAGTCGAGGAGTTCAGGGAAGAAGACATAGGAACGGGCGCCGGGTTGTTCAAAGTCGAAAAACTCGGCGAGGAGTACTTTTCCTTTTTCGTGGACTGCGACGAACCCAAAGCGTGTTCCATTATTCTGCGCGGCGCGTCACGGGACGTGTTGAACGAAGTCGAACGCAACCTCCACGACGCCATGGGGGTGGCGCGGAACGTGGTGCACGACCCGCGGTTGTTGCCCGGGGGGGGGGCGGTGGAGATGGCCGTGAGCCGGGCGATCACGGAGGAGGCGCTGAAAATCGAGGGCGTCGAGCAGTGGCCGTTTAAAGCTATTGGGCAAGCGCTTGAGGTGATTCCGCGAACCCTGGCGCAAAACTGCGGCGCGAATGTTATTCGCACGCTCACCAAGTTACGCGCGAAGCACGCGGAGGTGAGCGAAACCGGTGAAACCTGTACCTTCGGTATCGACGGCAACAAAGGAACAATCGTGGACATGAAGGAACTCGGGATTTGGGAAGCGTACGCGGTGAAGGTGCAGAGCATTAAAACCGCGGTGGAATCCGCCGCGATGCTTTTAAGAATCGACGACATCGTGTCAGGGTTGTCCCAGAAAGGCGCGGGCGGCGGTGCCGGAACCGGGACCGGCGTGGCGCCCATGGCGGAAGACAACGACGACGACCCCCCCGAGAAACTCGGCGAGCAGTAAGGAACGCTCGACGGGTTGGGCGCCGGCGACGGCGAGGGGGAGAATCGCGGGAGCGAGAGAGTGATGGGGGGCGATTGGGGAGAAACGACGGGTAGAGAACGTCTGTTGAAATTTTCACGAAAGGTCCACAGGTCTGCCGTGCACCAACATCGATCACGCGCAGCAGATGCGCACGGCGAAATCCAACGGGAGGTTGACGATCGATTCGTATCAGAGTCGCGAAGAATGGGGCGCAGGCGGTTCACCCTCCGGAGACGAAAAAACAGCGACAACCTTGAAGATTGCGTAGCTCCACGTGACGTCAACGTTTTTCCCGAAACGTTCCTTTCAAGCCAGCGATAAAGTTCGGCGCACGACGCGAGGGTACGGGGCATCACTGATGCGAGTGATTTCATCGCTCTCATGAAAGAAATTTCTTTGATGCGCGTGAAAAGAACACTCGCGAGGCTAAGCCTCGCGTCGTCGAGTGGTGCGTCAAGCTGTATTTCCTCGAAAGGCACGTTTTGGGGTGTACCGTCGACGTCGCGTGACGCGGCGCCGTCTTCGGAAGCCGTCTGTTTTTGCGTCTCCGGAGGGAGGCTGAGGCTTCTGTGCCCCAATTATCGCTTCTCTGGTAGACATCAATCATAAACTACTCAGTGAGAACCCACTGCACGCATCTGTTGCGCGTGATCGATGTTGGTGCGCCCTTTTACGTCGTTTGGAACCGCGTTTCGGTTCGAACGTCGAGACAAACCGCTACCTCTTTTGTCGTGTTGCTTTTCTGGGTTTGATTTCGTGCGCAGCGTTTGACGGGTCTCGCCGGCTTCAAGTACGGTGGAAACCACGAGGTTGATCCCGGGGCTGATTTCCCCACCGTACGTGAACCCAACGAACCCAACAAATTCTAACCAAGAAACCCAAGGCAAAAAGCGAACAGGCCAAAAAAGGGAGCTGTTCGCCTCGACGCGCGAACCGCGGCGACTCGCGAACCTCGACGGGGTCACTTTCACTCGAACATCAAAACCCCGCGTGCGGGTACCTTTCCCGTAATCTTTGCCTCAACTCAGGGTCCACCACGTTCGACCCCTCCAGCTGGTTCCCCAGTGCGACCCACCCTGGTTGACCCACGTTGTGTTGCCTGGCGAAGAGCTCCAAACACCTCGTTCCAGGCCACAGCCGGTTTGCGATGCCGTACACTTCTTCGGGTTTCCGCGAGCTTTCGCGGAGTTCTGAGACGATCACGTCACAGTCGCGTTCCACGTCCGGCGCGCCGCACGGCGGTGACCCTTTTCTTCCCACCAAACAGTGTTCTTTGCTGTGATTCAGAAAGTGCCCGGTCCTTCCCGTTCGTATCAAGTTTTGCATTAAATTCACCTTGACCCAAACCAGCTCGCCGACACGTTCGTACCCCCAAAGCGTTAACAACTTTCGGCCCAGTTCCATCGTCCGACCGGTGACCCAGAGAAGAAGGTATCCGTCGTCCTGTCTGAGGTTGTGGAAACTATGGGTCAGTCTTTTGTGAGTGTATGAGTACAAAGTCAAAGTAATCGGGCCGAACAGTATTAGGATTTGGGGCGGGCAATCAATCCACAGCGATGTACGTACAGCGACTGGACGTTCAACTCGCGTAAGTTGCGATCGGTAAGCGTGTCGTACGGGACGTCGATACCTATCGCCCACGGCGGGTCCATCATCACCACGCCGAACTTGCCCAGGGTTGTTAGGTCGAAACCAGACGGTTGGTATCCGCCGCCGTCACCGATGGAAGAATAGTCGGTCTGGGGTTTCAGGTCACAGCATATCCACTGCGCGTCTGGAATGGCGCGCAGGTGTTCCGGGACGGTTGACGCGGCTTTGGCGCAGAATCGCAAGGCAGGTCCGGTCGGGCGTTCGCCTCTTTCAGCCAGCGTGTCATCAAGCTCCCAGTGCTGGTAACGACACGTGGTGTTTGAAAAGCGGCAGAGCTGCAAAAAGTGGCAGTCTCCCGCGTTTTGCGACGTCCAAGGGTGCTGTATTTTGTGGAAGTGCACGTCCGCGCAGCACGCGGGAGCGCCGTGTGCTGCGCGACACGCTTCTTTGGTGACAAGCGGGCAGTACCGCGTCAACGGGACGGGCGCGACCGAACACCCCGCGTCGGGAAGAACTTCTTCCTCCATGCGCAGGCGAGAGTGCAAGAGCGGACACCGACGAAAAGGAACAACAACAACATCTTGACAATCACCCTGCGTCGAGGCATCCCACGAAACGCGTGGTCCGAGAAAACACAACTCATTGGTTGTGCACTACAATCCAGCTTTATCTCTCCTCCCATTCTTTTTTTTCTCTCACCACCCATCACCCGAACCCGAACCCCTCGCTCCCTTCCGAGATCGCAAACAAAAGCCGGTCCCGCAACTCTTCTTTCGTGGTGTATTCGGGAAGATCCAGCTGGTTGAAACACGTGTGCGCGGAACAAAGCCGGCCGCTTTCCGCGCCGTACGCGCGGTGTATTTGGAACTTCTGCGGGCCGCTAATTCCTTGCAGGGCTTTGAACCCGTCCAAAGGGACTTTACTTGTTCCGGTGACGAACATCAACAGCCTGGCTTGGTCTTCCTCCGTTAAGTCCTCCCGGACGACCTCCCAGAACCACCGAACCTGAGGCGAGTTCCCTGAATACCCCTGGTACTCGGTGTTGTTTCGCAAATCCTCCACGTCGATCGAGGGGGTTCCTGAAATCAACAGTTCCAGCTCTGACGGGTTCAGGATTTTGACAATCTCGTGCGGCACGATTTCGTTGAACCCCCGGGAGAAGGCGGCGATTTGCTCCCGTATTTTGTCCGTCATCCGGTGCGCCGCGACCAGGTTGACGTACTCCAACTTGTTCTCATCCGTGACCGAGATTGACTTACCATCCGGAATCAGCTCCACTTCCGTTTCCACGCCGAACCAGTTCGCGGTTTCGCTGAACATTAGGTGGTCCAACCCGCTTTCGCAAAGCGGGTGCGCTAACATAAACGCCAGGCTTTTGTGGAACTCCGGGTCGAAGGCTTCGAGGTCGTCGTAGTTTAACGGTATGCCTAGCAGGTGCTTGTAAAACGGCCTGGTGAAGTGCGCGTCCACGAGGTACCCGTCGAAAACAGCCTTGCCGATTACCCGGCCGATGAACTTGAAGTAACTCAGGTGGAGTTCGTTCACGCCGCTGTTTTCGTACGGCTGGTAGGAACCGTCTCCGCTCGGCGACAGCTCGAACAGCGCCGCGTCCGGGTTGAACATCTCTCTTGCCATCAGCACGTACCACTCCCGGGTAAGCCCGCCCGCGTCGATGCCTTCTTCGCCAAGAAACTCAATCATCACGCGGCCTCGCAGTTCGTTCGGCCGCAAAAATTGTAACCGCGCGAAGGAATCCGTCAAGACCTGTTTCCGGTTAATCGTCACGCGCGTCCCGCCGCGGCTGCGCGCCCGCGGGTCCTCCGCCAGTTTCTTTAGCCGCGACCGGATGAAAACCACTTTGTTGTCGAAATCAAGCAACCTCGGCTTTTCAAGAAGCACCTCTAGTGACCCTCCAGGGGTCAGTAGATTCGGCGCCGACCGCACCAGCGCGTTGACCACCGCCCGGTGCGCGTTTGCGAAGTTCCAGACCTTGCTAATCGCAGTCTCCGAGGCTGGGGAAAACTTGACCACCGGTTTTTGGCAGCCACCGATTTCATCAGTTCCTCCGTCAGGGTGAGACACCCCAGCCCTCCCGTCCGGCCGGCCCGCGAGCCCGAACGCGGGTGACCCCACTCTGGCTAAACCGAACGCGGCCCGAGGGTCGTCGACGGGCGGAACGGGCGACGCCGCCGGAAGAAGCGACGCGAATTCCGCGCGTCTTCCCGGTCCCGGTTTCGGTTTCGGCGTCGCCGACGCGATTGCCCCGCCCACCGCTTTGAGAACCTCCGGGTCTGTACCAGGGGAAAGGTCTACCCAGAACAAACGCGCGATTTGTGTTTCCGCGTCCCGCTCCGCTTGTGCCACCGCGGCGGCGAGCACAAAACGCGCTTCCACGATGGGTAAGATCTGCCGGAGCTCGAGGCCGCTTTGCGAGTTCCGCAGCCCTAAATGTCTGGCGCGCGCGTCTTGCGTTCCGCCCGCGGTGGCGATTGACGGCGACTGCTCCATCGTTAAAGCGGCCACGCCTAACGCGTCCCAAACAGGCTCCAGCTCGTTCGCGAACACGCCCAGCGCGTCCCGCAGCGCAACCGCGTCGTCCGCGTTACCGTCCGAAGTGTCGCCGCCGAAGAACTTGCCGAACCCACCGAGCTCGCCGTTTTCGTCGCCCAGCTTTATGTTATCCGTTTTGATGAACGCGACGACGGCGTGGACGCCGGATTTGTCCGCGTCGGGTTCGCTTTTGTTCGCGGACAGCGCGCCAAGTCTCGCTTTTTCGAAAATAACAGAAAACTGCACCACCCGCAGCTCCTCGGCGACGCTTTCGTCCCGCTTCAGCGTGGCTGCCGCGGCGCGAGTCAAACGAAGCACCGCGGCGGGCGCCGCGGCTAACGCGGAGGCTCGGCGCGAACTCTGCACGGCGGATTTGCTGGACACCACAACAGCCGCGGCCGGTGTTGGTGTTGGTGTTGGTGGGGACACATCAGAAGACGGACCACCTTCTCCGCCGGCCTGTTCCATATCCGCATCCGCCTTTTCCTTCGCCGCGTCTGCTGCGTTTTTCAGCCGGGCCGCGTCACCGGCTTCCAGAAGCGCCGCGACCGCGTCTCCGGCTCTCGCCTTCGCCTCCGCCGCGAACGCCGCGGCGAGGGAAACCCTCGCCTCCGGCGCGGTCACTGCCAGGAACCGCACCGCCTCGGCGGCTTTGGTCTGTGCGTGCGCGGTGAGCGCGTCTCGCGCGACGAGCGACGCTAGCGCCCGCAACGCGCCCGGCGGCGCGGACGCGATTGCTTTGCGGAACGTACTGCTCGCCAGCGGTCGCAAGCCCCCCAACGAAACGTCGTCTCGTCGCGTCGAATCGCCGCCGCCCTTGCCTTTTTCGGGAACGCCACCCGACAGGAACCCCAGGCGCCACGGCTCCAGGGCAGTTGAAATTTTCTGGCCCTTCTCGTGACCCCGGGTGTAGTGGTGTTTTATGGGATCTTTAGACTCCTTATACGCCTTCGATTGCTTCGACGCCTTCGACGTCTTCGACTCCTTCGACGCCTTCGATTCCTTCAATTGCGTAGACTGATCATCCTCACCGACCTCAGCAGCATCCTCCCCGTCCTCAAGCTTCTCGTCAAAGTCCAGGAAAAAAGTAGCGTC
>TARA_B110000259_G_scaffold148655_1_pt1 | contig 11915 bp, 11 predicted proteins | sample TARA_B110000259 | Tara Oceans TARA_B110000259 (sample SAMEA4397649) | marine metagenome | biome: Polar Biome; feature: [SRF] surface water layer (ENVO:00010504); material: water (ENVO:00002006), including particulate matter (ENVO:01000060) such as... | depth 5 m | reverse complement strand
GGTTCTTTAGCAAGGTCAGAAAGAGTAGCAAAATATAACAGATTATTGAGAATAGAAGAACAGCTTGGAAAAACTTCTAAAATTGCTAGAATCTAAATATGAAAGTTTTTAAAATTCTAAAAACTCAAAAAATATTTTTTTTTCAAATTTTTTTTACCCTCTATATTGCAATTAATTTGATAGGAGGTGAAAGAGGTTTAATTTCTTATTCAAAAAAAAATACTTACGAAAGAAAACTTTTTGTAAAAAGTTCTGAATTAACAAAACGACTAAAACTAACTGAACATAAAAATAAACTATTATCTGGAAATCTTGACTTTGATTATTTAGACACCTTATACCGATCAAAGCTTAAGTTCGGTTTAAAAAATGAAATAGTTATTAAATTAAAATAATGAAAACTAAACCAAGACATCCTGAAAAAGTAAACAAACCAAACAACCCAATAAAAAAAAAACCAGCATGGATACGATCAAAGATTGTAGACTCTCAAGTATTTTTTAAAACTAAAAAAATTGTCAATCAAAACAATTTAGTAACAGTGTGCCAGGAAGCTAATTGTCCAAATATTACAGAATGTTGGAGCAAGAAACATGCAACATTTATGATTATGGGAGACACATGCACAAGAGCATGTGCATTTTGCGATGTTAAAACTGGTAAACCAACTAGCTTAGATCCTTTCGAACCATTAAAAATATCTAACGCTGTAAACAAGCTGAAATTAAAACATGTGGTGATCACATCTGTCGACAGAGACGATCTTGCAGACGGTGGTTCAAAACATTTTTACGATGTAATCACAGCTACAAGAAAAAAAAACCCAAATACATCTATAGAAGTTTTGACACCTGATTTTTTAAGAAAAGGTGATGCATATAAAAAAGTTTTAGAAGCAGATCTTGATGTTTTTAATCACAACATAGAAACTGTTCCTAGACTTTATATAAAAGTTAGACCCGGGGCTAGATACTTTGCTTCACTAGATCTCTTAAAAAACGCAAAAAAATTTAAAAAAAAAATTTTTACTAAATCTGGAATAATGGTTGGATTAGGTGAGAATATAGATGAGGTTATCCAAGTGATGGATGACTTACGTTGTGCAGATGTTGATTTTTTAACAATAGGACAATACCTACAACCATCTGTAAAACATTATCCGTTACAACGTTATTACCATCCTGATGAGTTTAAAGAACTCGAAACTATAGCTAAAACTAAAGGCTTTCTATTGGTATCCTCTTCACCACTAACAAGATCTTCCTATCATGCTGATACTGATTTTATGATACTTAAAGAAGCTAGAGATAAATCTTTAGAATGTCATCAGCATCAATAAAAAAAATTATCCCATGCAGCAAGAAAAATTTAATCGGTTTGGTTTTAGATATCGAAAAGTATTCTGACTTTGTTCCCTGGTGCATTGAAGGAAAAATACTTGAAAAGAAAGAGTCTAAAGATTTTATTGAAATAAAAGCAAGCCTTAAAGTAGGTAAAAAAATTATAAACGAAGTTTATTCAAGCTTAATCTTGTATTCAAAAAAAAAAGATAAAATAGTAGTAACAAATATAGACGGCCCTTTAAAATATCTTAAAAATGAATGGAAATTTAAAGAAGTCAATAATAGTACTCATCTTGAATTTAGTATTGATTTTGAGTTAAAAAATAATTTTTTAAACATGTTAATGAAACACTCTTTTAATTTTGGATTAAAAAAAATTACTGATGCGTTTGAGCATCGTGCAAAAAAATTATTTAAATAAACTTTTTTATTAAGTTCAGTGATGCCAGAACAGAATCTTGCCTAATTGCTTCTCTTTTTTTGTTTTTAAATAAATATTTATTAATTATTATTTTTTTATTTTTCTTAATACCTATGTAAACTAACCCAATAGGTTTTTTTTTAGTTCCACCGGTTGGTCCTGCTATACCTGTAATAGACAAATTTACTTCTGCTTTTGAAATTTTTGCCAAACCTAAAAGCATCGAATAGCAACACTCCTTACTTACAGATCCATATTTTTTTATTACTCCTTTAGGAACTTTTAAAAATTTAATTTTTGACTGATCTGAGTAGGTGACAACACCGAAAGCAAAAGCTTTTGAAGCACCACTTATAGAGGTAATTATTTGAGATAGCATTCCACCAGTACAGGATTCAGCAACTGATAGAGTTATTTTTTTATTTTTAAGTTTGTATAAGATTTGCTTAATATTATTATTCATAGCGTATAAACCAAATGATAATTAATAGAATGATTGAAGAATAGATTCCAGCCACTACATCATCTAACATTACTCCAAATCCGTTTTTCATTTTTTTATCAATTTTATTTATCGGATAAGGTTTAGTAATATCAAATAGTCTAAATGTTACAAAAGAAATAAGAACACACACAATAAAGATTGCAGTATTATTTTTTGGCAATAAACTATAAATCATTAGAATTGGAATTGATTGACCAACAAATTCGTCAATAACAATTTCTTTTGAGTCCACTTCATCAAAAGATTTTTTGAATTGGTCTATAGAATAAACAGAACAAATAAAAAGCAGGCTTACACCTAAAATTAAAAAGATAACATTTATTTTAAAATTGTAAAAAAAAATAAAAATGAGCGAAGTTGTGAAAGATGCTACAGTGCCAGGTGCATACTTTGAACGTCCAATAGAAAACATAGTAAGAATTAAAATATTTATTTTTTTAATCATATTTAATCACTGACATAATAACTTCTGCAGCTATAGCTTGTTCTCGACCAATAACACCAAGCTTCTCTGTAGTCTTAGCTTTGATATTTATATTATCTACTGAGATTTGGCACAACTTAGCTATGTTTTTAGTTATCTTTTTTTTATATTTTTTTAATTTTGGATACTGAGTAATAATATTAACATCAATATTATTTATCACATAATTTTTTTCTTTTACCTCGTCAATAACTTCTTTAACTAATATACTTGATTTTATATTCTTAAATTTCTTGCTTTTGTCTGAAAATTTTTTCCCAATATCACCTAACGTGCAGGCACCAAGCAAAGCATCTATTATAGAATGCAAGACTGGGTCACCATCAGAGTGTCCAAGGGTACCTAACTTTGATGGTATTTCAATTCCACCTAATAGCAGTTTTCTACCTTTTACCAATCTATGCACATCAAACCCTATGCCTATTTTTTGATTGGATTTATTAAAATTTTTTAATAATTCAAAATCATCAATATCAGTTATTTTAAAATTTTTTTTCTCTCCATTTATAAATTTAATTCCTAGACTTGTATCAATTAACGAAAGGTCATCATCTTTATATTCTAATTTTTTTTTTTTATGTAAATGAAAAATTTCATTGAGGTTAAAGCTTTGAGGTGTTTGTGTTAAGAAAAAATTATTTCTTTCTATGTTTAAAATTTTATTTTTATTTCGTTTTTCTTTTAAGGCATCTTGAATTTTTAATATTGGTACAACAACTTTATTAAGATGTGAATTTATAATAATATCTTTTATTAATTTTTTAGAAAAATTTGGCCTAGCAGCATCGTGGATCAAAACTTTACCTCTAACATTTTGTTTTTTCAAATAGCTCAGAGCTTTTAAAGTAGATTCATCTCGAGTTTTTCCACCTATAATTAATGAGATGTTCTTAAGATTAATCTTTTTTAAATATTTTTTATGTTCTTTGTTGTAAACAAGAACAATTTTTTTTACCTCTTTAAATGTTCTAATTTTATCAACTGAAATATCAACTAAAGTTTTTCCCGCTATTTCATGGTATTGTTTGGGAATTTTAGATTTAAACCTATTACCATCTCCACCAGCAAGTAAAATAAAAGAAAATCTCATTGTATTAAACTATATTATATTTATATAAATTGAATGTTGTTTTTGTATGATAAATAATTTTAAAAATTTCAAGTTAATTCTAGCACTTACATTTGTTTGTATTTTTTTATGCATACTAACATTTTTAGCATTTATTAATCCAAAATTAATACTTTTTTCAAATATCAACCTACAAGTTCTGTTAATTTTAGACATAATTTTGTTTAGCGTGTTCTTTCTTATAATATTCAAAAATATCTATAACTTATACCGCGAAAGTAAAAATAAAAAAATCGGATTCAAAACAAGCTCTAAGTATATTTCTTTATTTACATTATTTACTTTTTTACCATCATTTTTCATAGCTGTTTTTTCACTCTTTATTTTTAATTTTGGTTTGCAAAATTTTTTTAACGAAAAAATTACAAGAGCTGTAAATAATTCTTATGATGTTGCAAAAAATTACTTAGAACAAAACAAACAAACCGTTGAATCGGATGTTTTTTTAATGAGTGTTGGGTTAAACCAAGCATCTTATTTATTTTATTCTTCTCCTGAAAGATTTAAAAATATTGCCAGGTCTGAAAAATTATTAAGACGTGTAAACGATATTTTTCTGATTGACAGTAATTCAAATATTATATTTTCAGACACAGAAAACAATGATGAGTTCACAACACCTACTGAAAGTGATTTTAACCAAGCGCTTGGAGGTGTGCCTGTAATTATCACCAACGGAAATGAAAATAAAACATCCTCAATGATTAAGTTGAGCGGTTTAATTGACACTTACTTGTATATTTCTAGAAATATTGATCCTGAAATTATAAATTATTTGAAAGAAACAGAACAAGCTGTTAGTTTCTATTATTCGGTAGAAAATAAACAGCTAGGTATAAAAATTACTTTTGCAGTAATTTACATTCTTGTAGTAGGTTTACTTTTATTTATCTCTTCTATTATTGCAATTTCTTTTGCTAACAGATTAACCAAACCTATAATTAACTTAATATCTGCCTCTGAAAACATTAGCAAAGGAGAACTTGACTCAAAGGTTCCTGAAATCGAAGCTGACGAGGAGTTTCTATTGTTAAACAAAAATTTTAACAACATGATTGAAAGACTAAAAGTCCAACAGGTGAAACTTTTAACTGCTGAAAGATATGATGCCTGGGAGACTGTTGCTAGAAAATTAGCTCATGAAATAAAAAATCCATTAACACCCATTCAATTATCTATTGACCGATTACAAGAAAAATTTTATAAAAAAATTATAGATGGCAAGGATGAATTTAAAAACTACTTAACTACAATTAACAGACAAATTAAAGATATTGAAAATTTAGTTAATGAATTTTCAAGTTTTGCTAGGATGCCAACTCCTATTCTTAAAAAAATTCAAATAAATTTGGTTATCAAAAGAGCTATTGATTTCTATAAAATGTCATCTTTAAACTCAATTACACTCCAAGATACAAAACGAAATTTTTTCACTAAAGGCGATAAAGAACAATTATACAGAGTTTTTATAAATTTAATTAAAAACTCTGAAGAATCTATTATTGAAAAAAGGCAAATAAACAATGATTTTAAAGGTAAAATCTCTATAGAAATTAAAGAAAATAATGACTATACAACTGTTACTCTGAAAGATAATGGCATAGGCATAAAGGATACCGCTAAAATAATGACACCATATTTCACAACTAAAAAAGACGGAACAGGACTAGGTCTACCGATTGTAAGTAAGATTATTAACGAACATTTTGGTGACATCATTTTTACAAACAATAATCCAGGAGTGAAAATTATAATCAACCTGCCAAAAACTATTTAGATGCAAAATGAAATTTTAGTAATAGATGACAATCCAGATATACGTTTTTTAATTTGCAATATTTTAAAAGAGAATAAATACGATGTACGATCAGCAGCTAATTACGAACAAGCTATTATTGAAATTAATAAAAAATTACCAGATTTAGCAATTATCGACATAAAATTAAAAAACGACGACAAAGATGGCATAGATCTTTTAAAAAAGTTAATAAGTAAAAAAAAAAATATTCCTGTAATTATGATTTCAGGACATGCCAATGTTCAAGTTGCAGTTGAAGCAATTAGAATCGGAGCCTATGAATTTATGGAAAAACCTTTCTCTTCAGAAAAACTATTAAATTACACAAAACGTGGTTTAGAGACATTTGAACTAAAAAGAGAAAAAAATAATGCTGAAAATAAATTATTTTATTCTTTTGATTTTATTGGAAAAAGTTTTGAGGTCCTAAAAATTGTAAAAACTATAGAAAAACTTGCTTTAACAGAAAGCCGAATTTTAATTACAGGTCATACTGGAACAGGAAAAGAACTTGTCGCAAGAAAAATACATAAAAGTTCTTTAAGAGCTGAAAATTCTTTTATAGTTTTTAATGTAGCTTTGTTAAAAGAAAAAAATTATGAAAAATATTTATTCGGAGAAGAATATAAAGATGGAAACATTGATTATGGCATCCTGGAAACAGCACACAACGGCACTTTACTACTAGATGAGGTTTCAGAAATTCCGTATGATATTCAATCAAGCATATTGAGAATACTTACAGATCAAAAATTTAAAAGAATTAATGGTTCTAAAGATATTTATGCAAACATAAGAATTATTTCTTCTTCTTCGAAAGACTTAAAGCAAATGATTATAGAAAAAAAATTTAGAGAGGACCTCTATCATAGATTAAATGTTGTGCCTTTAAATTTACCAACATTACAGACAAGAAGTGAAGATATTCCATTATTAATAGAGTATTTTAAAAAGAAAGTATCCGAGATTAATGGAATACCTGAAGCCGAAATAGATAGCAATAACAGTCTTCTCTACAGTTATAACTGGCCAGGAAATGTAAGAGAATTACGAAATCTGATTGAGAGAGTTACAATACTTTCTATGCACGAAAGCAAAAAAGATTCAAACAAAATACTATCAGAAATTTTAAATGAAAATCCCGACTCTTTAAATAGCAATGTTTTGAGTAACACCTTGTCTTACCCCTTAAAAGAAGCACGTGAGAAATTTGAAAGTAATTATTTAATTAATCAATTAAGAATTAATAACGGTAATGTCTCTAAAACAGCTAGCTTTATAGGAATGGAAAGATCTGCACTTCATAGAAAGCTAAAATCTCTAGGCATTAAAGGCATAGATTAACCATGAATATAATCATATGTGGAGCTGGTAAAGTTGGCTTCTCAATTAGCAAACAACTATCTGCACAAGGTCACTCAATAACTGTAATTGATCAATCATCAGAGGACATAAAAAAAATCAATGAAACTCAAGACGTAAAAGGTGTTGTGGGTAGAGCTACATTTCCATCTGTTCTAGAAAATGCTGGTGCAGCTAACACTGATATGATTATTGCCGTAACGAGAAATGACGAAACAAATATGATTATTTGTCAATTAGCTCATAGTTTATTCAATATAAATAAAAAAATTGCTAGAATAAGGTCTAAAGAATTTTTGGATGGTAAATGGAGCAAACTTTATAATAAATCTAATTTACCTATAGATGTAATTATCTCACCTGAAGCTGAGGTAGCTAAATCTCTTTTTAGAAAATTAGAAGCTCCTGGTGCACTCGATAACGTACCATTTGCTAACGATAAAATTAAAGTTTTAGAAATTTTAGTAAACAAAAATTGTCCAGTTGTTAAAATTCCTTTAAAAAATTTAACTTTAAAATTTCCAGACTTGAGATCAAATATACTTGGAGCAGTTAGAAAAGATGAGTTCATTTTTTTAAAAAAAAATGATCAATTATTAGAAGGCGATAAAGCCTATGTTGTCGCTAGTACCGATCAATTAAACTTAATTTTAAAATCTTTTGGTCACGAGGAAAAAGCTTCAAAGAAAATACTTATTATTGGTGGTGGAAATATCGGTTTAAACTTAGCTAAACTATTAGAAACTAACTTTGAAGGTGCTAGGGTAAAAATTATTGAAAAAAATAAAGAAAGAGCAGAGCTTTTAGCTACAGAATTAACCTCATCAATTGTGATTTGCGGTGATGCTCTTGACGAAGAAATATTAAAAGAAGCTAATATAGAAGAAACGGAAACTATTTTGGCTCTAACTAATGACGACGAAGATAATATTATGGCCTGTGTATTAGCTGAAAAATATAGTCCCAATAAACGGACAATAGCTATTGTAAACAAATCTAATTATAGTTTACTACAAAAATCTTTAAACATAGATGATCTCGTAGATCCAAGAATGACAACAGTTTCTAGAATTATGGAACACGTACATAAAGGTACAATTGAAACTGTTTATTCATTACTTGATGGTGAATATGAATTTATAGAAGCGGAAATATTAGAAAAATCTGAACTTCTCAATAAATCTATAAAGGATTCTAATTTACCTGAGCATATAAGAATTGGAGCAGTACTAAGAGCTGAAAAAGTGATTATACCAAGATCTGACTTCATATTTGAAAAAGATGATGTTGTAGTTTTCCTTGCCAAAAGAGAACTACTACAAGAAGTTGAAAGTATTTTTAGGTTAAGTTCTATATAATAATGAATTTTAGAGGTATTTCTTACTATTTGGGGCTATCATGTTACCCAATAACTTTTCTTTCATTTTTTAATATTCTTTATTCCTCTTATTTTGACCATTACTTAAATTTAGATTCATATATTCTAACTCTTGTCATTTCATTTTTATTCGGAACCGGTCTTTATTTGTTTAGTAAAAATGGTGAAAAAAATATTAAATTTTATGAAAAATTAGTTTTAATTTTTTTTGTTTATTCTCTCGTTTCTCTATTAATCTCAATACCTTATTATTTTAGTAGTTATAAGTTTAGTTTTATCGATTCATTTTTTGAAGCTATATCAGGTTTAACTACGACCGGATTTACTGTTCTCTACAACGTGAAGTTCTTAGACCCAACACTGTTAATCTGGAGGTCTTCATCACATTGGATTGGAGGTTTTTTTTTCTTAACGTTTTTAATTCTTATTTTTTCTAATTTTAAAAATGAATATAAATTGACGCATCTTGTCTACAACCCTGACAAAGCTACAAATCTTTTTAAAGACACCAAAAAAATTATAATAAAAGTTTTTTTTATTTATACTTTCTTAACTGCTTTGATTTTTATTTTTTTCACCCTATCAGGTATTAGACTTTTCAATAGTTTTAATTTAGCAATGACAGTTAGTTCGACAGGTGCTTTTCTTCCAACCAATGAGCTTTCTGAGATTATTAAATATTCTTCACAAAAAATTATATTAACTATTGCGTTATTTTTTTCAGCTTTAAATATTTACTTTTTTTACAGTCTTTTTACAAACAACGACACTATGAGAAAACACTATGAAGATATTTTAATCTTACTAACAGCCTTTTTTTTTAGCTTGCTACTTTTTTTTTTCATACAAGAAACTTCATTTTTGAATATTTTATTCTCTGTCGCAAGTAGTTTAAGTAATTCTGGAATGTCAATTTTTACCCCCCCCAAAAATCTCTATTTATTTTTTATTTTTTTAACTATTATCGGCGGTTCTGTAATTTCAAACTCATCAGGTATAAAAATTTTAAGACTGTACATTTTATTTAAGTCGACTGTTTTAGAAATTTTCAAGCTCGTGTCGCCAAACATAATCATTGATCAAAGAATTTTAAAAACAGAACATAAGATTAATAATGAAAATTTAAACTCTTCTTTTTTTATCTTTATTTGTTTTTTTATAAGTATTTTCATTTTATCTAGTATCTTAACAGCTGGCGGACTTAATTTTGAAAAGTCTTTTAAGCTTTCCATACTCACTATTACCAACACAGTAAACTCTAGCTTATTTGGTTTGAGTGATATTGATTTTTTCAATTTATTAACATCATCTAAAATTTTTATAATTTTATTTATGATTATTGGAAAAATTGAGTTAATATCTCTTTTTTTAATCATCAAAAAAATAATTAGCAGAAAATAAATTTATGTCTAAAATTGTAATTATTGGAGCTGGTGCAATGGGAACTGCTTTTGCCGTTCCGTGCATAGACAACAACCATGACACTAATATTTTAGGTACTCATCTCGAAAATGATTTTATTGACAGCGTTATACAAAATAAAAGATTACATCCAGGCCTCAATAGCAATATTCCAGAAGGTGTAAATCTTATTAAATACGAAAATTTTGATTCAACTTTGAATTCAAATATCGACCTAATTGTTCTAGGTATTAGTTCAAAGGGGATTGAATGGGTAGCAGAACAGTTAAGCAGAGTTTACAAGGGTAAAAAATTACCCAATCTTCTCATGCTAACCAAAGGTTTAAGCATCCATAATAATAACTACGAACTTTTAGTTGATAAATTAGAACGTTTGCTTTTAGAAAAAGGAATTGAGGCAGTCAGTATATCAGCTATAGGTGGGCCATGCCTTGCTACAGGTTTAGCCAACAAGGTTCACAGTAGTGTTGTTGTTGCAAATAAAGATATGTCTGTAGCAAAGAAAATAGCAGATATGCTTAACACAAACTACTATCATACAACTTATTCAGATGACTTAAATGGTGTGGAAGTCTCTGCTGCTATAAAAAATATATTTTCAATGGCAGTAGGAGCTGCAAAGGGTTTGTGCAGCAAAAATGCTTCTGAAGAAATAAGAGAAAAAAATTATTTAAATACTGCCTCTGCTCTTTTCAAACAATCAATTCAAGAAATGGAAATTTTTGTAGAACATTTAAAAGGAAAAAAAGAAACAGTTAAAGGTTTAGCCGGTCTTGGGGATCTATATGTCAGTTCAGGTGGTGGTAGAAACAGTAAAATGGGCTTTTATATAGGTGAAGGAATGACTTTTTCAGAAGCAAAAAAAACAAAAATGGAAAAAGTTACGGTAGAAGGAGCCGACCTTGCAATTGAAATAGGAAAAAAAGTTAATCAAGACTTTGATAAAAAAAAATTACCTTTAATGCTGGGCATGATTAACGCCATAATGAATGATGAAAAATTAGAACTAGACTGGCAATATTTTAATTAACTATGAAAAAAGATAAAAATTTTATTATTTCTATCGACCAAGGAACTACTTCAAGCAGAGCAATACTTTTTAACCTTAAAGGTCAACCAGTTTACTCTTCTCAAAAGGAATTTACCCAATATTTCCCAAAAAGTGGATGGGTAGAGCACGATCCAGAAGAGATATGGTCTACAACTAAAAAAACTTTGAACGATGTAATTAAAAAAAGTAAAAAAATTAAAGGAAAGATACTAACTATTGGAATTACCAACCAACGAGAAACTACTGTTTTGTGGGATAAAAAAACAGGTAATGCTGTTTACAATGCAATCGTTTGGCAGGATCGTAGACAAGAAGAATTTTGCAAGAAGCTTAGAAAACAAAACAAAGAAACACTCATCTTTAATAGAACTGGTCTTTTAATAGATTCATATTTCTCAGGGACAAAAATTAAGTGGATATTAGACAATGTTCCGCTAGCTAAAAAGTTGATGAAAAAAAAACAATTACTTTTTGGAACAATTGATAGTTTTTTAATTTGGAGGCTAACAAGAGGAAAAACCCATGCGACCGACGCAACTAACGCGAGTAGGACAATGATTTACAATATTACCAACAATAAGTGGGACGAAACTATTCTTAAAATTCTTAAAATTGATAAAAATATTTTACCTATTGTTAAAGATTGTGCTGACGATTACGGATCAACACACCCATCAATAACTGGAAAACCAATTTCTATTAGTGGTGTAGTTGGTGATCAACAATCTGCTTCTATTGGCCAATGTTGTTTTGAACCAGGTTCATTAAAAAGTACATATGGCACTGGTGCTTTTGTTCTTTTAAATACTGGATCTAAAATTATTTATTCAAAAAATAGGTTACTCACCACTATTGCTTATCGAATTAAAGGTAAGACCACTTACGCAATGGAAGGGTCAATTTTTATTGCGGGAGCTGGTGTACAGTGGTTAAGAGATAAACTAAATTTTTTCAAAAAAGCATCAGAAACTGAAGATATTGTTAAATCTTTAAAGGATAATAAAGGTGTTTATTTAGTACCG
>TARA_B110000259_G_scaffold111163_1_pt1 | contig 11921 bp, 15 predicted proteins | sample TARA_B110000259 | Tara Oceans TARA_B110000259 (sample SAMEA4397649) | marine metagenome | biome: Polar Biome; feature: [SRF] surface water layer (ENVO:00010504); material: water (ENVO:00002006), including particulate matter (ENVO:01000060) such as... | depth 5 m | reverse complement strand
GTTCAAAGAACTATCCTTGGTATGTAATACTGTTTAGTCTATGGACTGTAGACAGTATTCCACGTAAGTTTCTTGTAGATTTACTACGCAATCCAAGAGTTATGTTCTTTCACAAGTACGGAACTTATATTTTTATTGCACATTGGGCAATTTCTTTCTTGACTTTTGGATGGAATGCTGTTATAATAAACTTAATGCTAGTAGTTCTATCCTATTTCGGCTTTGGAATATTAAATTTATTTGGACATAATTTACAAGGCCCTATAAACAATTTATGGATTAACCTAATAGCACCATTAGAAGGTAACCATAAAGATCATCATGAATATTCACAAAACCCTTGATATAGATTTAAAGAAGTGTACAGACGAACAAATTAAGAATGTAGCAAAATTAACTGCTTATCATTCAAATGTATTACTACGCAATCAAGAACTTACAAAAGATGAGTATGCCAGAATACTTGCTCTATGGGGAGACAAGCCTCAGCATCATGCTTGGTACGAAGACCCTGATCATCACCAAATACAATATGTAACAAATCGTGCTATGCCCGAACTAGGAGGCAAGCGTGGTATATTTCCAAGAGGCGAACTTGAATGGCATTGTAACGGCACACTTGCTCTTGATCCAGAAGACTGTGTAACATTGTATTGTGTTGTTCCTACAAAGGATAGATGCGATACTATATTTTTAAATGGTGTTGAAGCATACAAAGACTTACCTAATGATATAAAACAACAAATTGAAAATACACTCTTAATGATTACAAGTGATGTAAGAAGTTTTCATAGAAGCAACTTTGAACATTTAGTTACACGTACAGAACAGCCTCGTATACTTAATGACAATAGAGCATATACTATAAGTGAGGATCAAGTAACTATTGAAGAAGCAAAAGACTTGCATAACATACAAGGACGCAAACGTAGCGATGGTCCTATATATCAAGAGATGATGCGTAGGAAAGAAGAATACAGTGTTGAAGGCAGATGGAAGTACACTTATAAGAAACTAGTACATGAACATACAGTAACAGGACAAAAAGGATTATATTTTCCTTTCTTAAATGTAGCAGGACTACATGACATTCCTAAAGATGAACAAAAAGAATTATACGACTATCTAGTTAAACATTACCTAAAGTATGAATACAGTCACGATTGGAAAACAGGAGACTTGATGTTGTTTGATCAAACGCAAGCATTACACAAGCGTCAGCCTTTTCCTGAAGTAGACGGTGAACAGCAAGATAGACTGTTATGGCGAGGAGCATTTTACTATGACGGCGTACAGTAGAGATAGTGATGTAGAATATGTACACATGAACTGGCAAGTTCCAGTTGATGTTATTGAACAAGAATACCTAGCAGTAAAAGATTCAATAATCATACATCGTCCTGAAGACGGTCACAAAGATTGGAAAGCAGTTACACTATACGGAGTTGGCTCGCAACAAACAAACAGTCATTGGGAATACGCAAAGCGTGAACGCAAGACTGTAACTGATGTAGGCGCACAATGTCCTAAGACAATGGAATGGATAAACACATTACCACTAACACGTATTGACGATGTACGTTTCTTAGTTATTGAGCCTGACGGATATATTGCACCACACATTGATGTACCAGATCAAAATTGGTTAGAGCCTATTAATATTTGTATTACATGGCCCGAAGGAAGTATATTTACACACAACGGAAAACAGTTACCTTATGCACCAGGTGTACCACTAGTGCTAAACATACACTATGAACATGATGTAAAAAACAATTCTGATAAACAGCGGTTGCACCTACTAATACATGCCAAGAAATCAAAGGAGTTTTGGAATGATGCAATCTCCTAAAAAAGATATGGCAGGAGTAATCAGTTTTTATCCCAGTGAACGTCCTGACCTAATAGAACAACTAGACAAACTACAGTTTAATGATAATGATCCTTTAAACACAAACTATAAAAATATTGATTGGCATGAGTTTGAAGTTATCAGTGTTTACGAAAACGATGGCATTGTACAAGGATTTAGTGTAGCATGGCACAGGCCAAAATACTACAAAGAAAGTGAAGTTAGAATTTTATCACGCTATTGGAAAGACACTAGTATTAGATTAACTTGTACACACACTGAACTAAGCATGCCACACTTAATTGATATGATTGAACATCAAATGACTATGTGTAAAGCAGTAGGCTTTACTGATGCATTTATAAGCCGAGAAAAGAGTCCAAGATATTTTCGTAAACTAATTACTAGTATACAAGAGAAAACAGGCACAGACTGGCATTTGTACGATGACAAACAATGTGTGTGCGTACCAGAAGCGCCAAGTTGTTGGCAATACAAAGCGAGTACCAAACTATGAAACGTAGAGAAGAACTTCCATTCTTTAAACAACTGCCCTACAAATTTGATGTAGATAGAATCATTGCAGACTTTGATCTAGTTAAAGATAAAAATGACGACTTAACTATTGAAGGCGGATATGGAGATAAGGTAGGAAGTAAAGCACCTACACTTGAATATGCTTTTGGTATTGGCAAGTATACAGAATATGTAGGAGGAATTGCCACAGGTGGTTATACACAAGTAGGCATGACACAATTTAATCCAGACGCAGTTAACAGAGATTACGATATTAAGATTAGTAAAAAACGTCCTGATGAACGTCATTACAACTCATTACGTCCTGAACTTGAAGGAAGTTACATACAAGAAGTAATGAATACATTTGTAGGTGAAGCAACTAGAACTCGTATGGCAATAATGAAACCAGGCGGAGTTATTAAACCACACATTGATTACAATACTGATTACAGTGTACGATATCATATTCCTTTAAAAACTAATGACCAGTGTGGATTTAAAAATACAGACAAGCAAGGTAATAGTGAAGAAGTACATATGGGCGTAGGAGAGTGTTGGTTTCTAAATCAAGGATTTAAACACAGTGCTTGGAATAACGGAGACGATGAACGCTGGCATTTAATTGTTAGTGTTCTTTCACAAGAAGACTTAGATGTATCATAAATTAAACTTGCCTGCTTTAGATTTACCAGATGTCTGGTATACAGACAAGGTACAAGTCGAATCCAAAGTAGGAGGTTATATTAGTTACTATGTAACTGATGAAGTTGATGCACAAATAAGAAGTATATTTCCAAAAGACTTCTTTCCAGAGAAAACACACATACTTGCACAACTAATAGATCCACGTTTAAACGGTGTTATACACATGGATAAGCGTGAGTTTGCTATTAACTATGTACTTAATAAAGGTGGCTTAGACGCTCATACAAGCGTTTACAGCGGTGATAAGGTACTAGAGAGTACATATACGCAACATGAGAAAGAATGGTACTTGTTAAATACATTTAAGAACCATGCAGTACACAATATAACAGATACAAGAGTTGCAATAAGTATTAGTTTTTATGAGTTTGGAGATGCACAATGGCAGTTCATAAAAACTCTTTTATAGATAATGAATATGCATATATGTTAGATAGCAGTATATTTGAGTTAAACTGTATACATAAAATAATAGAAAAATATTATATAAAATCTACCATAAAAAATGAAAAATATATTGGAAACGTAACGGATGAACCTTATTTAAAAACAATACAAAAAAAGTTTCCTTTTTTATCAGATTCATTTAGTATCTTTACTTTAAATACAGATATGAAAATACACGTTGACACACATAGAAAAGCATGTATAAACTTTATCTATCCAAATGGATCAAAGAGTTATACTAAACTATATAATGTTGTTACAGAAAATCCATTGATAGAATACATACCAGAGTATCGTATTAATCTGTATAAGGAACAAGATTTGTTAGAGGTTTTTAAATTTGAATTAAACAGTACAGCATTGTTCAATACTAATATACCTCATACGGTAAACTTAGTAAATAATATTCAACGTATAACATTGAGTTGGCCTATAACGCAAGAATATGATTTCGAATATTGTAAAGGTAAGATAAAAGAATATGAAAAACTGTAAAGCAAACAAGCCATTCAACGACCAAACACTAAAGAATATGGACATTATACATGATCCTAATACAAAGTTCTTTAAGGATCAATACGAGCCTAGTTATAGTATTCCTAACTTTATTACAGAACAAGAACGTGTACAGTTGCTTGACTTTTGGTATAAAGAGTACAATAATGTTGGCTGGGAAATAAACGGACACATTGTAAACATTCCGCACCCTATACGCTACAGCGTAATAAATGATATTTTACGGCCTAAAGTATACGAACACTTTGGAAACGATATGATTTTCTACAGTGAGATATCAAACGATCCTGTAAGTGTCGGCGACCAAATGTTTAAAAGTATTCGTCCATATGGATTGCATACGGATAGTGTTACACATATTCCAGGCTATCGTCCTTACAAAGATATTATTATTCCTTTAGAAATACATAACGATGTAAAAATAGATTATGTAACTTTTAATCAAAGGTACAGAGGCCGTGCTACACACTTTATGCAAGGTAGACATATTCCTAACTTTAGTCCTTATTCAAATACTTTTAGATTACTACCTTATGAGCAATACGGAGTTGAAGGCGTAGAATACGATAAACTAGACTGGGCATGGATGGAACGTGAGATGCCTGACCGTATACCTATGAGTATATACGAAGGATTAAGTATAGAAGCAGTACTTCCTTGGAAACTATGTAGTGGTATTGTGCAAGACACAAGTGTACTACATGCACCAACTGACTTTCAAAAGAAAGGTGCCGAATGGAAAATTGCAATTACTTTTCATTTAATGGTTAAAGATGAAACATACGATAACGAAATGACAGGATATCCAACTAAGTTAAGTAGATACAGTTTGAATCCTCCCGTACTGGAGATATAATGGAAGATAGATTTAAAAAATATATTGGCAATGATTTTAGTGCCGCAAATAAAGCCGATCCAGAATTTATGGAACCGAGTGCAGAAGATATAAAATGTGAACTACAATTAAATATGCTCGGTACGTATGAAAAATTAAAATTTAAAATTGATTTAGGTCAGTTCAATAATGAAATTGCTGACTATAAAGAACAATGGGTACCTTACTTACCACGTGACGGAAAAGATAACAGTAGACAAGGTCTTATGTTATGGGGCTTAGAAGGTGATAGTTTCAACAACAGTTTAAGTTTACCTGAAGCAAGACAACGTGCTGGCCGTAAGGTTATGGAAGCAGACTTTAAGTATCCTACACAGTTATATAAAGACCTAACAAGTGTACATGACTTGTGTGATTACTTTGCACCTTTGGGTAGAACTTTCTTAGTACAAGCAAACGCCGGAGCATACTTTCCTCCACACAGAGATCATGCTTACTTAACTAGAGATTGTTTTAGAGTAGTTGTATTTTTAAAGAATACAAATCAATCATGCTATGAGTGGGTACAAGACGGTAGTCCAATTAACATAGACGAAGGCAATGCTTACTATATTGACACAACTAAAGTGCATAGAACAAATGCCTGGGAAAACAACTCAATTCATTTGATAATGAATATACCCAAGACTTGGGAAAATATTATGAAGTTAATGAGTGTTACGAAATATTATTAATTACGCTATAACAGCGCCTTGTACAGCAAGTGGCAACCAACCCAAACTACTATAAATCATTGTAACACTATCGTTAACATCGTTAAATGTGATAGTTGTTCCATTTGCAAGTGTAGTCGGAGTAAGAGTTCCGTCTCCTCCGTCAACCTTCATACTAATAATTTTAAGTTGACCTGCTACACCATTTGCTAAAGTGTATGCATCTGCACCAGTTGTTGTAATCTCTGTGTGTAGCGTTGTTACGTCAATTGCACCTGCGCCACTTATTGCCTGTACACCACCAATAAGCGAACCGTCCATTTTAATATTACCACCTACTTCTAGGTGTGCCGCAGGTTCTGCACTAATATTTGCTTGACCCATACTAATTGCAACTTTACCAGTTTTATGGAATATTACATAGTTATCGTAGTTGTATGTTCCGCCTGGAGCATGTAACCAATTAAATGTGTCTTCGCTCATACTATGCGAACCAACAATGGTTTCAGTACCTGCAATAGTTTTACTAATTAATTGACGTCCAATTGATTGTGTAAGTGCATATGCACTTGCCGCAGATCTGTTATACTTCATAATTGCTGGGTTTGCACCTACAGCATTTGTAGTAAGTGTACCGTCTGGACTATCAATTATAGGTGTACTTACGCTGTCTAATGTTGCTGAGGTACCTTGGAATGTACTATTAATTGCATCTACCATTACAGTTGACGATTCGTCAAATACACTTCCTACAAGCGAACCAAACATTTCAGTAGCGTTGACTCTGCCTGCATTAATAGTATTACTAGTTGCATTTCGAATATTAATATCTCTAGTGTCAGCATCAAAGAATACACTACTATCTTCAGCAGTAATTGTACCTGTAATATGTGCATCACCTGTAACACTACCAAATATATCACCGTTTATAGTAGTAGCGTTTACAATATTTAAAGTTGAAATACCTGTAGAGGTTAAATTATTTGTAGTTACTAGAGAGGATACAGTTAAATTAGTTCCAACACTTGCACTACTAAAAGTTCCTAGTCCAGTAGTTGTAACAGTAGTACCGTTAATAGCGTCAGCATTTAATGTACCAGCCTGTAATACCCCTGTGAATGCACCTGTAAGCAGACTTAGGTCTTTGGTTTGTGTGTTTATAAGTAATGAACTATCGTCGCCTACAATGTCACCATTAATGTTAATATCGTATGTTTGTCCTTCAACAACACCAGCACCGCCAGCGCCGCCTGCTACTGTAACCCAATCAGTACCGTTATAAATTTTGAGTCCTTTAGTTGGATTGTCAAATACTATTTGACCTGATTGTGCAACAAGAGCACTATAATCTGCTGAACCAAACGTTGCTAATTTTAAACCATATCCATTGTCGATATCAATACTTTTTGCGGTTGTATCAACTGCAAAAGAAGTTCCACCAACTGTATCATTAACTAACAATTTTTTACCTGCTGTTGGAGCAATAGTAATATTGCCGCCTGCCGCAGTGTTTGTAATAGAATTGTCGTTAGTATCAACATCGCCAGTTGATTTAACTGTTGCATTAATAGGTTGACTTAATGTAATTTCACTACCATCTGAACTAATAGTTGCAGTGCCTAATGTAATTGTTGTACCTGACAGGAATAAATCATTAAACTTGTTACTTGCGGAGCCTAAGTTATAAGTTTCGTTTTGATCTGGAATAATGTGACCTTTTACAGTCCCGTCTAAGTTAATTGAACTATTAGTTGCATCTACTAAAAGTGTACTATCAGCACCAAAAATACTATCTTGGTCACCTGCGTCATCACCAGCAATAAACTGTGCTCCGTCCCATTGTAGGATTTGCCCTGTTTGTATACCGTTTATGTTAACGTCTGCTAGTTGACTAATGCTTCCTGTGGTGCTATCTACAGCAATACCGCCTGCTGTTGTACCGTCACCAAGGTATAACTTCTTAGTATCGGTGGTATAAACTAACTCACCTTCTAAAAAGGTAACGCCGGTTCTCTGGGCGTCCGTTCCTCTTCTAATTCTTAAACTCATTTAAATGGCTCCTGATTATCCCATAATCTAAATTACTAACAGTATTTATGCTTTTGGCAAACTAACTGTACTTTATTTATTTACGCTTTTTCATAAAGGTTTTGGTACGTCCTTCAATGTCTTTACGTACTTTCTGGGTATTTAACCTAAAATCTATAGTATCAATTTTATCTTCATATTCTTCGAATAATGCTTCTAAGCCATATTCGATGTCAGGATTATGAGGGGCTTCGCTGTCTAGTTCGATTATCCATGCCTTTCCATCTAGAAATTTAACAGTAATGGAATGAAGGTATTCAAGGGGTACAGTTTGTACTTCTATATCCTTGAATACTTCCGGCCAATGAGCAATGACGTCTTTCGATAATTTATTACGCGACACTTTCGGTTGTCTTAGCCTTTTTCTTAGTCGGAGCAAGATCTTCTGCTTGTTCGCGTAGTCTCTTTGCTTCTTTAAACATAGAGTCGGCTTGTGACCGGTATTGTGCGGCTAATGTTTCGTCGTCTAACACACCTGCTTCACCTGCTGTCGGAGCAACTACGTCTGGAACTAAATCGTCAATAGTAGTTGAACCTTTTGCTTTTGGTGTTCCGCCTGCAAGTTCGTCAATTGTTACACCTTTTTGGGTTGCAATAATTTCATTTAGTTCTGCTAAATTAACTGCTGTAGTTCTATTTGGCGTTAGTTCAACTAAACGAGTCGGTACTTTTACAAGTTTGCCTGTGTGGTGAAACCCAGCAAGCATATTGCGTCCGTCTGTTAATTGTGTCCTAGCCATTACTTCTGATAATTCGTCAGCGGTTTGGCCTGCGTTACTTTCTAGTGTTTTAAATAAACTATCGTGATCTGCGGCATCTAAACTCTCTGTATGAATAACCAAACACTCAGTTGGATCACCGGGGATAGTTCTATATGCAACGACTAGTTTTCGATTGTTAGTAGTAAGTCTACCAACGTGTTTGAAATCTGCCATGTTATACTCCTTGTGCAGGATCAGTTGTTGATCCTTGTTGTTGTTGTACCGCAGAAAGGAATGTTTCGAGTTTGCCATAAACTTGACCCACACTCATCATTTCGTTTGGTTTAAATGCTCCACGCGAACTTGCAACATCAATAATTGTTTTAAGTCCTTGAAGGTCTTGTACTGATAAATCTGCACCTGCTTGTGGAGCCGCCGCTTCTGCTGGTGCAGTTGCTGGGACTTCTACCTGTGGTACATCTTTTACTGTATCTTTTGTATCGCTCATTATTTAACTCCTATATAGTATATATGCGTACTTTATTTATTTGTATCGCAAAAGTGGACAGGCTAACATGAAATAACTCATTTCTTTACCATCTTCAAATCCTACTCGCATATGCAACTTTTGCTCAGTATTCATTGCTCTTGTAATGATAAATCTTCCTTTTAAGTTCTCTGTTATCCAATCTTGTATTGCAATTTCTAGATTATAAAGCACTTCAAAATCACAATATTCATAATGAGGCGGAAGTACTTTAGGGTTTCTTATTTTAAAAATATTATTTGGGTTAGGCGTCTTAAATAGATTCTTCATAATGTGCAGTCATCCCAAATGGTGCTTGTAAGTTCTTGTCACGGTGACTATGTATTACAAAGATAGTATCGCAATAATCTTCATCACCCCAACTACCGAATGGATATCCATCTGTAAACATAATAAACTTCTTAGGCTGAATATCATGTTGTTTCATATATGTCCAGTTAGCATCAAAGTCAGTGCCACCGCCACCTAAAATTTCGTAGTCAGTAATATCAGTACCGCCGTCTGCACTAAAATCTTCTTCGTTATAGACGTCTGTATCAAAGCACCATAGTTTAATTTTATAGTCTTGATACTCATCCATAATACCTTTAACTTCACCTAAGAAGTCAGCGGCTTGTGTGTTACGAATAGACCCGCTCATATCAACTCCAATACACAAGTCAATAGTGTCTTGAAAGTTCATACCAGGAAGTATTGCACCTGTATGCCATCCTTTACGTGAAGGACGACTAAATGTAAAATCACTCTTAATTGTTGATTGTATTTGCTGACGTAGCAGTTCACGCCAGTTCATTTTAGGTTCTGTAAGTTCTTTAATCATACGTGATATTTCGCCTGGAGTATTACCAGCACCTGCGCTCTGTGCAGATGTAATCATGCTTTCTTTTATTTCATCACGTATCTTTTTTAATTCATCTTTTGAATATGTAGGACGGCCTTCGCCTTCACCTTCTTTATCTCCTGCCCCCGGTGCTTTGCCGTTGGCACTGTCGCCATCTTTCTCCCAATCAACATGTTCATCAAGTAATTGTCCAAGTTGCTTTAAATCTTCTTCATCATACTTTTCAAAAATATCATCATATACTTCTTCTGAAGCCCATCCGTCATATTTAAAGTCTTGAAAAATTTGTATTTGATCTACACGTTCACCTATTTTATCACGCACTAATACATTGTTAACAAGATAGTCACATGCAATATTATAAATTTGTGCGTCACGGTCTTCACGTCTTACAATATGATCAAACACACAATGTAAAATTTCATGTGCAATAACAAACTCAATCTGCTTGTTGGATAACATATTAAAAAATTGTGTATTATAGTATAAGTTACGACCGTCTGTTGCGGCAGTAGGGCACCAATCATCACATGATTGTACACGCATACGTGTAGCCATGTTACCAAAGAACGGATGTCGCAATAAAAGACCCACTCGGGCTATAATAACTCGATCATGAACTTCTTCACGCATTTCTGCAAGTTGTTCATCTGTTAGTTCTACGGGTGTAAATGCTTTAGTATCTAAACTCATGTTAAGCCCTTTTTCCTATCTATACATATATAATAACATATTTACTATATTTGTCAACCTATTTTTTGCTAAGATAAAAGGGCAGAGTGAACCCTGCCCTTCTAGTCTTATGTGCTGGCAGCACTAATGTACTTGCCAAAACGTTCATGGAATTCATCAAAACATGCAACTTCGTCTGGATCAATTGGAAGTTGGTATTGTGTAATAGCAACTTTAATGCCCATAACTACAAGTTCTGTTTCGAAGTTATCCATTGCAAAGCGCAGGAAGTTATTAACCATGTCATCAAACTTTTTATTATTCTTATCTGATGCTTGTTTGAGTTCATAGCATAAGGATACTGTCAAGGAATACATGGCACTGATTTCTTTAGTACCCATTTCTTTAACTTTACCTGCTAAGATTTCAGTTGGATTAGGCATACTCGCCGCAACTCTACGGTGAGCCATAAACTTAACAGCCAGCCCTTCTCCTACTGCACCTGCTACTAAGTCAGTAGTGGTGTTTTCGTCATCGTCATCTTCAAGCAATTCTGAAACAAACGACCAACTACGTGGCGTTGCAAAAGAACGACTAGGTGACTTTGGATCGAAATCATAAAGGTCTTTCTTACTAAATGTAAGATAACCTACAACGTCATTGTGTTCACCGTTTTCAACAGCCCACGTAAACCAATCATCAAAATCTACTGCTAATTCTAAGTGTACAAATCTGTTTGCTAACGGAGCAGGCATTCTGTAAGTAACACCTTTGTCTGCTTCTCTGTTACCTGCCGCAACAATTAGTACATTGTCTGGAAGTTTGTAAGTTCCTACACGACGATTAAGAATTAACTGGTAGGCCGCCGCTTGTACTGCTGGAGCCGCCGAGTTCATTTCGTCTAGGAAAAGTACAATGTTATCGTACTGTGCCGCAAATTCTGCTGTAGGAAGTTCTGCTGGCGGTGCCCATGCCATAGTGTTATCATTTGCATTATAATACGGAATACCTTTAATATCTGTTGGATCCCATAAAGATAGTCGAATATCAATAAGATGTGATTTTTTTAATTGAGTGGTAATTTGCCCTACAATGTCAGACTTACCAATGCCTGGAGGTCCCCATAGGAAGATAGGGCGTTTTTTCTTAAATGCTCTAACAATACTTTTCTTTGCGCCATTTGGCGTTACAGTGCGTACTACAGATTCCATGTTATATTCCTCTTTTGTTTGTATCAGTGCCATACGTTATTTCTAAGTATGTATATATAATACACTATATTTGTGGGAATGTCAACCTGTTTTGGTACTTAATGTAATGGATTTACTTTTTAAGAGTGAATGATTCGCCACAACCGCAGGTAGCGTCTTCCCAGGGATTTTTGAATTGGAACCCTTCGTTTAGTCCTTCTTTGACATAATCTAAATGAGTTCCGTCTATCATTATTAGTGACTTGTTGTCAACAATAATCTTTATGCCGTTTGA
>TARA_B110000259_G_scaffold103791_1_pt1 | contig 11945 bp, 11 predicted proteins | sample TARA_B110000259 | Tara Oceans TARA_B110000259 (sample SAMEA4397649) | marine metagenome | biome: Polar Biome; feature: [SRF] surface water layer (ENVO:00010504); material: water (ENVO:00002006), including particulate matter (ENVO:01000060) such as... | depth 5 m | reverse complement strand
TGCTAATTTTGCAGATTTAAATTGGGATGAAGGTGAAACAGTACAAGAAATAAACATGACCATTGGTATGGATTATTGTGTATTGAACTTCTAATACCAACCCCTACATATTTTTTTAAAGAAAGCTTGGCTATGCCGAGCTTTTTTTTTACATTGGTATATTACATTAATATAGAGAGATATGATGCCTTATACTTTAGAAATAATTGCCATAATTGATATGTTAATTATTATATGTACTTTTTTAGTTTTTAGAATGGTTAAAACAACTCGTAAACAAAATGAAACTTTACAACGTGAGTTAGAAGATTTTAAACAAGATCATTTACGATCATTTGCAACGGTATTAGATAGAGTAGCAAAACAACATTTAACTATTAAAGAATTTGAAAGACAAATTGAATTAAAAAATAAAGAAGTAGTTTTTCAAACTAATTCACGAATCAACCAATTAGAATCTCAAATTTATAAAGATTTTGATATGTACAGACAACAAGGCCGCCAATATTAACAATTATCCATAAAAGAATTTATTCATGTAATATTTATACATGATCAAAAAAATAGTTTTAATAAATAAAAATTTATGAGCGAATATAAATTCCCTACCGAAACGGTAGACTTACCTTCAAAAGGTTTAATTTACCCATCTGATAGTCCTCTTCGTAGTGGAAAAGTAGAAATGAAATACATGACTGCTAAAGAAGAAGATATTCTTACTAACCAAGCTTTTATCCAACAAGGTGTAGTTTTAGATAAACTACTTAAAGCCTTAACTCTTGATAAATTTAATATTAAAACTCTATTTCCTGGAGATAAAAATGCTTTAATAGTAGCATCACGTGTTTTAGGTTATGGTAAAGATTATTCATTTACAACAAAAGATGAAGATTATACTGTAGACTTATCAGTATTAGAAAATAAAACATTTGATGAGTCTTTAATTACACCTGATGGTACTTTTAAATTTACACTTCCATCATCCGAAAATGAAGTAGAATTTAAATTCTTAACAGAATTAGATGAGGAAAAAATTGCTCAAGAAATAGAAGGTTTAAAAAAAGTTAATAAAAATAGTTCTTCTGAAGTTACTACACGTTTAAAACATCAAATAGTTGCTATTAATGGTTCTTCTGATAAAAATGATATTAGAGAATTTGTAGATACTATGTTATTAGCTTCAGATTCTAGAGCATTACGAATGTATATTAAAGATATTTCTCCTGACGTTAACCTATCTACAACGGTAAAAATAAATGGAAAGGAGGAGGAGATTGATATACCTATCAATCTTAACTTTTTTTGGCCTGACCTCTGATTCAGCACCTAAAGTACGAGTAAGTATATTTTCTATGATTCATGAAATAGTTTTTCATGGTAATGGAGGGTATGATTATAATACTGTGTATAATATGCCTATTTGGTTAAGGAAATTTACTTTTAAAAAAATCCAAGATCATTTTGATAAAGCTAATAAGGCTAACCAACCTAATAAAGGTGATTTAGCTAGTGAGGAAACTAAGGCAGCCGCTTCTAAAAATAAAAAAATTTCACCCCCATCATACGTTACTAAAGCAGCCAAAAGGTAATATTTTTTAATATTTATAATAAAATACTATATCCATGGCTTTAGGAGATGATAATATAAGAGATGTACAAGCAATTAACATTGCAGCCGAGGGTGCTAAAGCTGCCCTAAATGCAGCCAATAAATCAGCTAACCAACTAGGTGAGGCATTAGCTGAAGCAGGTAAAGGTATTAGTGATCTATCTAAATCAGCAAATAAATTTGTTAGTATTCAAGAAGAAGCAAAAAAATCTTCAAAAGGTACAGCTGATGCTATTAAAGAACAGGAAAAAAACCAAAACCTTGTTAAAAACTTACAAGCACAAGCCTTAATATTTTCAAAGTCAACTTTAAAATCAGATAGAGACAGAGCTAAAATCCTTTCTGATCAAGCTGACAATGCTCAAGCCCTTGCTGATTCATATGGAAAGGTTGCAGAAGAATCTTCCAAATTAGATAAAAGTACCGCATTTTTTAGTAAAGCTTCAGAAGTAGTTAAAGATATTCCTGGTTTACGAAAATTTTCAGGACCTTTTGAAGCTGCTGCAAAAGCATCTCGTCAAACTGTACTTAGTAATGCAAAACTAGGAAAAGGAGTAAAAAAAGCAAGTGTAGGTGTTTCTGGTTTAAAAGCTGGATTTAAATCTTTGGGTAAAGGAGGCCCTATGGGTGTTGCTGCTTTGATAGCTATGGAGATCTTCAAGGCCATGGTTAAAGGTAATGTTGAAGTAACTAAATTAGGTAAAAATTTTAGTGTATCATTTGATAAAGCCTCATTACTTAGAGATAGTTTAAACCAATCAAAAACTAGTATAGATAGTGTTTATGCAACTTCTACGAATTTAATTGAGGCATTTACTGCATTATCTAAACAATCAGAATTCATATCAGCTTCTACAAATGATCAATTACAAACCCAACTCCAACTAACAAAACAACTTGGACTTTCTACCGACGAAGCTACACAATTACAAGGTTTATTTGCTGTAAATAATGAACAAGCTGAAGAAGGTAAAGATGCAGTTTATGATCAAGTAGCAGCTTTTAAAAATCAAACAGGATTATTAGCTGATAGTGCTACAATCTTTAAACAAATTGCAAGTACCAGTAAATTAACTAGATTAAATTTTAAAGGAGGTACTGAAGAATTAGCTAAAACTGTTTTAAATGCTAATCGATTAGGTTTAACATTAACCCAAGTAGAAAATATAGGAGGCTCTTTATTAGATTTTGAATCATCTATTGCTGCTGAATTAGAAGCTGAATTATTAACTGGTAGAAAATTAAATCTAGAAAAAGCAAGAACTTTTGCTTTAAACAATGATATTGCAGGTTTAACTCAAGAAATAGCCAAACAAGGTATTACTGCTGAAAAATTCAGTGGTATGAATCGTATCCAACAAGAAGCTATAGCTAAAAGTTTAGGGATGCAGGCTAGTGAGTTAGCTGATTCTTTGTATAAACAAAAATTAATTGACCAAACAGCAGGATCTCAAGTAAGAAAGCTAAGAGAAGAAATTAGAATAGCTAAACAAAAAAATCAACTTGGAAAAGCTGCTGCAATCCAAAGAAGACTTGCAGGTATTGAACAAGGTATAATAGATGGAAAATCATTAGAGGCAGCTACTCAAGCTGTTGATGCTCAAGAAAAATTTAATCTTCTTATTGAAAGGATGAAAGAAATTTTTACTAATTTGTTTGATGGAGATTCTTTAAATGGTTTAATTAATATTTTTGAAAGATTAGTTTATACGATTGAAGGTGGTAGAGGAGCTCTTGGACTATTATTTAATGGTATAAAATCTCAAGCTGAAATTGAACGTAGTAACCCTAAAGCAAAATTTTCTAAAGAATTTGAGGCTCAAGATTTTACAATAAAGACACACCCTAAAGATACATTAGTAATGGCTGGTGGTACTAAATTGGGAGGAGGAAGTAACAGTAATGATGAAGTAGTATCTCTGCTTAGAGAGTTAGTTAATAGAAACGGTGACGTTTATTTAGATGGACAAAAAGTAGGAAATTCATTATCATCTAATTATCGCACATTGTCGAATTAACTTTAACTTTCAATATTTATAATAAACAATAATAAAAATTAATAATTATGGCTGATTCAATTCAACAAATGTTTGATACAAACGGCTCACCTTTAGCAGTCCCAATTTCCCCTGCAAATGGTGTTACTCCGGATAGTGTAGGTATTGTAGGTAATTCAACACTTCATAATGAATATTCTAATATCGGGAATCCTGATAAAAACAACCCAGCTTATACCAATTTTGGGGCAGGTTCTATAGGATATTCAACACCTCCAACTTCAATACAAGGTTTAGCAAGTGAAAATTATCAAAGACCCGTAAATAGATATGAGAATAATCTCCCTTCTGGAGCATCATTTTAATATCAATATATGCCTTCTCTTTTAGATCTTAAAACGGACCTAAAATCTTTACGTTTTGGTAGAGATAAACAAGGTGGCGGAAGCAGTAACCAACCCTATATAGTTACACCCATTCCAGAAGGTGATACTACGGGGGCTAGTGAACTTTATGGAAATTTTCTTTTAAGAGGAGGGGCCTTACGTCCAACAATAGTCGCACGTAATACAAGTAGATTAATTCAATTTCTTGGGGATACTTCAACTGGAAACGGTATTTCATTTGTAGCTAAACAAGAACTTTTAGCTAGATTAAATCCCCCATCAATAGGTCAACCTAATAGAATATATTCACCCTTTAATACTATTGCCCAAACAGCTGACCCTACAGGTACTGTCCATTTTAATAAAGATGGTTTAAATCTTACTACCCCTTATAATAATACTTACGAAAGAAGAACGTTTGTTCAAAATAGAGATACCCCTGATAGAAATAGATTAGTAAATTTAACTAAAAATAAAATTGCTGGGATAAGTACTGATATCAGTCTTGATTATGGAATAACTCCTATACAAGCAAATATACTTACTTATGGTGGTGGAGCTGGATCTATTGGAGGCTTTGGTAATACTAAAATAAATAGAGCAACTAATACTAATCAAAAGGGATTTTTTATAAATTTAGGTAATGGGATAAACGGTGCTCGAAATTCTTCATTTACTCGTAACCTAACCCTTACTAACCAAGGTTTAGAAAACATCCCTTTATTCTCAGGACTTAGTACTAAAATATTTAAATACTCAGCAACCACACAACTTTCAGATTTTAGAGAACAAGTTAAAGTAAATAACCCAACAGTTATTACTAAATTAGTCTCAACTAATTACCAGCGATTTAATAGACAATCAACATACGGTATTACAGATTCCGGTAATAGAAGTTTTACTAGAATTAATCAATATGTAGGGGCTCGTGATACAGCAAATTTAAATAGATTAGTAGCAGACCCAGTATCAATCAAACCTATATACTCTTCTACAACCGTAGAAGAGGAAATGGCTAATAGTGATTTTATTAAATTTTGGATAGCAGCTTTAGATAATGATTCAACAACTGGAAGTAAAAAATACATTCACTTAAGAGCCTATCTTTCAAATATATCTGATAATTTTCAAGCTAGTTTTAATGATTTTACATACGTGGGTAGAGCTGAAACATTTAAAACATATAATGGTTTTGATAGAAGTTTTAGTTTTTCTTTAAAAATAGCAGCTTTATCTAAAGCAGAATTGCTTCCTCTTATGGAAAAAGTTAACTACATTGCATCACTTACAGCACCAGATTACTCTTCAGCTGGGTTTATGCGATCTAATATTGTATATTTAACTCTAGGTGATTATTTAGATGATGTGCCTGGATTTATAGAAAGTGTTAATATAACTATTCCTGATGATACATCATGGGAAATAGCTAGAAAAGAAAATATAACAGGAGTAGCTGTAATAGATAAAGATACTCAACAATTACCAAAATATGTTGAAATGCAAATAACATTTAAACCAATTCATAATGTACTACCTGAAAAAGGAGCTACTTTTATTGGTAAGGTATCTTCTCAAACTTTCCCAACAGGTTCCCGAAATGCATTATCTCCTAATGTATCAACAGGTGATGTTATTCTAACAGGTGCTCCAGATGCAGATGGAGATGGAACGTTTGCAGGAACAATAATTCAAACCATTTAATGGATAGATATAGAAACATAAGAACATTAAAAAATACTCAAGGTATAGAATATTATCGAGGTACTAAATATCCAGATATTCCTTTATCTGAAAATGATATTTATGTTATAACTGTTTTTGGTGATAGGCTAGATATTTTAGCTAACCAATATTATGGAGATCCTACTTTATACTGGATAATCTCAGCTTCTAACCCCTCTCAATCTTTTAGTTCTATGTATATTACAATAGGAACCCAATTAAGAATACCTAATAATGTAAGTAATATTTTAGCATCTTTTGATGTTTTAAATTCTTAAAGCTATGGGTAATATAATAGGTAATTCTTTCAAAGGTTTTGTTGATAAACAAGTAGAAACTAGACAAAAAGTTTTATCATCTTCTTTTAGAGATCAAAATTTTTTAAAATATGTATCTAAAACACCTTGGTTAAGAATGGCCTCTTCTGTTAGTATTACAGATTCAGAGATAAACGATATAACAGGTGAACATTTTCAAAATCCTAAACTCCCATCACGGGATAATAGTGGAACTAATACATCTGCAAAAGAAAATAACGTTCCGGTAGATATCCCAGCGGAAATAAACCAAAATTCAACTTTTTACAATCCTGGAAGAGAAAAAGCAAAAGATTTAGGAGAACCTAATGCATTAGGTAATACATTTGCACGAAATTATGTTTTATTTGGAGGTTCGATGTCTGTTACAAGGAAGGATAATTCAGATGATACTAACCCTGGATCTGATATATCATATTCTCCATTAGCTACTAAATTTGGAGTAAATTCCCCAGAACCAATAAGTCCAGTAAATCCAACTCTTTTTAATGATCGTTCTTATGGATTTGGAGGTTCAGATTGGGGTCAAACCCCTATGCCAGGTTTAACAAGTATTCACTTACAAGATTATAATAGAGGAGCAATTAGAAAAGCTAAAGTAAATTTTACTTGTACTAATCTACAACAATTTGAAATACTATCTACTCTTTATATGAGAGTAGGTTATAATGTATTATTAGAATGGGGCCATACTCAATACTTAGATGAAGAAGGGAATATAATTAATTATTCAAATTTCTCTACTCCTGCTTTTAATAATTTTTTTGAAGGAAGTGATTCTTACACTATATTACAAAATATTCAAACAGAACGAAGATATACATATGGCAACTATGATGCTTTTATAGGTACCGTTACTAATTTTAATTGGAGATTTGCAAATGGAGTTTATGAATGTTCTATAGATGTAATTTCACAAGGTGATGTAATTGATTCTATTAAAGTTAATGTTTCGTCTAATCAATATGACCAAGCATCTAGTTCTCCTACAGCTGATAATATTCCTACTGAGAAGGAAGAAATTAAGGTAAATAATGATACAGATAAAAACATACCAATTATAACAACAGCAGATGCTATAGCAGCTGGCTTACCAATAACAGTCATTCAAGACATAGCAATTACATCATTAGGCCGATGGTTTTCATCATTTTATCGAAGTAATTTAAGTAAATCATCAACTACACAGTCAGAAAATGTTAGTAAACCGGATGAGGAAACCCTTGTAGTCACTGAACAAACTCCAAGTTTTATTTCCTCTAGAGATTCAGATGTAATCCATCAGGTTTTATACGATAAGTATTTAGAATTAGGAAAAGATAGCAATGCTATTAAAAGTAGTAAGGGAATTGTAGAATTTTTAAAGCTAACTAGTGGGAATACTTGGAATCATTATTATGTAAGTTTAGGTAAATTATTACAGATTCTTGAATCTAATTGTTTATTCTATGACAAACAATCTAAATCACCAATAGTCTCTATAGACTCAGATTATGGGTCAAATTTTTGTGCTCGTTTCCCAGAGCAAGTTTCTACAGACTGGTCTAAATGTTTTATTCCTTATGAAGTATATAATGCTACAAGAAACCAATCTACAACTAATAAAAAAATTAACAAAATATTAGGTCCTAAGGATTTAAGGTATGATGCTCAACCTTATGCTGGGAAATTAATGCATATTCTTGTTAATTTTGAATTTATATCATCTATACTTAAAAATTCTGTAGATAAAAACGGAAAAGTTACATTATTATCATTTTTAAATGAAATTTTAGGTGGAATTCAAATTTCAATGGGGGGTGTAAATGATTTTAATGTAGGATATGATTATGAAAATAATATTTTAAAAATATATGATAACACCCCTTTAGCTTCATCACAACTTATTAATCAACAAAAACCTAAAGTAACAAAATTTGCATCCTATGGAGTACAAAAAGACCAAAAAGGAAGTTTTTTATTAGATTTAAATCTTGAAGCTACAATTTCTTCAAATTTTGCTAATATGATAGCTGTTGGTGCCCAAGCTAATGGTAATCAAGTAGGAGAAAATGCTACAGCTTTTTCATTATTAAATTTAGGTTTAGAAGATAGAACGCAAAGAACTGTTTTGGCTAGTGAATCATATCGCAGTAGCATAACTGAAACAGCTACTCAAGATAGCAATGCTTTTAACCAATTAGTAAATAATTTTCAAATAAATAAACAAAAACTATTTGATTTACTTGTAAAGATATCTAATAATGAAAAGTCAAACCCTGATGATTTAAAATCAGCCTCAAAGACAAATTCAGATTTTGCTAATTTTTATCTGGGAAGAGCAGCAGAATTAGGTAAACTTCCTGGTAATTTCTTCATCCCCTTTAATTTAAATATTTCTATGGATGGGCTTTCGGGCATGAGATTATTTGATGTTTTTTCTATCACTAATGAGATTTTACCTAAAATGTATACTGATAGTTTACAGTTTATAATTTCAGGTATAGGTCATGATATTACCTCATCCGGTTGGGTAACAAATCTATCTACCCAAACTTATAACCAATTTAGTGAAACTAATCCTACTCCATTACCTTTAGCAGACCCATTAATCGCACCTACTAAAACAAACCCAGTTCTAGTAGAAGAAGGAGGAGATACCTCATCAAACCTTTACCCACCAGTTCAAGAAAAATCACGTACTAAAAGGGATATTAAAACATTAGCTAAAACAATAGTTCAAACCCTAGACCCACTAAAATCAAAAGAAGGTATTACAGACAATATAATGGTTGGTGTTTTATTTTTAGCTTTAAAAGAACAAAATCTAAATGGTTTTAATCATAATTACTATGGTGTAATGACTGATATAAGTCGATGGACTGGTGGGGAAGAATACTTTAATGGAGCATTTAAATCAACAGAAGGTAGTGGAGGAGAAGGGGAGAGGGCTGAAAAATTTAGATTTTTTGCCTCTTTTGAAAATGATGCACAGGGTATAAGATTTATAGCTTTAGCATTAAAAAGAAAAGGTTGGTCAGATGCATCTAAAGATAGTATTGCTTCAAAATATTATGGAAGCTGGTTATATGGTAACCCAAATGACCCTAAAGTTCAAAAATTAATTCAATCTGGTGCCGTTGGAACTGGTACTACTTGGGGAAAAGCTAGAAATAGTATAAGATCAGCAAAATTTACTCGTTCTAAAGATGTATCTAACTTTAACGTAACATAAAATAAATTATGCCTTACATACCAGAACATAGATTCCAAGGTAACCTTTACACCAATGGTAGTGAGTATATTTTATTATCTAATGGGGAGCTTTATCAAGGTTCTTACTATAAATTATCTTCAGGTAAATATTATACAGGAAAAAATCCATATATTAATATTACCCAAGAAATAATTCCAATACCTCAATCTGACCCTAATGCCTTTGTTGATGATTATGTATTAAACCAATCAACATTAAAATTAGGTGGTTTTGGTTTTTTAAACTCTGCTATTACTACAAATTATATTACATTATTTAATATTGATGAAAATATAACATATTTTGTACCCCAACCTTCAATTCCAATCCCAACTTCAGAAGATTATACTAATGGTACTTTTATAAGGTATATATTATTTAATACTGTTACTAAAAGTTATTTAGAGGTAAATAAAAACACATATGAAAATATTCTAAACAAAGATGCAGCATGGGATTATTTTAATTATCAAGCATTTACTTTACCTTGGAGGATTAGTGGGACAAAAGAAGAAATTACTCAAACTAATACAAAAATGATAGTTGTAGTTAGTAGAAAAAATAATCTTCCTAATCTTTCTCTTTACTTAGTTAATTTATATGAATTTTCTAAACTAGAAATCCCTGACATTCCTTACACTTATACAATTACATATGTGGAACCAGAAGCAGCAACCCCAGTAGTAAGTTAGGCTTAGTGAATTACATTTCGTATATTCACATCAATGTTTTGGTTAATAGAAAATAGTAAACAATTTGAGGTTTTAAAAAATAGTGGTTTTAAAGAAGCGTTTGTAGAGATTATTCCAAATAATCCTTACCAACACCCAATTGAAAATTCTATTTGTGCCTTCTATGTGCGTCCTATCCAAGGGCACAAGGGATACATTCTACCCATTTCCCACACCGAATGTGGGACTCTATTTGAGGATGATGTTTATTTATGGTTAAAAGGTTTAGAGACGATTTATGTTAGAGATAAAAAAGAGTTTCTACATTATACGATATTCAAACAGCTTATAGATGTAACATTACACCTTCCTCCGTATATACTACCACAAACAACAGCTCATACAATTTTATATAATAGATTTCCCGATTTATTAACTATTAACCAAATCGTGCCAATTACCAAGCATTATGAGGTTTGCGAGCAAGTATATGATGATTTAGAGCACCGCATTAATACCGCGGTAAACCCGTTTTATAATGACCGAGCTACGTTGGTATTCAATGCAATAGAGCGTAGCGGGATAAAAATTGATAGAAATGAATTTGAAAAACACTTTCACGAAATTGAAGACGAATTTATCTACACACAATATAACTTTAAAACACTTACAACCAGACCCTCAAATAAATTTGGAGGCGTTAACTACGCTGCTCTTCCAAAAGATAATGGGTGTAGGGCAAGTTTTATTCCTCGCAATGATAGTTTTGTTGAATTTGATATTTCTGCTTATCACCCTACCCTTAGTGCTAGGCTTGTTGATTATGATTTTGGTGAGGGAGACATACACGCTAATTTTGCTACCATGTATAAAGTGGATTACCAAAAAGCAAAGGAATTAACGTTTAAACAGTTATACGGAGGAGTTTTTGATAATTATAAAGATCTTCCATTTTTTAAAGCAACATCTGAGTATATACGTACGAATTGGGAAAAATATCAAACCGAAGGAAAACTCATATGCCCTATCTCTAATTACGAATTTAAAAGTGATGAGCTAGAAAATATGAACCCACAAAAATTATTCAATTACGTTTTGCAAAACCTAGAAACAAGCGTGAATATTCAAATTTTATATCGTATATTGAAATTATTAAAAGGGAAAAATACTAAGTTAGTCCTCTATACTTATGATTCATTTCTTTTTGATGTAGATAGCAGTGAAATAGAAATTTTAGAACAAATAAAAGAGGTTTTTAATAAATTAAAGTTACAAATAAAAAGCAAACATGGACTCAACTACAATTTTACATAATCCTACTAATATTTATGGGGTAGAATATGACTACGAAAACCCCATAAACACATTAGATTTGAATAACAAGTTATTTTGTACCTTTACTACCTTAGATGAATTAGATAATCTAGTAGAGGACTTACAATCCAAGTATACTATTATGTATAATAAAATGTTTGTATTGCATGTTAAAAGCAATGATGAATATGTTGTTACTTATAATGTGGACCAAGGTAATATATCTTCCATCCCAGATAATACAATTCTAGTACATCGTAAAAAGGATTCAAATACTCTATACACAATCAACGCCCTCAATGAATTGATTAAGCGTTTGAATGGTGGTGTAGTAGACCCACGTTTTAGAATTGATTGGAAGCATTATAAGAACACAATTCTATTGACCCAACAAAATGAATTAAAAGAATTAAAAACAAAAATTCACACAATTATTGAGTTGTAATTTGGCTCCCCAAAATTAGTTTCGTATATTTAGGTTGTAAACAAAAATAAATAGTTATATTATGGATTTAGACGTAATCAAGCAGCGCCTGGAGGCCCTGCAAAAACCCGCCTCCAACAATTCAAACAATGGTAAATCATTGTTTTGGAAACCCTCAGTAGGTAAACAAACGGTTCGTATTATGCCGTCAAAGTTTAACCAAGCATCACCATTTAGTGAGCTTTATTTCCATTATGGAATAGGCAAACC
>TARA_B110000259_G_scaffold56806_1_pt1 | contig 11966 bp, 8 predicted proteins | sample TARA_B110000259 | Tara Oceans TARA_B110000259 (sample SAMEA4397649) | marine metagenome | biome: Polar Biome; feature: [SRF] surface water layer (ENVO:00010504); material: water (ENVO:00002006), including particulate matter (ENVO:01000060) such as... | depth 5 m | reverse complement strand
GAAGACGGATCAGAAGACGCGTCAGGTGACTCCTCAGACGACTCCTCGTCAGACTCCTCCTCCTTTTCCAACCGCGGCGAACGCGCCGCCAACGCGGTTCGGGACCGGGAAAGACAATTTCTCGACGTAAAGCTGTTCGTCGCGGAGAAACCCACGGACATCCCCCAAATCGTTTCCGAGATGATGATTTTAGCCGGGAACTTAGTGGGGAAGTTCGGCGAGGCGAACGGTTTGGCGCTGCCGTACCGGGGGCAAAACTCGGCGAGCACTCGGAATCAACCCGAAACCGAGAAAGGCCTCGCCGTCGCCGGCGTCCCAACCGAAATCGCGAAGCGAGGGCAGATGCGGGGCGCTTTCGTGACCACGAAACCGGCGAAGCACGCCGGGCTAGGGCTTGACACGTACGTCCAGGTCACCTCGCCGATCCGGCGGTACCTTGATTTAGTCGCGCACGCGCAAATCAAACAGTTCCTGCGGCGGCAAAACGGCGCGTGCGAAAAACCGCTTCCGTTTGACGAACCCTCGCTGAAAGGTTTGCTGGATGACGTGAACGAGGTCGTTTCGGATTTGCGGTCCGCGACGCGTGACGCGACGAACTTCTGGCAGACCTACTGGTTCGCCACGGCGGGTTTTGGAAAAACACACCGCGCCGTCATCTCGAAATGGGCGCGAAAAGAGCAACGCGTCGCGGTTGGTTTCTTGACGGAAACGGGGATCGAGCGGACGGTGAAGCTAGCACCGGTGGAGACCGCGACGAAGCGCCGAGCGCGGATCGGCGATTTTGTCACCCTCGCGGTGAAGGAAGCCGACCCGTTCGACAACGCCCTGGTGTTTGAAGCGGTTAGTTTGGAACAGCGGTGAGGAGGGAAGGACTTACGCGGATGGGACGAAAAAACGCAAAGGAGAGAAGGAGAGATAGACTAGAGAGATAGACTAGTGTGTGCTAGCGAGACTAGAGAGATTGACTGTCGTAGCGAAAGCGCGTCTCGTCGTATTACACAAAAGAATTCACACAGTTTAATACAACATCGACGCGAAGCTGCGAGAAGGCGCGCGGGAAATCCACGAAATCTCCCACCGCGCATCATTCGACGAAATCGACGTTCGATTTACTGGACGATGATGGTGCCTTGCATGCCCGCGCCTTGGTGGGGCTCGCAGTAGTAGCCGTAGGTGCCGGGGGTGTCGAACTTGTTCGTGACCTTTTCGCCGGGGCCGTTGAGGTAATCTTCGTGCGAGATCGCATCCGCGTTGACGCCCGCGGGGACGTTGTCCTCGTCGAAAACAACGTTGTGGGGGAACGCCTTGTTGTTGACGAACTCCACGGTCTCGCCCTTGGCGACGGTGATCTTGTTGGGCTGTTTTGTGAGGTGGAAAGAGGGGAGGGAGAGGGTCAGTTGGAAATACTTTGAGGAAAAATTCAAAGAAAAGTGGCAAAAATCGGCAAAAATCGATTCCGGGTACTCTAAACAGTCTTGAAAACCCGCAAACTCGGCCTCCACGCTGACGTGTCCGCAAAACCGGTATGGATCCGCGTCGACGCGCGCCCCGTGGAACGCGCGTGCTGGTCTGTGCGACCGCGGGTATAGACAATTACTTACGTAGAAACCGAGTTCACCGTTGTCGCCGCCGAGCTTGATGGTGGCGGCGAAGGCGGGGGACGCCATGAGGATGGTGGCGACGCCGACGACGGCGGCCTGCAGATGGGATGACGAAAGCAGAGAAAGGGACGTCAGTGTTTTTGCTCAATTGGATTTTTGTTGGGCAACCCTGGTGTCCGTGGGTGCGAGTACCACTCCGTTTGATCACTACGCGAGCCATTCTTCGAGAGGCCAAAGCGACGCGGGTGTGCACACTAGAATCCGGCTACGCAAACGCCGAGATTCGAGTCGCGCAATTTGAACGACATCGACGCACGACGCGACAGCATCCGCGACATCGCGGGATAGGTTTCTCTCGATCGCCACGCCAATCAATGCGCACCTTCTTCAGGCCGTCCAGGGACGCGACCGGGGCGACGGTCTTCTTGCTGGTCACCTTGACGGCGGCCTTCATGGCGACGGCGGAGCCGAGGAAAGTGGAGGTCATGGCGGCCATTTTTGTGTGGAGAGTGCGGGTATACGAGATACGTGCGACGGGAAGTGCGTACGTGATGACGAGCGAAAACAAACAAAACACCAAAGGAGGATTTGCCTTTAACAAATGCCCGCGTTTCATTGGCTCTTTTGCGGAACGCAGAGCCGTTTGCGAGGCGCAAAATTATTTCACCCGTCAAGCGTTTCGTGACTTTCGTCAAAGAAAAGCTACCGTACGAAGCCGACGCGACGAAGCCTTTCCCCAGAACCCTTCCCGCACACCCTTCGTCGCCCGTTACTCGTCATCCCGGGAACGGAGCTCGGCGCGTCCCTCCCGCGTCTCGCGGTCTTTTCCGGCGCACGACGTGACTGCGTTCCTGACAGAAAACAAGCAGCGCGTGCTGGAGACTGTTTTGACCCAATTTTCCGCTTCCCGAAACGGAATCTGGCGTGAAAAAGCATTCGATGTACACCAGGACCCTTTCCGCGTTCGGGTTCGTAAGGAAGAAACCGACGCCGAAGGGACGGTGGCAATGATCAAGATGATGACGTCTTGTCTCTTTGTCCGGTTGTCTTTGTCTCTCGAGAAACTTAGATAGATGTGAAAAGAATTAGTGTTACAAAAGACTACGTCGCGACTGTTAATTTCCACGCGCGCGCGAGACTCGTTCGATGCGTTCGTAATATACCTTATTACGAGTGTGTCAGGCGACTTCCGTACCTCGAGGGGCGTTTAAATGAAGCGCCGTCATGTCGCGTCGAGAAGCGCTCGCCGCGCGCCGAAATCAATCTGCGCGTTTTTTTCCATGTTTTTACCGAAAGGTCTCGAGTTACATGACGTAAGACTCATCAAGGCTTCCTTACCTCACCACGGGCGTGCCAGTCACCACGTGCCTGGCGGGAACCCCGACGTGGTTGTTGTGCGTGCCGACGGTCTTGCCAACGAACGTTTTTTGGGGCGGCAGGTTACTGTCGTACTCCGTGACGTGCGCAGGCGGTGCCGCGATGCCGCCCGCGCAGCACCCATTAAACCTACCCGCGGTGTCCTTGCCCGTCACGCAGTCGTAGCTCTTTCTCGCGGCGTACTCGACCGCGGAGAACAAAAGTCATAACATATCCGCCGTGTCTCTGGCGCGGGGTGGAGAGCGACGGAAATGCGGAGGAGCTGCTGGCGTCGTGGTGGATTTGAACCACGTGTTTTGTTTCAGCCTCGAGGAAGGGTAACGGAGGGGTATTTTCGTATATTTTTTCCTGTTTCGGCTTTCGGGCCTGCGTCGTCTCGATTAAGACCACAGGGGCTGGCGCGTGAAGCCCCTTGTGGTCCTGGGATGAGTCGGGTGCAGGCCGCGCGCGCGTACGATGCGCTTTACGGTACGCGTTCGTGAAAGTGGCACGTCCCGTCAGCGAGTAACGCGCGCACATGCCCAACGCGGACCACGGACCGCCCGTCGATGATGCACCCGCACCGCTGACCCGTTTCCCTCGCCAACGACGCGTTCCCCAAACAACAGACCCGGTGTACACCGTTTCCGGAGCCCGTGACCACTACCGGTCTTTGGCCCGGACGCAAAACACCACGGAAACGGTTCCCGTCGCCGAGAACTTCTTCGCGGAAGCGCAAAACTACCCCGCGCACGAAACGAGGTACGTAGGGACGAGATCCATGTCTCGCGCACGATGAATTGCGTCCCCATCGTCCATTTCTTTTTGCCGTGTTTAGCTCACCTCGCACCTCGCCTTTCTCGTCCTCGCAGAACGCGCACCCGGGACTCGTTGGCGCCTGGAACGCACGTCTCCCGAACGTTCCGGCCTGAAATGACCGGCCGAGGCTCTGCGGGAAACGAACAGTCTTATGGGCAAACAGTCTCGACGTCGTTCGGAAACGCGACCTCATCGTTTCCGACGGGCGCGGCGCAATCGACGTCAACGTCATTGGCAAATTCATCGTTGCCAAATTCTCGACGCCCCGGCCGTTACCGGCCTCCACACGCGGTGCGCCCCGTGGAGCGTTTGGCCGGAAGACCCGCGCACGCGCCTCGGACCGCGGTGCCGCACGACTTTTCACGCACCGCCGCGTTGGACCCAAACGTGGCGCGACAAAAAATGGAGCTTCTTCTTGCCCGGCGGCGCCAACTCCACGACCCCCCCAAGTTTTCGTCGCGAACGCTAGGCACGCAATCCGATTTCCGGGAAAGCGAAGCGCAGACGGTGCCGTACGCGCCCGGCGTGGTACTCCCCTCAAGACCGAGTTCCCGGCAAAGAGCGCTAAACGAAAAACACGCCGTGCCGGACGGCCGCCCCGAAGTCCTGACGTTGCTTGACAATAAGTACGACACCGGCGAACAGCTGTCGGCCGCCGATGTCGACCGCGTACGGAAGATGCGCGCGAAACGGTTGTTCGAACAGAGTCTACCTCCGCTTAGCGACACGGAATCCCTACCCCTGCGCCGACAACTGATGCAGGAGTGGGAAGAAGCGGAGTGGGCGGAGCGTGAGCGGGAAATAGCGCTTGTGCAGGAAACGCGTCTTGACGTCCTGATATCCGCGATTGACGCGCGGGAGATGGAGGCGGAGAGCGTGGCGGAGCGGCGGCTGCAGCGCATGCTGCGGGGCGCGCTTGACGAAAAACGGAAAAAGTTTGACGCCCTGCAGACGAAACGAGTTCGCGGCCTTCGCAAGCTCGAGCGGCGACGCGCGCACGCGACGGAGGAGTCAAAAATTGCGAGCGAAGGAGTATTCGCAGAGCAAGCCGGGCGTGTCGTGTCATCCTACGCCTCCTACGCCTCGACCGCGTACGCGCCGCTTCAACGGGAAGGCCGGGTGGACCCGTTGAACACGTTCAGCGTCGCGCAGAGGGGTACCGATTTCGTGTTTCAAAACCAAACCGCCTTCGACGACGACCGCCGACGCAGCGCGCTTGATACGTTTTTGGACCTGGAGCGGTCGATTCCTGGTCGCGAAACAGACGTGGGGCGGACGATTCGGGCTGCTGATTTACACAACCGAAGAGTCACGGGGGGTGTTCAAAGAAGTACTGGAGACGACGACAATGACTCAAAAAATTCAAACGAGGAAAACGAAGACGTCAGTAACGCGACGAAAGTGACAAACTCGGAGCGCCTGGAGTCGTTGTATTTCACAGGCCTTGATAAAACCGCGGAGACTTTGAAGTTGAGTAAGAAGCACGCGGGGGGCGACCGAGGGGTTGGCGCGGTTTGGCCCGCGCCGTTGACGGAGACGACGGCGGAGCAGGCGACGCTCAAAATAGCCGCGGACCGGCAGAAGTTACGGGATGAAAAAGTAGACACCGGCCCGTCGCGGGTGGAGCGGCCTGAAACACCGGAACTAGAGCCGCCGTTGGATGAGATGGCCCCCGAGTTTCATGCGGTTGTGTTGCTACAGCGGCTGTTGCGAGGCGTCCATGGCCAACTGACGTTCCAGCAAGGCATCGCGCGCCGGCGCGCGCTCATCGCGGAGCTGCGGGCGGATGAAACCGACGAGGAGTTTTTTACCGACTCGGATGGAGATGTTGAGGAGTTTGAGGATGACGATTCTGATTCGTTGGATGACCCTTTGGATGGCCCTGCGGACGATGGCACGCAAGGAATTATGCACGACGTACTTGTCACCGTCGCACGCGCGACGTCGCACGCGCTTTCCGTTCTCGCCATCGCGAACGACGGTGACCGAAACGCGGCGTACCAATCCACGCGCCTCGCGGTGGATCGGCTAAACGCGAGACGCGAAAAGGAAAGACACGCGGCGCACAAGATTCAAGCGGCGCACAGAGGACGGTTGGCGCGGCGAGCGGCGGACGCAGTGGCGCTTCAGGAGCAGTTACGGGACGAGACTTTGGCGACTTCGGTTGTGGCGGACGTGACGGGTGGTGAAGGCGCGGGTCCCGCCCCACTCGCGCAAGGAGACCTCGTCGCGTGCTTAAGTTCTCCCGAACGCGAAGAAGTGCGTTTGGTGCAAACCGCGGCGCGAGCTTTTGTGCAGAGGGAAGCGCGTCTTGAGTTTCTGTTACTGGAAGCGTCTGCGGCGGCGGCGGATGTCGACCTCGCAAGGCTGGACGGCAACATCGACGCCGTGCGGACGTTGCAGGTCACGGCGAGGGCGCACGTCTCTTTGGTTGCGTCCACGAGGGCGATTCAAGCATCGGAAGATTTACAAGACGGTGACTCTCGATCCTCGGCAAACGATCCCTCCACGGCTACGCAAACCACCGCGCAGCAGTACCTAACGCAAGCCCTCGGTGCGAACGCTTCGGTTGGGGGGATGGTCACCCTGCCTGCGAGTGACCGGGAGTCGGTGCGGCGGCAGCAGGCGTCGGCGCGGGCTTTGGTGGCGGGGAAGGGCGAGGCCGATTCCGAAAACGAAACGCCCAGCACCGGGCGCTCGCTCGAGAAAGAAGTCGCGGACTCGGCCGGCTCGGGGTTCGGTATCGACTACGACCACCACCGCGTGACGCTGGTTCAAGCCGTGGCGCGAGGCCGTGCTGTGCGACGCGAGTTCGTTGCGAAACGAAACGCGAATCTGTCGCGAACCGAGTCTGTCGGTGCGTCTCAGAAGCACGGCGCGACGCTTCCTCGAAAGTGTGCCGAAGAAAAACAGGAGGCAATCGATTCGCCGAAACCCGATTCCGAAAACACCGATTCCCCATCCCTTCGCCTCGTGAAAATAGAAGCCGACTTCGCGGAAACGGCTGAGCAGCTCCAAGGCACCCCGGTTGAGCAAGCCGCGGCGGTTTCGATTCAAGCCGCGCTTCGTGGCGCGGAGGGTCGACGGTTGGCGAGGCTCGAGAAACGACGGCGGAGCGACCCCGCGTTTCGCAAAGCACGCGCGGACGCCGCGAGTCAGCGCGCCGCGATTAAAATTCAAGCCGCGCACCGCGGGTCCGTAGCGCGGAGATCGGTGGCGGAGATGCGGTTGCAGATGCGGGAGGAACATGAAGCGGCAGGGCACCGGGAGGACGCGGGGGAGGAGTAGGGTGTTGCGTTGTCCACGAATGTCCATGTGAAAAATTCGGACAAGTGAGCTTTAGCTGACGAAGGCAGCACGTTTTAGCCAGTCGTAATAACCGACTTTTTGAATCGATGTCCGCCTACAAGTACCATGGTTAATTCGCGTTGTGATTGGTGGTCAGCACTTTATTTTGCCAGGTTTTCTCAAAGAAGTATCCATTTGGGGTATGACAAATCAAATCGTCTCTCACTTCTCGTTTTTTTAGTCTACATGCGACACGCCCCGACCGACACGCCCCGACCACCGGCACACGGTTGGGGCGCGATCGGTGTGTTCGGGTCGGTTCCGTCGGGTGGACCGGTTCGCATGGCGTCCGATAACGGCCCAAACCCCGCGGACTGGGAGTACGACGTGCTCCAACTCGCGGAGAGTGGGGGGGTTTCCCTGAGGCACATCGCGTTCACGATTTTCGAGGAGGAAGGGCTGGTCGGGAAATTCGGCATTCCAGACGAAAGGTTCAAGTCTTTGTTGCAACGCCTGGAGGACTTGTACTCGGTGGAGAACCCGTACCACTGCGCGCTGCACGCGGCGGTAAGTGTCAGGGTGAATGTGGGAAAACCCGGGTACCCTGCGTGTCCAATCAAACGAAGAAGACCCACCACCTCCCATCGGTTCGATCTCGTTTCGGTTCAGCGAAATGGATCGCGATAAAAAAACAAATATCGCCAATTCTGACCCAAAATCCCTCTCCAATAAACATAATAAAAAACCAGGACGTCCTCGCCGCGACGCACTGCCTTCACAAAGGCCTGCCATCTGGTGTTTTTGATGACGTGGAGGTTCTGGCTTTGTATTTAGCCGCGGTGGGGCACGACGCCGGTCATTTCCGTTTAAACAACGCGTTTCTTAAAAACGCCGGGCACGCGCTTTACAGGACGCACAAAGAAAGCGCCCTGGAGCGGTTCCACCTAGGTTTGGTGTTCGAGTTGTTGGAAGATTCCGAGGTCGGCATTGTTGATTTTTTGGGGAGCGATTTGGACAAGCGACGGTTCAAGGACCTGGTCACCACCCTGATTCTGGCGACGGACATGGCGCGGCACTCGCTTTTGTTCCAAAAAGCGCGCGCGTTTCTTGGCGATCGGCGGGACGCGTTTCGCGCGGCCGAGGCGGAGACGGATTGGGCGATGGATTCGACGGACTGCGATACGGGCGAAGCGATGACGAATTCGTTTGACACGTGCCACCCCACCCACACGGACCCTACCCTGACCCAGGGTCAATCCCCGACTTCCAACTCCACTGCTTCCGGCGGTACCGCCGCCACGCAAACCAGTTTGGACGGCGCGCGCCACGAGCCGTGGGTCGCATTCGCGCTGGCCGGCGCGTGCCAAAGTGAACGCGAGCTAATAGCGCAGCTCCTGTTGAAGTGCGCGGATCTCACCAACGTCGTGCGGCCCATTCAAATCGCGGACACCTGGGGCAAACGCATAATGGAGGAGTTTTACCAGCAAGGCGAAAAGGAACGCACGCTGGGTTTTCCGGTCACCACGTTTCACAACCGGAAGAACTTCGACTACGTGTTCGCGCGACACCAAAGCGGTTTTTTGGTCAACGTCGTGCGGCCGCTGTTCGACGAGCTCGCGTCGTTACTGGATTTCGACACCAGGACGACTGTGATCGGGAGTTGCGCCGAGAACGGCTCTGTGTGGGCGCGTCGGGAAAACGAAAACCGTCCGCGCGGGAAAAAAGGGGACGACAATGACGTGGAGAAAGCGAAGAAAGCGGCGGACGCGAAAGGTTTCGAAACAAAGGGTTTGGAGTTGAAAGGTTCCGCCCACACCCGCGGTTCCAGGAGCAGCCACAACCTGAACCGGCAAAGCACGGGGGGCTGGACCCAAACGTCGTACCCGAAACAAAGCGCCACCTTGACCATGCTCACCGCGAACGCGATGGAGATGAAGGGGCTGCACTTTCAGCTAGCGGAGGGTACGTGTGGCTGGGCTTTCCCAAATCCGATGCGACTGTTTGATGCCCCTCTTTGACTGTTCAATAGTGCGACTGCCCGTAACAACTGTGGCAACTGCATACATCACAAGTGCACGGTTCGGCCTGAGTACGCCCGACTGTGAAGGCCCGAATCCCGCTGACTGTTTACTCCACACGAGTCACGGGAAGACTGACCTTTTTCTTTCCCAAACAATCCCTAGGGTACGGCGCGAACGACGACGCGGCGGCGGCGGTGCGGTTCTTGATGCCGTTTATCCCGCGAAGCGAGCTGGCGCGGCTGGCGCGGTGCGGTTTGCTTGTGACGACCACGCCTATTGGTAGTGCGAATGCGTCCCCCATGCGGGCGCTAGGGGAAACAGCGAGCACTTCGGACACGGCGGTGGGTGATTTTGCGAATAGCGCCGCTGCGCGTCGTACGCGCGACGCGACGAAGGAACACGAAAAAGATACCTACGCAAAGCTCGCGTCTAGGCACACGTGTGTCTCCGCCGTGGTGGTGGCGACGTTTGACGGTTTTTTGGAGCTGGAACGGCGGGCGGCTGCGGAAGGTACGTCCCCGCATTTCCCAAATCCCGGACGACTGTTTTACTGAAGCTGGTGACTGTTGTCCATACATCGCGATATACAATACTGACACTTTTCTTTAAAATCGGGAAGCGGAAACGCAAATCAAGGCGCTTGCGCGGGGAAAAAACACGAAAGCGCTCGCGGCGAAAATTCGACAGCGGTGCGCGAACGCGTTTGGCAACGCCCTGTCCGGAGTTTTGGCCAAAGCGGTGGACTCCGTGCACGCGTGCGGCGGCGACGTCGCGCGCATGGGCCACGACGGCATCGTGGGCGTGTTCCCTCTGAGCGGGGGGGACACCGATACGGGGGTACACGTTGGATCGTTCCCACGACGAACCGAACACAAGGACACGCACGCAGAAACGGAGCACCACGCCGGCGCCGTGCTCCGCGCTTCCCGGTGCGCGTTTACGTTGGTCAGCCAGCTGAGTTCCTTAGCCCCGGAGCTTTCGCGAATCACGGACGCGCAAGCATGGCCTGGTTTGCGAACGTTCTCCAAAGGCGTGCGGGTGATGGTGGTGGAGGCGTTGCAGCTTTCGCGCATGTCCATGGGGCGTCTGCTGGACCACTTCGGGTGCTCCACGCACTTCGCGGAGAACGCCAGCCAGGCCGCCGCGGCGTGCGCGAACATGGAGTTTGACGTGATTCTGATGAACGTTTTGTTGCCGATCAAGGACGGGTACGAGCTCGCGAGGCACGTCCGCGCGCACGGCGGCCCTGTTAACGGCAGGGCGTACATCGCCGCGGTGACTTACGTACAGCAACCCGAGCTTCTAGAGCAGTGCGTTTCCGCGGGGATGAACGAAGTCATCGTGAAGCCGGCGACGATGGGGATCTTGCGGTCCATGTTCCGACGCGCGCGACGACGGAAACGAACGATGAAACAACGCGACGCGACACAAACACGGTCGCCGACCTTGCGAAAGCAAGAACTAACGATCGCGTCAAATCCGTACTCGCTGGGTGGCGGACACCGCGCGTCAAGGACGGGAACGCGCGCGAGTTCCGCGCCGAAACACGAACCAACCAACTGCGCTCGTGACGACGAAAGCGAACGCGTACACGACGACGACGCCGGCGACTTTTTTGAGCGCGAGCGCGAGTTTAGCCGTTCCTCAAACCTCGCTCCGCACTCGAAAGTAATGCACGACGGAAAGTCCCACTTCGGTGGCGATGATACGACTCGACATCACCTGGGAAGCACGACGCGTACTAACAACTGCGTCCCTGTGCACCTTCCGAATTTCGCGGACATGTTGATTTCCGCGGGGCGAGGTCCGGGCCGCGGCGAGTCGTCGTGGTACCAACTCTCAGTGGACTCGTACGCCAGTTTCGACCAAAGCGGTTCACGGGACGACGGCGGCGTCGCCGCGTCTTCTTCTACAAAAAACCGGGGAAAACAAACCGGCGCGATGCACCGGTTCTGGAGGGCGATGTGCGGTTACGACGACTCGTATTCCCGGGGGGGTGACGGATGGCGGGCGCGTGAAATGTCGGCGCTTCGCGAGCGCTCGAGTTCGCTTTTTGCGGGAATCGCGGATCGGGTGCGGGGGGAGTCGGAGGTCACGGAGAACCTCGGCGGCAAAGAGCGGCGGTCGGTGGACGACGGTTCGGGTTCGGTGGACGGCGTACTTATGCCGGAAAGCCGGTCCGGATTCCGCAAGGCGGTAAGTATTTCCCAATCACCACATTCCGCCGACTGATTGCCCATCCAAGACTGACATTTATTTTTTTACAATCAGGGCGCGACGCTGGCGAGGTACAAGTCGGACCGGCAAGGCGGTTCGCAAAACGTCGCCGACTCGACATCGTTCGACACTTCCGACGACGACGGCGACGTTTCGTCGGACGACGATTTCGAAACCGCCACTGACTTCGAGCTGAACCAGCGCGCGCCGTTGCCGGTAACAATCGCGGTCACCGCCGCGGTGGGGTTCGGGTACGTTTCCGAGATGCGCGTCGGTACGACGTGTTTGGGTACGTTGCGGGAGCGCGACGGCGACGGAAACGGTTTCCGGCGCGCGGCTTGTTCCGACCGTCTGGAGACGGAATTTGAAAAAACGGAATCGGAAAACGCGTTCGTCAAACGCGTGCTGCGTGGCTCGGACCGGGACGTGCTCGTGCATTGCGACGCGGTTTCGTGGGGCAACATAACGAAAACAAGCCCTGTGGACGCCGCCGCGGCTGCCGCGCGCAACGGTGGGCCGTTCGCGCAATGCGCCCGCTTGATCCGAACCGCCACGGCTGGCGACGTGGTGGTGTCGCCCACGGCTTGGCGCCTCGTTTCGAAAAACTGCGAAGGCGACACCCCCCCCGGGCTTCGCGGGGGCGCGCGGCTCAACCGCATCCGGG
>TARA_B110000259_G_C14034035_1_pt1 | contig 12009 bp, 13 predicted proteins | sample TARA_B110000259 | Tara Oceans TARA_B110000259 (sample SAMEA4397649) | marine metagenome | biome: Polar Biome; feature: [SRF] surface water layer (ENVO:00010504); material: water (ENVO:00002006), including particulate matter (ENVO:01000060) such as... | depth 5 m | reverse complement strand
TGACGCAAGTAATTTAATCAAAAATAATTAATAATTTTAGGGAATTATCTTTCAACAGTCCCATTGGATATTTCTTGCCCCATTTTTCTTCAAGATCTAGAAGCTTTTCCTTAGCAAACTCCTTGCTATTAGCCCTATAAACCTCTTTTAAATCAATCATAAACTCTTTTTGATTCTTACTAGCTACATATTTTAAAGAATTTCTTATTTGATGAATAATACAAAGCTGAATCTCAGTTTTTGGAAATATTGAGTTTATTGCGTCTGGGAATCCCTTTAGTCGTAAGGGCATGTTGAACCCGCCCTATCATTTTTTCTAATCCAACTCAATATTCCAAGGTAACAGCTCCGCCATATCCTTAATCTCACACCCCTGAATAACATCAAAGACCTTGGTCAAGTATTTCTGTGGATTAATATCATTAATTTTACAAGTCTCAGTAATAGTATGAATATTATCTGCAGTCTCCCCACCTTTACCAGATCCCGCAAAAAGATAACTCTTCCTTCCAGGGGCGATAGGTCTTATGGAATTTTCAGCAGCATTATTGTTGATTTCTATTTTCCCATCATCCAAGAATCTCCGTAGAGCCTCTTCATTATTCAAGGCGTAAGATATTGCTTTTGCTACAGCGACCTTTGTCGGTAACTTATTTTTTTAATATGGTTACTACGCCAGACATATAATATAGTTGACGATACATTATGCTTCTTAGCTGACTTGGGAATAGAGGCGTTTGGTGATAATATTTCGCTTAAGATTTGGGATTTTAGTTTTGTGGGTATTCTTTTGGCTTGAGGAATTGGTTTTGTCATATTGCTCATATTTTGATTTAATTAAAAATATGAGTTTAGGGTGAGTAGTTGGGATTGATAGGGCGCCTTTACTAGACGCTTACTTTAACAATGAAATCAGCTATTTTTCAATAAATCTCATATGATAAATATGGTAATCTCACTATAATTTTCAAAGAAACTTCTGATGTTTAATAAATTAGTATTCAAGCCATGTCAAACAGAAAGAATGGCAAAACTAATAAGTAATGATAATATAGAATTGATTGTTGTTGAAAACATAAAAAAATTATATATAGTAAGTGATCATGCCAACCTTACAAGAAAATTTTAACTCTTAATAAATGTTAAATAATCATCAAAAACAACTCTATTTAAGGAATGTAGTTATGCCAGAGATAGAAGAAAAAGGCCAGAAGAAAATACTGAAATCTAAAGTTTTAGTTATTGGAGCTGGAGGACTTGGATCCTCTGCTATTTATTACTTGGCCGCTGCCGGTGTTGGTAATATTGGGATTGTTGATGATGATAGGGTGGAATTATCTAACTTACAGAGGCAAATAATTCATAATTTTTCCGATCTTAATAAGTTAAAATGTCAAAGCGCTAAGGAGAAGGTTAATTTGTTAAACCCAAACCTTCAAATTGATATTTACCCGACTAGGGTTGATGAAAATAATCTTAAAGATTTAGTTCGAAGGTATGATTTTATTTTAGATTGTACTGATAATTTTTCAACTAGATTCATTATCAATAGGGTTTGTTTTTTAGAAAAAAAACCCCTTATCTTTTCTGCTGTTAAGCAATTTTTTTGTCACATATCAGTCTTTAAAGCTTATTTGGACAACAATCCTTGTTACAATTGTTTTAATAGCAATACTTACGACTCATCTTTTTCTTTACCACTTAGAGAGAAGGGTATTTTGGGTTCTGTAGCTGGGACTGGTGGCGCAATGCAGGCAACTGAGGCCATTAAAGAAATTTTGAATATTGGTTACAGTTTGGTTGGTAAAATGATGATTTTTGATTTTTTACAAAGCAAATCTAAGATTATAAATTTAAAGAAGAATAATAATTGCAAAATCTGTTCATAAATACTTAATTAATGGAAAATAAAAAATACAATCTTCTATCCTTATTGTGCTATTTAAAGAGTTACAAAAAATCTATTTTTGTTGTTTTTATCACCCTTATAATTACTTCTGCCTCAGTTTTATTACTTGGAAAAATTATTAAGCATTTTATTGACCTTGGATTTTCTGCCGAGAATTCAGGCAGCTTAATTAAAATATCAATTATTTCATTATTTATTATAATTTGTTTGGCAATAGCTGGATATTTTCGTTCTTTTTTAATTAATTCCGTAGCTCATAAGATAATTTTTACCATCAGAAATCAAATTTATTCTCACATCATTAATATTTCTCCAGATTTTTTTGAGAATAATAAGGTTGGCGATATAATTTCTCGAATGACCAATGATGTTAATTTACTATATAATATAATTAGTAATGTGGTATCTTTTTTTATCAGAAATGTAATAGTCTTCCTGGGTGCTTTAATATTCTTATTTACCATTGATTACGAGTTAACGTTGGTTATTTTTCTACTTATCATCACCTCTCTTTTTCCAATTTTATTTTTAACAAAAAAAATTAAAATTTTTGCTGATATCGAAGCTAAGGACTTGTCAATCTGCACTTCTCACATCGAAGAGACCACTAATTTTATTAAAGTAATTCAATCCTCTTTGGGTCAGAACAAAGAGATTGATAATTTTAATAAAAAAATGGAAAAAACTTTACACTCTTCGATTAAAAGAATAAAAATTCGTTCTTTCTTGATATCACTGATTATTGTTTTTGCCTTTGGCACAATAATTTTAATATTGTCTCTTGGCTCTTTTAATGTAGTTTCTGGTAAAATGAGTCCTGGAGAACTTTCTTCTTTTATATTCTACGCCATGCTGGTTGCAACTTCGGCAGCTGGAATTTCAAGGGTTTTGGGTCAATTGAGTGTAGCCTCCATTGCTTGTAATCGGTTATTTGAAATTTTAGATCTAAAATCAACAATAATTGATTCAAAAAATCCCACAAAATTAACAAAAACTAAAAAAACTAATATTAAGTTTGATAATGTTAGTTTTTATTACCCAAAGAATCCTGATAAATTAATTTTAAATAATTTTAATCTTGAAATTAATCATGGTCAAAAAATTGCCATTATTGGCAAAAGTGGCATTGGTAAAAGTTCAATTTTTGAAATTTTATTAAGGTTTTATAATATATCCAATGGAAAAATTACTATTAATGGACAGGATATTGCAGAAATTTCCTTATCAGACTTAAGATCTTTATTTTCTTATATTCCTCAGGATCCAGTTATATTTTCTGGAACTATTTGGGATAATATTTCTTATGGCAGTGATAATGTCAGCAAGGAAGATGCTGAAAGATTTTTAAAAAATGAAGCCTTTAACTTTATTGATAATTTTACAGATGGCTTAGATCACTTTGTTGGGGAGAAGGGGGCTATGCTTTCTGGCGGTGAGAGACAGAGAATCTCCATAGTTAGAGCTTTATTAAAAAATGCACCAATTTTATTAATGGATGAGTTTACTTCGGCGTTAGATAAAAAAAATGACCAATTAATTTGTGATTTATTAAAAAAAGTTGCCAAGGATAAAATTCTTATTAGTATTACACATAAGAAGGTAAATGAATCTGAATATAACAAGATTATAAAATTATGATTAAATGCACCAGAAGAATAGAATTTGACGCGGCTCACAGAATTTTAAAACATGAAAGTAAGTGTAAAATGCTCCATGGTCATCGTTATGCTTTAGAAGTTACCTTTGTATCTAAAGAGTTAGATAATCTAGGAAGAGTAGTTGATTTTGGTATTATTAAAGATATTTTGGGGGCTTGGATTGATAAAAATTGGGATCATAATACGGTGCTAAGTAAGGATGATAATGAGTTAGGTAGTAATATTGCAAAGATTACGGATCAAGAGATTTATTATTTAGATTGCAATCCAACGGCTGAAAATATGGCAAAATATTTGTTTAACATTGTTTGTCCAAAATTATTTCATGATTATGATATTTTAATTGACCAGATAAAGCTATATGAAACCCCAAATTGCTCAGTAAAAATTACATCAGACAGTATTAAGGAATAATGAAAATTGACTTCCTGTTCTCAGCAGAATTAAAAAAACTTTTTCAAATCTACAACAAGAATAAAGAAGATAATATCCGAATTGTTGGTGGCGCAGTAAGAAATTCTTTTTTAAAAAAAGACATCTCCGACATTGATTTAGCAACAAAGTTTAGAATTTCTGACTCAATTAAAATTCTTAAAGAAAATAATATTAAATTTATTCCAACGGGTATTAAGCACGGCACAATTACTGCTATTATTAATAAAAAGACATTTGAAATCACAACTCTAAGATCAGATAAAAATTGTGATGGTCGCTTTGCTGATGTAGAGTTCGTAACTTCTTATATTGAAGATGCTAAAAGAAGAGATTTTACCATAAATGCCTTATTTTTAGATGAAAAGGGGCAAATTTTTGATTATTTTAATGGAATTTCTGACCTTAGTAGAGGTTTAATTAAATTTATTAATGAGCCGGAAATTAGAATTAGAGAAGATTATCTTAGAATTTTAAGGTTTTTTCGCTTCTTTTCTTACTATGGTAAAAAATTAGATTTTAAAAGCCTAAAAGAGTCAATTAAAGCTAATAAAAATCTAAAAGATCTTTCAGCAGATCGGGTAAGAAATGAATTTCTGAAGATAATTTTAGCAAAAAATAATCAAAATTTATTAAAAACATTAAATATTTTTAATAAATTTAATTTTAGTAACGTCTTATTCAACGCTAAATTAGATATACAAAATTATCAAAATTTACTGACTTTAGAGGATAAGTTGAATATTGTTTTCGATATTAAAATTAAATTTTTTATTCTATTAAATCAGTTTTCTAATTTAGAGCAGGTCTGCAATAATTTAAATTTCTCTAAAAAGGATAAAAATTATATTCTAGAACTCCAAAAATACCAAATTGTAAATTTTTCTATCTCAAAAATAGCTCTTATTAAGTTACTTTACAAATTCGATAAAATTTTAATTACAGATTTTTTAAAAATTAACCTAATTTATCAAAATTTACCAGATATTAGTCAGTTCAATAAATTAAAATTAAGAACTTTGGAGCAAGATTTGCCAAAATTTATTTTAAATGGTAATGATTTACTAAAAATTGAAGTAAAACCTAAAGAGATTGGTCGAGGATTGCAAAAATTACAAGAAATCTGGATAGAAAGTGAATTTAAAATTAATAAAAATGACTTATTAAAAGAAATTTTATGGCGGAATCCACCTCGGGATCCCTGATTACTTTTATATATGGATTTAAGATAAGTAATTTGAAAAACAATCCAATCCTGAAATAATCTTAATTTTTTTAAATAATAACAATGAAAAATTACTTTTATAAGTTAAAATCAAGTAAATTCTTATAAAAAACGATCAAACATCAATGAACTCAATAATTGCTATATTAGGAGATCAATTAAATTATAATATATCCTCCTTAAAAAATTACGATAAAGCAAAAGATATAATTTTAATGTGCGAGGTGTTTGAAGAATGTAGCACCCCAAAGCACCACAAAAAGAAAATTGCCTTCACATTATCCTCTATGCGCCACTTTGCTGATGAGTTAAAAAAATCGGGATTTAATATTTTATATGTAAAAATTGATGATCAAGAAAATACCAACTCTTTTAAATCTGAGATATTACGATGCTGCAAGAAGTATAGTATTAGTAAGGTAACGGTAACTCATCCTGGAGAATATAGGGTTTTGCAAAGTTTAAATTCCTTAACAAAAGAAGGTATTAATTTACATATTATTGAAGATGATAGGTTTTTATGCTCAATAGGTGAATTTCGAGATTTTGCTAAAGGCAAAAAATCTCTTTTGATGGAATCATTTTATCGCCAAATGCGAATCAAATATGATATTTTGATGGATGGCAAGAAGCCAATCGGAGGAAGGTGGAACTACGACTCAGACAATAGAAAGCCACCAATAAAGGGTTTAAAAATTCCCAATTATTATCAAAATCAACCAGATGAAATAACCAAAACAGTTATGGCTTTAGTAAATGACAAATTCTCTAATCATTTTGGAGATATGGAGCCATTTTATTTTGCTGTTAATAGAAATCAGGCAATATCTTCTCTTAAAAAATTTATTAATGAAAGATTAGAAAGTTTTGGTACTTATCAAGATGCAATGATTGAAGGTGAGGATTTTATGTTTCACTCTCATATTGGTTTTTATCTAAATAATGGCTTATTAGAGCCATTAGAAGTAATTAAATTAGCAGAAGAAGAATATAAGAACGGTAAGATAAATATTAATTCAGTCGAAGGCTTTATACGGCAAATTTTGGGGTGGAGAGAGTATGTTAGAGGAATTTATTGGCTCAAGATGCCAGAATATAAAGAATTAAATTTCTTGAACGCGCAAAATAAATTGCCAGAATTTTACTGGAATGGTGATACTAAAATGAATTGCATCAAAGAGTGTGTTAGGAGTACTAAGGAAAATTCTTATGCTCATCATATTCAAAGGTTGATGGTTTTAGGAAATTTTGCTTTAATTGCCGCTCTTGATCCGCATGAAGTTAATGAGTGGTATTTAATTGTATATGCCGACGCTTATGAATGGGTAGAATTACCAAATGTATCAGGAATGGTATTATTTGCTGATGGCGGAGTTTTGGCAACTAAGCCTTATGCGGCAAGTGGTTCTTATATTAACAAAATGTCAAATTATTGTAAAAAATGCTCTTACAAAGTAAAAGAAAAAAACGGTGAAGAGGCTTGTCCATTTAATTATCTTTATTGGAACTTTTTATTAAAAAATAGATCAGTTTTAAGTAAAAATCACAGAATGGCAATGATTTACCGAGTTTTAGAAAAATTTGATAAAAAAAAGATAGAACATATTAAGAATGATTCACAAAAGTTTTTAAATCAAATTTATGATAAATGATGAAAATTTAGCTAAATTTAACTTGTCCACAACCTCTTGTGTAAAATTATCAATAGTTGCAAAAGACCGCTATTACTGGGCTTCAAGATCTATAAATTAAATGTTAAGGATTAAGGTCGTAAGGTCGGGGTGGTTCGTAATGTGTAAACTGGTGCTGTCAGGGGGACTTGAACCCCCGACCTCTTCATTACCAATGAAGTGCTCTACCGCTGAGCTATGACAGCTAGTTATTATAATAATAAATAAAGTTTACTAGATCTCTCAAGAGTCGCACCTCATCACCAAAATGATTTAAATGAGATAAGGATTGATTGCGAATTAATTCTATTTGCTGCTTGGCATTTTCTAAACCAATGTTTTCAACGATACTTGCGGGATCGTAGTGTTTTTGGCTATTAGATATATGATCCAATATATCGTCTTTTATCTGAAATAGCAAGCCAAGATCTTTGGCGTAAAGTAGTAAATATTTTTTTTGAATATTAGGCGTGTTACTTAATATTGCAGCAGCTTCTACTGATGATAAAAATAATTTTCCAGTTTTTAATAAGTGAATTTTTGCGATATCTCCAGAATTAGACTTACTCGTTGCTTTTAAATCAAGCATTTGCCCTCCAGCCATACCCTGAAAGCCAATATTTTTAGCAATCATATTGATTATTTTTAATTTAATATATGGGTTGGTGTGCCCTTCAATATTTGATAATATTTCAAATGCAAATGTTAGTAATGAATCTCCTGCCAAGATTGCAATTGATTCATTATATTTTTTATGACAACTTAATTGTTTGCGACGATAATCATCATCATCCATTACTGGTAAATCGTCATGTATTAAGGAGTAGGTGTGTATTAGTTCAATTGCCGTGGCAACATCAATTATATATTGGTTTTTTGTACCAAAAATTTCTGATATAATTATTGTTAAAAAGGGTCTAATATTTTTTCCCTGAACCAGAGAACTATATCTCATCGCCTCCACTAAGGTTGGGGCGTAAGTTTTTTCATTAATCCTTAATAGTTTATCTATTCTAGCATGAATTACGTCACTTACTTCCTTGAGGGCACCCTCTAATTTTAACTCTAACATTTATTTTTTTTGCGTTGATACTACAACTAATGCTGACTTAATTAATCTGTCAGATATTTTATATCCAGCCTGAACAACTTGTTTTACTACGTTCTCTTCTCCATCATCATCAACCCTAGAAATTGCCTCATGAAAGTTGTGATCAAATTTTTGATTTAAAGGATAAACCCTACTAATTTGATATTTTTCAAGAGTCTTTAGTAATTCTTTTTTTGTCATGATTATGGCATCAGCAAAATTTTGAACTTTGTCATTCTTAGATATTTCTTCTTTCGGCATATTACCTTCTGCTAAAAAGAGCTGCTCAGCAACTATAGTTATGTCAGAAGCAAAGCTTGATATTGCATATTTGTGAGATTTGTCAATTTCTCCCTTATGTCTTTTTCTTAAATTCTCAATATCAGCAGCTTTAATTAATAATTTCCTATTTAAATCTTCAATAACAAGCTCTAGATCTGCATTTTTTTTATTTACAATTTCTAAATCATCTATTTTTTCTTGTTTTATGTCAATATTATCTACCTCTTCCGTCTCCTCTATCTTATTGGTTTCTAGATCCTCTGCAGTGTTTTGTAAATCTTCTTGTTGCATTTTTTTAATAATTAAATTGTAAATAAATTAATCTTATTGTAAGATATATAGAATATATAACATAGTTAATTTAATATTAAAATAAAATATGTCAAATTTAGTGCCAATAGTTATCGAACAAACTTCAAGAGGGGAGAGGTCTTTCGATATTTATTCTAGACTCTTAAAAGAAAGAATCATATTTCTTAGTGGTCAGGTAGAAGATAATATTTCAACTTTAATAGTTTCGCAATTACTATTCTTAGAATCGGAAAATCCAGAAAAAGATATTCATTTATATATTAATTCTCCTGGTGGTGTCGTTACCTCTGGTTTGGCAATTTATGATACTATGCAATATATCAAACCTGATGTCACTACTCTTTGCATGGGCCAAGCTGCATCCATGGGATCTCTTTTGTTAATGGCTGGAGCCAAAGGTAAGAGATATTGTTTACCAAATTCTAGGGTTATGATTCACCAACCATCTGGTGGCTTTAGAGGGCAGGCGACTGATATTGAAATTCACGCTAAAGAAACTATGTCTTTAAAAAGAAGATTAAATGATATTTATACTCAACATACTGGTCAAAAACTTGCTGTTGTTGAAAAGGCAATGGAGAGAGATAATTTTATGTCTCCAGAGGATGCTTTAAAATTTGGTCTTATTGATGTTATTACTTCTAAAAGAAAATAAGCACCCTACATTCGTTAAGTTAAATTTCCTTAAATATGGTAAAAGATAAAAATAATAATGATCAGGATTTAAGCTGTTCATTTTGTGGTAAAAGTCAAAAAAATGTTGTTAAATTAATTGCCGGTCCAACTGTTTTTATTTGTGATGAATGTGTCTCTTTATGCAATGAGATTGTTCAAGAAAATAGCAAAAAACTTTACTCCCAAAAATCTGGAAAAAAGATCTTACCAAAGGATATAATTAAAATTTTAGATGATTATATTATTGGTCAAGATCTTGCGAAAAAAGTTTTATCCGTCGCTGTTTACAATCATTACAAAAGAATTGACCTGATAAAGGGGGATGGAAAATCAGATAATGATATCAACAAATCTAATATCTTGCTTATTGGTCCAACTGGCTGCGGTAAAACTCTTCTTGCTAAAACCTTAGCAAAAATTCTTGACGTGCCATTCACTATGGCTGACGCTACCTCTTTGACTGAGGCTGGTTATGTTGGCGACGATATTGAGAATATTATCTCAAGACTGTTTCAAGATGCTAATTATGATATTGCAAAAACTCAGAGAGGTATAATTTACATTGATGAGATTGATAAAATTACTAAAAAAACTAGTCAAGGCTCCTCTCCAAAAGATATTTCTGGCGAAGGTGTTCAACAAGGTCTTTTAAAGATTATTGAGGGTACTGTTGCATCCATACCAACAACACCAGGTAAAAAAAATGGTACCGGTGATTATGTTCAAATTGATACCCAGGATATATTATTTATTTGCGGTGGTTCTTTTTATGGTTTAGAAAAAATTATAGAAAAGAGACAGAAGGGTAGTACTATTGGATTTAATGCCGATGTAAAGTTGGAGGGGAAGCTCGGTAAAGATATTTTTAAGGATACGAAAGTTCAAGATATAATTGATTTTGGTATAATTCCTGAATTAATCGGTAGATTGCCCATCGTAGCACCCCTTAATAGTCTTGATGAGTTAGATTTAGTTAGAATTTTAACCGAACCTAAAAACTCCATCATTAAGGAGTATAAAAAATTATTTAAATTAGACGATGTTGATTTGGAGTTTTCTGACGGGGCAATTAAGGGTTTTGCCAATAAAGCATTTAAATATAAAACTGGCGCTAGGGGCTTAAGAGCTATTTTTGAAGAAGTTTTATTAGATACAATGTACAATATACCTTCTATAAAAAATGCCTTTAGGGTAAATATCTCAGAAGATAATGTTTTAAATAATACTAATCCGGAAATTGAAATTAAGGACAGGAAGTCCAAGAAAATAAAAAATAAAAAAACACTAGAATTTACAAGTTCTTAAGAAATCGTCACGACAAAATATCCACTTTTTTGTAATTTCAGTGAGGATTTTTTGTAATATTATTCCAACAAACAGTCTCCTAACTAAATACACGAAATTATTAATTATGTAGGTATTTTAGTTATAGGGATAAAGTTTTGGAGATTTTACTTATACCATCTATTAGTTTTTATCAAAAATTCATTATAAAATTTATATTTAATATCAAGTCTCTTCATTGGATTCTTAATTCTACAGAAAGAGGCGTAATACCATAAAAAAATACCTTTAGGAGTTTGTGTTTGCGTATAATTTTTTTTAAAAGATAAAAACTTTGAAATTTAAAAGCCCTTTTTACTTTCTAATAGTGCAAATATAAAATTATGCCCCAACTACTCAAGACTATTATATAGCGTAGATGGCTATAGAATAGAGGATTTTTGGAGATCTTGATAAAATCTACCAATTTGTTAAAAACAATTTACCTCCAGAAATTATTAAGAGAGTTTGTTACACTAAATATACCCTATTATAGATAGGAGTTGGTATAATTACTACTTTGCATCATCATTAATTAATTTTGAATTATTTAAATTTTGATAGACTAGATTCAGCCCTTCTAAGGTTAGGTTTTTTTCAATTTTCTTTAATCCACTAATTTCATCTGCAAAAATTTCTGCAAGACCACCGGTTGCTATAATCTTCATTCCCTCCCCATGCTCATCCATTATTCTTTTATTGAGGCCGTTAATTAGAGATATGTAGCCAAAATAAATACCAGAATTCATTGCTTCCTTAGTTGTTTTTCCTATTACATTTTTTTGCTTTGATGGAATAATTTTTGGTAATTTAGCAGCAAAATCGCTAAGAGCCTTTAGGGAAAGGTTAATTCCTGGCGCTATAATACCACCTAAATATTCTAAATTATTACCAACTATGTCAAAATTTGTGGCGGTACCAAAATCAATAATGATTAGGTTTGGACCATATTTATTATTGGCATAAATAGCGTTTACAAGCCTATCAATTCCAACCTCCTCCTTATTTTGTAAATCAATTTTAATAATTCTTTCTAATTCCTTATTTTTTAATAAGGTTGTTTTTTTATTAATTTTTGAGCAGGCTTTTAATATCTTATTATCAATATTTGGCACAACAGAGGCTATTATAATTCCAGAGATGTCTTTTTTTGATAAATTATTATTATCAAAGAATTTTTCTATTTCTACTTTAAAACATAAATAATCCCATTTGTCATCAGTGACAAATCTAAATTCATGTATTAGTGTATTTTTTAAAAAGATTCCTAGGTGAATATTTGTATTGCCAATATCAATTGTTAGTAACATATTATAAATTGTTTTTATAAAAATTTTATAATATTATCTTAAATCCTTAAAGTAAATTTATCATTATGATTTTAGGTCTCGGTTTAGACATAGTAAAAATTTCTCGAATAGATGCGATATACA
>TARA_B110000259_G_scaffold13058_2_pt1 | contig 12019 bp, 8 predicted proteins | sample TARA_B110000259 | Tara Oceans TARA_B110000259 (sample SAMEA4397649) | marine metagenome | biome: Polar Biome; feature: [SRF] surface water layer (ENVO:00010504); material: water (ENVO:00002006), including particulate matter (ENVO:01000060) such as... | depth 5 m | reverse complement strand
GCATTAATTCTATTCATTGCTATTTTTACTTGAGGATCTGGATCAATGTCGGTAACTAAGGTTCTAATAATGTCAAAACCATAGTTTATCATAGCGTCATTTAATTCTGCCTTTACAGCCAATGCAATGTCATCTTTTTTTACAAAAACATCGTCTAGCTTCATTTTAGGTACTTCTGCTCTTACTACATCAAACACATAAGAAGTTATTTGATCTTGTGGGTAGTCTAATTTGTAAAAAGCGTCATATACTTTATCTGCAAGGACTTTGTATTGTACAGAAACTTTCAATTTCACAAAAACGTCATCTAAAGTTTTTGTTTCAATAATAACATCTAATTGTTGAATTTTTAAACTCAACCTTCCTGCTACTTTATCTATTAAAGGTATTTTTAAATGCAAACCAGACGGTCTAATGATGTTAAACTTTCCAAAACGCTCTAAAATTGCTGCAGTTTGTTGTTTTACCGTAAAGAAAGAAGCAAAAAAAGCAAGGCCTAATAAAATAATAATAATTAATGGAATTGTTGGCATAAGTGTAGTTTTTAATAGTTAATAATCTATACACGTAAAGATACTGAATTTAAGCGCATATTTATAAGACGCAGCTTTATCTAAAAGTTACATTTAAAACAAAAAAAAAGGCTCCATATTGTGAAGCCTTTTTATTTTATTTAGTATTTGGATTATAGTTTATCAATGGCATTTTCAATTCTTGATATGGTTTCTTGTTTACCAATCATTACAATAATATCAAAAAGGTGCGGTCCAGCTAATTTACCAACCAAACTGAGGCGCAAAGGTTGCATAATTTTACCAAAACCAATTTCTTTGCTGGTAATCCATTCTTTTACTTCTTTTTCTATATTTTCTGATGAAAAATCTTCAATTTTAGAAATTATTGAGATGAACAAAGTCATTAATTCAGAAGTATCTTCTTTCCAGTTTTTTTTAGCTGCTTTTGCTTCAAACTCTAGAGGAGCTTCAAAGAAAAAACTAGATAATTCCCAAAAATCTTTTACAAATACTGCTCTTTCTTTTATTAATGAAACTACTTTTAGAACAAAGTCTTTGTTTTTATCAATTCCTTTTTTTGTTAGAATAGATAAGTATAAATCAGTCAACTCAGTATTTTCTTTTGTTTGCATGTATTGTTGGTTGAACCAAACCGCTTTGTCTGGACTAAACTTGGCTCCAGATTTACTAACACGGCTCAATTCAAAGGCTGTTATTAATCCTTCTAAAGAGAAAAGCTCCTGTTCCGTTCCTGGATTCCAACCTAAAAAGGCCAACATGTTTATAAAACCATCTGCAAAATAACCCTCTTCTTTATAACCTTTTGAAACGTCTTCAGTAACTTCATTTGTGTATTCTAAAGGAAATACAGGAAACCCTAACTTATCGCCATCTCTTTTGCTTAATTTTCCTTTTCCTACAGGTTTTAAAATTAAGGGTAAATGCGCAAATTTTGGAGAATTCCAGCCAAAAGCGCGGTATAATAAAATATGCAAAGGCATTGATGGCAACCATTCTTCACCACGAATTACATGGCTAATTTCCATTAAATGATCATCTACAATATTTGCCAAATGATACGTTGGCATACCGTCTCCTTTAAATAAAATCTTATCGTCTAAAGTATTGGTATCTATGGTAATGTTTCCACGGATTTCGTCTTCCATTTGTAATACTTCATCCTGCGGAGTTTTAAATCGAATGACATAATTAGCACCTGCTTTAATTCTGTTTTGAACTTCTTCGTTGGATAAAACCAACGAATTTATCAAGCGTCCTTTTTCTCTATTGTGCCAATTGTAAATAAAAGTTTTACCCGCTGCTTCGTGATTTTTTCTTTCTATATCTAAATCTTCGGAAGAGTCAAAACAATAATATGCCCAACCGGTTTTAATTAGTCTGTCTGCATATTCTTTATATAGATCCTTTCTTTCTGATTGTCTATAAGGACCAAATTTTTCATTTTTTCCTGGACCTTCATCAAATGGAATGTTACACCACTCTAAGGCATCTATAATATATTGTTCTGCATTTGCAACATAACGGGTTTGATCTGTGTCTTCTATTCTTAAGACAAAAGTACCGTTGTGTTTTTTAGCAAATAAATAATTGTATAAAGCCGTTCTTACACCACCAATATGCAAGGGCCCTGTAGGACTTGGGGCAAAACGAACACGAACATTAGATTCCATTTTTTTGTTTTTTAGATTCCTGCCAATGTTTACCTTTAGTGATAGTCTAAAGGCAGAAAATATATTTTAAATGCATCTAAAAGGAGATACATGATTTTTTTGTTAGAGTGCAAAGATAGTTTTTCTTAAAAGAGAATAGAAAAAACAGCTAATAAAAAAGACCTGAGAGTTTGAGTTTCTAGAGTCTTTAAAAAAAAGCAAATAAATATTAAAATTTATGATAAGCACCAAAAGTAAAGGCTGCTCTTTTAGGAAGATTATTTCCAAAAAAGATATTATTAAATCTTGTGGTAACTCCAAAATTGTCAGGTAATTTTCCAATTCCTTTCAATTTAAACGCACCATATTCTTGATTGTTTACATAGAGGTTAGTAAAATTGTTCGAATTTAGGAATACAATCGTTCCGTTTTCTAAAGACTTAAAAACATTTAAGGCTAAAATGAGACAAATATGTGTTGTTCTTTTTCTACCAATTTCTCCACCAATTTTAAAGTTTGAACGGTAGTTGTTCGTTTTAAAATTTTTTTCAATAAAAGACCATATATGGGCTTTGCCAAATCTTGTTTCTGCCAATAGTAGTAGTTTAAAAGTGTAGGCGTTGTACCCCGTTCTAATTCCGGATGAATTGTCAAAAGTACCCGTATCTGCTTCCGTGGCAAGTTATCTTGAAAGACGCCATTCTGTTCGAATAAAATTATGTTTTATGCCTATTTCTATATTTCCTTTCGCTGTTTTATTGTGCTAAATTGTGAGGTGTGGAGCCACAAGACATTGGACATTTTGTTGATAAGAGATAGATTTCAAAGGAAGGTTTAAAAGAAAGGTTGTTTTGTCAGAAATTCCATATTGCCCATAAAATTGTAATGTATTGTCTGTTATTTGTCCGTCAATTGAGTAATCTGGCTTTCTAAATAAACAGTTGTAATTAGCCATGCTGATAAAGGAAAGTTGGGTATAAAAAGCACCTTTTTCTTTCGTCTAATGGCTTTGAGAGAAAGTAGAAAGAGTTAAAAAAAGCAGATGGCGGTGGAGTTCTTTTTCCTAATTTTACTTTCGATTGTTTGGTGGGTTACATTCTTCTAAATTTACACGCTTTTTTTAATAAATTATTACTTTGCAGATCTTTTTAAAAGCCGTATTTTTATTTGCTAATTATGAGCGGATTCGACCTAATAAAAGACAAATTACATCAGTTTACAAAAAAGTTTTACGTAAACGAACTAATCAAAGGGATTATTCTTTTCTTTACTCTCGGTTTTATATACCTATTTTTCACGTTGTTTTTAGAATCTTTTCTATGGTTGGAACCAACAGCTAGGACAATACTATTTTGGCTGTTTATTTTTATTCAAGGATTCTTATTAATGCGTTTTATTGCAAGTCCTTTGTTAAAACTTGTGGGGTTGCAAAAAGGAATAACACTTCAAGATTCTTCGAAAATAATAGGAATGCATTTTCCAGAGGTAAAAGACAAATTATTAAATATTTTACAACTAAAAGAAGCTGTAAATCAGTCGGATTTATTATTGGCAAGCATCAAGCAAAAGGCGCAAGAGTTGCAGCCTATACCCTTTATAAAAGCAATAGACTTTAGAAAAAATACAAAATATTTAAAATTTGCAATTTTACCCGTACTAATATGGCTATTCATACTTTTTACGGGTAATAATTCTATTTTTAAACAAAGCTTAGATAGGGTTGTAAACCATAAAAAAGCATACACACCTCCGGCACCATTTTATTTTAATCTAAAAAATAAAAACCTGCAGGTGGTTCAAGGTGGAGACTTTACGGTTTCTTTTCAGGTTTTAGGAAGCACGTTGCCTTCGGAGGTAAAGGTTGTGTTTGAGGGACAATCGTATTATATTGAAAATATTGGATTTGGGGAGTTTACATATACTTTTACAAGTGTTCAGCAACCGGTTACTTTTTTTCTTGAGGCCAATGGTCTTCAAAGTGCTAAATATGAGTTATTAGTAATCAATATACCAACAATCAACAACGTCTTTATAAAGCTCAAATATCCCCAATATTTAAGTAAAACGGAAGAGACGATTTTGAATCCAGGGAATATTCTTATTCCTGAAGGAACAGGAATTACCTGGCTGGTGGATGCAACTCAGGCAGATGAGGTTGTTTTTATTACAAATAAACGCAGAGAGCAATTTGTCAAGAGAACTAAAAATAAATTTAAATTTTCTAAGCAAGTTCGAACTTCTATAAATTACCAAATAACATCTTCAAATTCAAATCTTAAAGATTATGAGAGTTTACAGTTTTTTGCGGGTGTAATTAAAGACGAAATGCCAAGTATTTCTGTTCGTAGCAATATCGATTCTATTTCTAGGGGTGTTGCACAGTTTGCTGGGCGGTTGTCAGACGACTATGGTCTGACCAAGTTAGCGTTAGTGTATTATGATGCCGACAATCCGCAGGATGTTAAAACACAAGAGCTACCTATTTCTAAGTCGAACATACAAACTTTTTATTATCAATTTCCAAACGGATTGACTTTGGAAGACGGAATTAATTATGAATTGTTTTTTGAGGTATTTGATAATGACGGCATAAATGGCCGTAAAAAAGCAAGAAGTACTGTTTTTAAGTATCGACAAAAAACGAATACCCAAATAGAGAATGAATTGCTACAAGAACAGAAAAGAGCAATTAGTAGTTTAGAAAGTATTATTCAGAAAAAACAAAAGCAACAAGAAGGTTTAGCCCAACTTCAAGAAGAACTGCAGAAGAAGGAGAAGGTAAGTTGGAACGATAAAAATAAAATAGAAAAGTTTTTAAAACAGCAGCTACAATATAAGAAAATGATGCAACGTCAAACGGCGCGTTTGCAGGAAAACTTAGATGAAAAGAAGGAAGCTAATAGAACGTTACAGGAAAAGAAAGAGGACTTAAAAAAGCGCATTGAAGAACTAAGAAGAATAGATAAACAGGAAAAATTGTTAGCAGAGATTGCAGCGCTGGCAAAGAAATTGAATAAAGATGATTTAGTGAAAAAAGCTAAAGAGTTGGCGCAGCAGAACAAGCAACAAGAGCGAAGTCTTGAAAGAACTTTAGAGCTGGTAAAGCGTTTTTATATAGAACAAAAAACGATGCAGATTGCAAACAAATTAGAAGAATTGGGACAGAAACAAAGTGTTTTAGAAAAAGAAGATGATCCTAAAATAGAAGCGCAACAAAAAATACAAGCAGCGTTTAATAAATTGAAAAAAGAGTTAGAAGAAGTTGCTAAGGACAATGAAAAATTAAAAGAGCCAATTGATTTGCCGGACGTGAAAGAGGAGGAAGAGGTTCTTGATAAATTCTTGGACAAGGCAAACGAAAACTTAAAGCTGGTTCAAAAGGTTGAAGCAAAAGAAAGTCAGAAGAAGAGCGCAGGCAAAATGAAAGAAATGAGCGAGAAAATGCAAAAGGCGATGTTAGACATGGAAGGAGAATCTATGGAGGAGAATATGGGGGATTTGAGAAAAATTTTAGAAAACCTTTTATTGTTTTCTTTTAAACAAGAGGAGGTAATGAATACGTTTAGTGGTATTTCAACAACACATCCAGACTTTGGTAAAGATTTGAAAAAGCAAAATGATATTCGCAGTTATTTTGAACATATAGATGACAGTTTGTATGTGCTCTCTATGCGGTTGCCAAAAATAAGCACAAAGATTCAAGAGGATTTATCTGTTGCACATTACAATTTAGAGCAGTCGCTTGAAAATTTTTCCGAAGATCGGTTTGATTATGGTATTTCAAATCAGCGTTATGTAATGACTGCCGCAAACAATCTAGCAGATTATTTAAGCAGTATGTTAAATAGCATGAAAAATGCTTCTATGAAAAAGGGCAAGGGAAAAGGGAAGGGCATGGGTTTTAGTCTTCCAGATATTATTAAAAAACAAGGGGAAGTTTCAGAGAAGATGAAACAAGGTATGAAGAAAGGAGAACACAAATCAAGCGGTAAAAAAGGCGATGGTGACAAGAAGCCCGGGGGAAAGCTGGCTTCTGATAAAAATGGACAGAAAGGAGAAAATGGTAAAGTGGGTAAAGGAGGCGTTTCGGAAAACGATGATTTAGATGGAGCGATTTATGAAATTTATAAACAACAATCTCAGTTAAGACAACAGCTGCAAGAAGCGATTAAAGAGGTAGAAAACGGAGCGTTGGGTGGAAATGATGAGGCGAAGAAGGTTTTAAAAACGATGGAGCAGTTAGAAAATGAAATTTTAGAAAAAGGATTTAATGCAGAAACAATCCAAAAAATGCAACAGTTAAATTATGATTTATTAAAACTAGAAAAAGCTTCATTAGAGCAAGGAAAAGATAATATACGTAAGGCTGCAATTGGTCAAAAAGAAGCGCAAAACACGAATAAAAAAGCGCTGCTATTTAGAAAGCAGTTTTACAATCAAATAGAGATATTAAATAGACAATCATTACCTTTGCAACAGAATTATAAATTAAAAGTTCGCGAATATTTTTCCGGGCCAAAGAATAAAGAGGAATGATTAGTTTTAATTACGAAACCAATTTTAAATTAGACAACGAGAATGCGTTGGAAATTTGGATTCATAAAATTATTTTAGAGCACAACTGTGAAGAAGGTGAAATTAATTACATCTTCTGTGACGACGCGTATTTATTGAAATTAAATATTGAGTTTTTACAACACGATACGTTGACAGATGTTATAAGTTTTGATAATTCTTTGGGGTCGTTAATTAATGGAGATATTTTTATATCAACAGAGCGAGTTTTAGATAATGCTAAAGATTATGGCGTGTCTTTTTTAGAAGAATTGCAAAGAGTGATGATTCACGGTGTTTTGCATTTTTTGGGTTTTAAAGACAAGACAGGTACAGATCAAAAAGAAATGACAAGACAAGAGAATAAAGCATTATTGGTGTTAAGTAGTTTACAATCAGATAATTAAAAATAAAGTTTCACGTGGAACGATAGAATATGAGTTTATTTTCAACAAATTTTGATGTTATAGTAATTGGTGGTGGTCACGCAGGTAGTGAAGCTGCAGCAGCAAGTGCAAATATGGGCGCACATACATTGTTGATTACAATGAATTTGCAGAATATTGCGCAAATGAGCTGCAATCCTGCAATGGGCGGCATTGCGAAAGGGCAAATTGTAAGAGAGATAGATGCGTTGGGGGGTTATAGTGGTGTGGTTACAGATAAAACGGCCATACAGTTTAAGATGCTTAACAAATCGAAAGGGCCAGCAATGTGGAGTCCGAGAGTGCAATCTGATAGAATGCAATTCGCAGATTGTTGGAGAACAATGTTAGAGGAAACTCCAAATGTTGATTTCTATCAGGATTCTGTAAATGGATTGTTATTTGACGGAAATAAAATTATTGGAGTAAAAACAGCACTAGGCTTAGAAATTAACGCAAAGACCGTTATAATTACAGCAGGTACTTTTTTGAACGGTCTGATTCATATTGGAGATAAAAGTTTTGGTGGCGGAAGAGCCGGTGAAGGGGCCTCTACAGGAATTACGGAAGAGTTGGTTGCAAAAGGTTTCGAAGCCGGTAGGATGAAAACAGGAACTCCTCCCAGAGTAGATGGTCGTTCTTTGGATTATTCTAAAATGACAGAGCAGCCAGGAGATGAAACGACAGAAAAGTTTTCGTATTTACCAACTACAAGTTCTTTGACAAACCAACGTTCTTGTTATTTAACATATACAAACCAAAGAGTGCATGATATACTTCGCGAGGGTTTTGATAGATCTCCTATGTTTAATGGAAGAATCAAATCTACCGGTCCAAGATACTGTCCTTCTGTTGAAGATAAAGTAGATCGTTTTGCGACAAAAGACAGGCATCAAATATTTGTGGAGCCAGAAGGTTGGACGACTGTTGAAATGTATGTAAATGGGTTTTCAACATCGCTTCCAGAGGATATTCAAGACAAAGCAATACGTGCTGTTGAGGGTTTTGAAAATGTAAAATTTTTAAGATATGGCTATGCAATAGAATATGATTTTTTTCAACCAACGCAATTAAAGCATTCTTTAGAAACCAAATTGATTGAGAATTTATTTTTCGCAGGTCAGATAAATGGCACTACAGGATATGAAGAGGCAGCGGCTCAAGGATTGATGGCAGGTGTAAATGCAGCTTTAAAAACGCAAGGGAAAGCTCCTTTTATTTTAAAAAGGAATGAGGCTTATATTGGTGTCTTAATTGACGATTTGATAACTAAAGGAACGGAAGAACCCTATCGAATGTTTACTTCTAGAGCAGAATATAGAACCCTGTTAAGACAAGATAATGCGGATTTAAGACTTACCCCTTTAGGTTATAAATTAGGTTTGGCGTCCCAAGAAAGAATGGATCGTGTTCTAGAAAAGGAGGCAAAGACTGCTTTGTTAATTAAGTTTTTAAATGAAACAAGTGTAAAACAAGAAGAGATTAACCCTATATTAGAGTCAAAGAGCTTGGCTTTGGTTAACCAGTCTATGAAGTTGTTTAAAGTGGCTGCAAGACCACAATTGTCTTTGTCAGATTTTAAAGACATTGAAAAGGTAAAGAGATTTTTTAAAGAAAATTCGATTGCCAAAGATGTAATTGAACAAGCGGAAATTCACTTAAAGTATTCTGGTTATATTGAAAAAGAAAAGAGCAATGCAGATAAGTTAAACAGGTTAGAGAATGTTGTGATTCCTTCTAATTTTAAATATGAAAAAGTGAAGTCTCTTTCTTTTGAGGCTACAGAGAAATTAAACAAAATCAAACCAACATCGATATCACAGGCGAGTAGAATTAGTGGAGTTTCTCCTAGCGACATTTCTGTGCTTTTGGTTTATATGGGCAGGTAAGTAAATAAAAACGCTAAATGTTCCTCGTGGAACAATCACAAGATTAAAACAATATGGAGAATTCAAAGGAGCTCTATAAAAACTTAACAGCACTCTTAAATTGCAAAGATACTACGGTTTCTGGAGATTGTTTTAAAGTTATGATGAACAAGGAATATGAGATGTTGGTAACGTTTCCGGTTCCTGCAGATTTAGGAAATTATTATAAAAGTGAAACCTATATTTCGCATACAGATAGCAAAAAAACGTTCTTCGATAAGATATACCAAGCTGTAAAAAATCATACTTTAAAACAGAAATTGATGCTACTGAATTCTTTCAAAAATGAGGGGAAATCAGTTTTAGATTTTGGCGCAGGTACTGGCGATTTTTTAAAGGTTTGTAAAAATAATAGCTGGGCTGTTTTAGGAATTGAACCAAGTGAAGATGCAAGAGAAAATGCTGCTAAAAAAGGAATTCATTTAAAAGAAAGCTTGTTAGATATTACCAATCAAAAATTTGATATAATTACACTTTGGCATGTTTTAGAGCATGTCGAAAATTTAAAAAGTACTATTGAGACGTTAAAACGTTTATTGAAACCCGGCGGAAGAATTATTGTGGCGGTGCCAAATTATAAAAGCTACGATGCTACTTTTTATGAAGAACATTGGGCAGGGTACGATGTACCAAGACACCTTTGGCATTTTAGTCAAAAGGCAATACATAAATTATTTTCTGAAGTAGAAATGGTGGTAGATAAAATTTTACCAATGAAGTTTGATAGTTACTATGTTTCTCTTTTAAGTGAAAAAAACAAGTCAGGAAAATCAAACCCTATAAATGCTTTTTATAGAGGCTTCCTCTCCAACAGGAAAGCAAGAAGTACAACCGAGTACTCTTCTTTAATTTACGTACTTAAAAACGACTAAAACTTGTTTTAAGGACCGCAGCATAGATTTTTGTTGCTTTTGCCATAAATGTATTATAAAAATAATAAAAAGCTCTTAAAACGAATGTTTTAAGAGCTTTTTAAATAAGTATAATTGATGTTTTTTTTATTTCTAATAGGTTTTAGCTATTTAATAGAAAGACACCAATAACAGTGATAATGAAGTAGACCGCTAAAGACATCGCTCCTGCATAATCTTTTGCAAGACGCTGTCCAACTAGTAATAAAATTAAAGTGATGGCAGAAAGCTCAATTCCTAATAAAGCAATTTCTTTTGCTTCAGAAGTATACAATTGATAAATTCCAATAACCATTAAAATTCCTGCAAGTATTTCAGTAATTAAAATAATAGTCAATAACAAAGGCACTGTGTTTTTTAGAGGTGAGTTTTTAAAGTGTCCTTTAATAAAAGAAACATTACCATTCCAATCTAGGAGTTTGTCTATACCTGATTGAATAAAAGTAACGATTAAAAAAAGTAGAATTAATACAACTGCTGGATAATTTGATAAAAGGTTCATATTTTTTAGTTTATTAATTAGTTTGTAAAAAGGATGTTTTCTATGTGTAACGTTGTGTTTAATTATTTGATAATCAGCAATTAAGACTTAATTTTGTTGCTTTGAGATCTTAGATTTTTTATGAGCTTAGTAAAAATGAGTCTTAATTTTATTGACAATCGTTTGGGCCAACTTCTCATTACTTTCAAGAGTCCATCCCGCAACGTGTGGAGAAAGGATTACGTTTTCTGAATGTATTAAGTATTTAAAGGGTTCTGGCATATTGTTTTCAGAAAAAAGATTCTCAAAGGATGCTTTTTCATATTCTAAAACATCTAATCCTGCACCTAAAATTTTTCCAGATTTTAAAGCAACAACTAAATCTTTTGTAACTACAGAGGTTCCACGTGCGGTATTGATTAACCAAAAGTTCTTTTTAAAGTTTTGGATAAAGTTGTGATTTACCATGTTTTTTGTAAGCTTGGTTTGCGGAGTATGTAAACTTAAAACATCTGCTTTCTGCTGTAATTCTTTTAATGTAACCTGTTTGCAATTTTCATCAGAAACGTTTTGCTTCAGATCATAACAAAGAACCTCAACATCAAAACCACGAAGTTTTTGCGCAAAAGACTTGCCCATATTTCCATAGCCAATTAAGCCAACCGTTTTTCCATCTAATTCAATACCTCGGTTTTCTTCCCGCAACCATTGTCCGTTTCTAACCTCTTTATCTGCTTTATTTAGTTTGTTAAATAAAGACAACAACATTCCTAAAGAATGCTCACCAACCGCATTTCTATTTCCTTCTGGCGCAGCAATTAAGACAATTCCTTTATTTTGTGCGTAGGTACAGTCTATGTTTTCTAAACCAGCTCCAACGCGTCCTATAAACTTTAAATTTGTTGCTTTTTCTAGAAACGGTGCATCAATTGAAAAGCGACTTCTAATGATAAAGCCATCATACAGATGAATTTTTGCTTCAATTTCAGCCTTTAAAGAAGTGTAGTCTTCTTCGTTTGTAAATCCTAAATCATTTAGTTGCTGTATTAAAAGAGGATGATTTGTATCTAAGTGAAGAATTTTCATTTCAAATAAATTATGTTACAAGGAGTTTTAACCTCTTGTAATAGTTGAATGCGAATATATTTTAATATTGTTCCTTATCATTTGGAAAGTGGCCGCTTTTTACATCAGAAATATAGTTTTCAAATGCACCCGTCATATCTTTATACAGGTCTAAATAGCGTCTTAAAAAGCGAGGATGAAACTCGTGTGTCATTCCAATCATGTCATGGGTAACTAAAACTTGACCGTCTACACCGTTTCCTGCTCCAATTCCAATCACAGGAATTGAGATTGCTTTTGCAACTTCGGTAGCCAATGCTGCAGGTACTTTTTCTAAAACCAATGCAAAACAACCAATTCTTTCCAGCATTAAAGCATCTTCCATCAGTTTTTCTGCTTCTTCTTCTTCTTTAGCTCTAACAGTATAGGTTCCGAACTTATAGATAGATTGTGGTGTTAAACCCAAATGG
>TARA_B110000259_G_scaffold183496_1_pt1 | contig 12032 bp, 7 predicted proteins | sample TARA_B110000259 | Tara Oceans TARA_B110000259 (sample SAMEA4397649) | marine metagenome | biome: Polar Biome; feature: [SRF] surface water layer (ENVO:00010504); material: water (ENVO:00002006), including particulate matter (ENVO:01000060) such as... | depth 5 m | reverse complement strand
TCTACATCATCATCTTTGACATCTACATCATCATCTTTGACATCTACGTCATGGCACTCTGCTATTTCTTCATCGTCCAGAACATTTACATTGTTTTGATTTTCGTATATTTTTTTTTCATAAATTATTTTACTATCTTCATATAAAATAGTTAGCAATGATAAAGTAAGAATATAACTCAAAATAGTATTTTTATCATCCTTATAACTCCTAAATAGTTTACCAATATTAATATTTTTAAAAATATTAATTTTAGTAAATTCTTCATTCTTCTCTAATAATGATATAGATAAATTAGTATCACATAATAAGTTAATATTATTACGCATTTTTTTAGAATAATAGTTTACATATTTGTGATTCTTCTTATCAATTATTTTGTATGTTTTTTTAATAGCTATTTTAAAATATGGGTCTTTTTTAATTTCTTTAAAAAAATTAATTAATATTCTATTAAATACAAATACAATATTTTCCTGAACTTTTAACATTTTATTAATATTTTAATGAATATCTTTAAATAAAATTATAATAAATTGTTATTAAAATAAATATCGCTATATATTTTATTTATGTCTAAATTATTAATTCTAAGATAAATAAAGTATAAATTGATCATTATTAAATAAATAAATAATTCCGTAACTTTTATTTCGACTTTATAGTATATATATAGATATATTAAAGGTACATAATGCATTAAAATTGAAAGAATTACTATTTTAAATTCTTTATATAATTTATCTTTATTGTATTTTATGTATATATATAAAATATATAATGTCGGGTATAAAATAGAAATATATGGAATAATTGGATTATATTTAATATTTTTATTAATAAATAATAAAAACCAAATTGTTATCCAAATTGTAAAATAATTAAATATATTTAAGTTTTTAAAATCTAGAGGAATGTTTTTATTTTTCATTTATATATTATAATATTCTAATCTACATAGACTTTATCACATAATTTTAATAAAACAGTAAAATAATCCCAAACAATTATTTTATTTTCTTCATTTAAATCTATCCAATATTTTTTTAATTTTAAAATTAATTTATTATTAATATCTTGATTGTTATTAGTCATGCTTTGGATATTGTCATTATTTAATACATCATTATAATCATTTTTTAAAAAAAAATCTTCATTTTTATCTCTAATATTTCTTTTAAATTCTTTTGTTAATCCTAAATTAAATAATTCTAGAGGTTTCTTTATACTTGCTAATCTAATTATTTTAGACGAAGCTCTAAATAATTTAAAATCATTATCACATGGAAATACAATTATTAAGTCTTTAATAAAATTAGATAATGTCTCATTAAATATTTCATAAACTTTATTATCAGATGAAATCATATACTTTTATATTATAATATAATATCTTTTAAATAAATTATTTAACGGGAGGTGGTTTACGATTAAGAATATTTTGTATATCTTTATTTCTATTTTCTTGTAGTGAATTTATTTCATCCATTAAACCTTTATTTTCTACTTTATTTTTAATACCATTATTACTGTTATTCATTTCATTCATCAATAATAATTTATTATTATCATCTATATACTCAAATCCCTTATTTATCATCGAAGTTCTATTATCTTCTTCATCCAATAATGAAAAATTATCACTTAATAAACTTCCATTTGAATAATATGGCTGAACTTCGATTTCATTTTCTTTATTTAAACTTTTAATGAATTCTTGTAACTTGTTATCTTTTAATATTGTTGTTTTATCATCTAATAATACTGTTGGAACAGATGTAATATTAGTTGGAATTTTAAATTTTTTTAAACTTATATCGACAAAGTAAAACTTATTTTTTAAATTATATTTTAAAATTTGTTGATATATTTCATTCGAATGTTCGCATAAATTAGAATAAAATAATAAATGTTTTTGGATTTTTTTTCCATTAGTCATTTTATTTTTTATTAATGTTAATACTAATAAATTTTAAATATAAATTAATTTAACACAAATTTATTTAAAAATATAAAGTAATATTGTTAATTCGTCCAGAAATATTTAAATATAAAAAAAAATTGAATATATTTATAAATAATTTAATATATTAAATTAATAAAATGTCTCCTTTCAAAGATTTAATTAAAAAAGAAAATTTAATAAGTTTTAAAGTTTTAAATATTGATGTTTCAATTCTTAACGCTCTAAGAAGAATTATTTTATCTGAAATTGAAAATGTTGGTTTTGAATTTAAACCTTATGAGATAAATAATCCCAAAGTTAATATTATTACTAATACATGTCCATTACACAATGAAATAATTTTACAAAGAATTGCATTATTGCCAATAAATTTACCTCCAAATGATATTATAGATTTTGATGAAAATAAATATAAATTTATTTTAAATAAAAAAAATAATACAAATAGCATCTTAGATGTTACCACAGAAGATATAGAAATATTTAATAATAAAAACAAAGCATTAACCGAAAAAGAAGCTTTGAAATTTTTCCCTTCAAATAAATATAGCAACGATTTTATTTTAATTACAAAATTAAAACCCAACCTTATAAATAATGACGATGGCGATGCAATTCATATAGAAGCACGTCTTTCCAAAGATATTCCTAAAAATCACTCGGGTTTTTCATTTGTAAGTAAATGCGTATATTTTAATATAGTTGATGATAAAATAGCAAATAAAGAACTAAAAGATAGGATTAAAAAATATAAAGAAGAAAATAGTGATGCATCAAAAGAAGATATTGATAGTTTTACAAAAGATTTTAATAATTTAGATAAAGCAAGGTATTACTATAAAAATGATTTCGACGAACCTAATTTCTTTGAGTTTGATATAGAGAGCGAATATAATATTAATCCAGAATATTTAGTATTTAAAGCACTTCTGATTTTAAATGAAAAATTAGATACATTAATTAATAATATAACAAATGAAACATATAAATTTAAATATTTAGAAAATAGTAAAAATTTATATGATATAAAAATTGAGAATGAGAAACATACCCTAGGCAATTTAATTCAAGCATTATTTTATAATATCTTTATTAGAAAAAATGATAGTAATAAAATTTCATATGTAGGATATAGAGTTGAGCATCCATTAGAAGAATCCGTTATAATTAGAATACAAATTAATGAAAAAATTAAAAAAGAACAAATTGGGACTATATTTATAGACGGAATTGAAGAAATTCAATTACAACTTAGAAAACTAAATAATGAATGGCTTGATTTTACACAATTATCACGTAAATATGCTAGCGACTTAATTGACTTCTAAATTATAATTAAAAATTAAAATTAAACTTATTTATTTAAAAAACATTTTATTATTTTTTTATTAAATATATAATAATATAAATAATGTCTTTAATAAAAAATAATAATAATATCACTGATTTATTTTATAATAATAAAACAGAATTTGAGGATGATATTTTAATTAATGATAATGTAAATGTAGAATATATTAATATTCCAACAAAGAAAAAAAAAGAAAAAGGTGAAATAAATATTATTGATGGAATTAAAAAAGACGAAATAGAATATATTGATGAAGAAACTGACGAATTTAAAGATTTTATTAAAACTGTTAAAATAACACGCGTAGTTCATAATGATTTTGTAGATTATACTGATGACCAATTTAAAAATAATATTCTATTATTGACTAAAGATAATGTCAATAATAATAATGCTATTCCAAATGTAAATAATTTATTAAATGTTTTTAATAAATTAAAAAATAAAACAATCACAGAAACCTCGGATAAATTATTCTATCCAATTATAAATATTAAAAAAAAAGTATTTCTTATTGATACCGAAAAATATATGGATGGATCAAATAATAACAATAATATTTCATTAATTAAAACTACCGTCGAAGATTATCTATCAAAAAATAATAATATAAGTTTTTCGAATGAACCATATGATATAAAAGAAAATAGATTGTATCAACTGGAAAGACCTTTTGAACCTCTCGCAGATAGTGAAAGTAATGGTTTTAAATATATTCCATATTTTAATAGAGACGCAATTTCTAATTGCATTACTGAAAATATTGAAAATTATAATAAAGATGATTTTAAATGTGTTGACATCTTAAATAATCCCAAAAAATTAGACAAATTTAGAATATTATCAAAAAAAGTGTATAAAGTAACCGATGAAGATATAAGACAACTTTATTCAGGAGACGAAGTTAGAATCGTAGGATATGTAAATAAAATACCAAGTAGTGAAGAAGAAATTGTTAACATATTTGATTTAGAACAATACTATAATGATATCGAAGACATTAAAGATAATGATGAAATTTTTATTAAATTAACTATTAATAATAATAATACAAATTACGTAGGAAAAATAATATCTTCTAAAGATAATCTAATTAATATTAAATTAAATAAAGAAATAGTGTTCATCGATAATAAAAAAACTGATTTATTAACTTATGATAAAAATAGTGTAAATTATTTTACATTGTATCCTAAGAATGAAAAAAATAATATTTTTGATAAAATTTCATTATTTAATGAAAATATTCCCACCGTATTCAAATTTCCAGAAATATTTAATAAAGAAGATTATGACAAATATAAATCTTTAATTTTCCCTAATTTAAAAGAATTATTACTAAACAATGATAATTTTATTAATTATAATGAATTAAATAATTTACTTGATAAATATAATTTCGATATTAATAATTTAGATAAGCACGATATAAGTACAATTAATATTAAATTAAATCAAAATATTAAAGCATTTACAGAAAAAAATAATAAGGGGTTGAAAGTTGATAAAATAAATAAAGTTCGTAAAAAATTTAAATCTAGTAATTTATTATTAGAAAAATTTCCAGAACATTATAATAACTATTTAGATACAGACTTATATAAAGATACTAATATAAATAGAACAATATATTTAAATAAACAAAATGATAAAGGATTTTTTCATTATATTTTTGAAATGAAAAAAACTTTAGAAAAAGAATTAGATGAGATAAAAGATATTGATTTTGAGGAAGAATTAAAAATATTTCAGAAAGAATATAATAAATTAGAGATTGAAAATAAAAAATATAAACCGGATGATTGCAAGCAGATAATAATAGAAAAAATTTATTATAATAGTCAAAACTTAGAAAAAGATGAAGGAAAAAAAAATAATTTTGAAAAAAAATACGTTATTTTAAATGAAGGAAATATGTTTTCAACAATCTATCAAATGAATAATGGTTCTTGGGTTAAAAAAATGAATTTAGAACAAAGTGAAAGAGACAATATTAAATTATGTGATGGAAAATATTACTATACAAAATTAGATAAAAATATTTGTATGTATGATGATATTACCTCTTTATGTAAAAAAAGAGATCAATTTATAAATATACAAAATCTAAATAAACTTGTAATACAAATTAATATTATTAATGAATTAAAAGATTTTAGTAATAATTTTAAAAAATATAATAAATTTCTTGATAATCTTTTAAATATATATAAAATAAAAATACATAATTCACATAATATAAAACAAATTACTTATGAAAAAATAACATCTGATAAAAAATATACAGGTGATGAGGACTTTATTGATTTTGATACAATATATAATAATTTTGAAGTCATGAATGATCCATTTTATATCCCAATCGATAATATATTTTCCGGTAATAGTATAGAAGATAAAAAAAATGAATATGAAAAATTAATAAATAAAATACTTCAAGTTAGCGGATTTGAAATTTCAAAAACAGAAATCAGGCATATTGTTAAATCTATTGATAATATTAATCAAAAAATATTACAAAAAAAGATTAATCAAGCAAAAAAAGATACTTCTGAATATGCGAATTTAACAGACAAAGAAGTTATTTCTAAATTATATAATAATAAAGCTGAGCAAAGAAGTGATATTCATAAAAATATAATTTTAATAATTGCATCTATGCTTATTATAATTATACAAATACAATATCCTAATGTTAAATTAGTTAGCCTTAATTCAAAATGTTCTAAATTCTTCTCATTATTAGGTTATCCTATTGAAAAATCTTCTAAAGAAAATATGAAAAAACAACTTTATGTATATATTGGATGTTGTTTATTTATTGGATTAAAAGAAGAATTAAATAATTTATCTAATACTTTAGTATTAAATAAAATACAACAAATTATTAGAATTATTCTAAAAGAAAGACCATATTATATTACTTTATTAAAAAATAATAAAAGGATTTTTGATGAAGTAAAAGATCGTGATTTTAAAATAAAAGTATGGGCTGGATATAAACCAGAATTAATTATTAAAAAAGAACCACTCACAACTGTTGGCAAATACTTATATAATTTATCTCAAAATATGAATAAAGCTAAAATACAAAAATTTGATTATCTTAAAAGACCTTTAATTAATAATATTTGCTGCTATGATAAAATTACTAAAGATTTAAATTATTATAATTATTATAGTGATAAGTTTACAGATAAAAATACAATAATTAAAAATATAAAAGATAATGAAAAAAATATTGGCGTTTATACATCTGAAACGTTTTTTAATTTAATAAGAAATACTGGATTTAAATATAATTTTGATTCTGATTATATTTTTAATCCTAAGGATAAATTAAATTTTAATAATCTGGAGTTATTTGAATCAGATAAATTTGATACTTCTGATTATTTTGATTATTCTAAAGTTTTTAATAAATTATTTGAAAATAATAAATTTATTAATGATGATTTAACAATTAAAGATTTATTAGAAAATAAAAACTTTAATGATGATAATAGGTGGGAAAACTTTTCCTCAAATATTCAAACTTTATTTAATAGATTAATTAATTTTACGAAAACATATGCAATAAATTTTGATGATGATATTATAAAAGACCTTGAAAGTTATTTAGTTTCTCTTAGAACGGAAAAAAAAAGCATTTCAATTGAGAATCTTTTTAATATTAAAAATATATCACAAAAATGGATAACATATAAAATTTCATATTTACTATCAAAAATTATAAACTTCAAACCAGTTGATATAGATTCACCCGCACTTAATCAAATACTTTCTAATAATGATAAAATAAAAATTTCTAATATTATTCATAATACTGATAAAGAATTAATAGGGTATAATGATTCTATTACCGAAAATGATATTATTAAAAATAATTTTAATAATAATTTTAATATATTTAATATTGAATCTTATAAAATAAATCTAGACGATAATTCAAACAAAAATAATGACATAAATAATATTACAAAAAATATTTATTTATTAAATTATTTTTTTATTAAAATAATTTATAATATTTATACTTTAATTTTAAAACAATCCGATGGTGATGAAAATATACCTATAGACACGATTTTTGACAGAATTAGTGTATTTATTTCATCTGAAGAAATAGACGAGAATAAAACATCCCAATTAACACTTATTTCGAATATAGTATTTTATATTTTAAAAGAATATAGAGATACAATTAAAAATAATTTAATTGATAATGATGAATTACAGTCCACTGTTAATAGTTTAAGAGAGGATAAAAAACAAAGACAAATACGTTATTTTGAAAATTTAACTTTGGATGATGTAGATGCTCATAAGTTATTAAAAGAAATAGGTCATAGAATAGATATAAATGAGGATTATTATGAAGACAAAGAAGTTCAAGAATTAATTCTCGAAAATCCGAAAAATCAAGATAATATAATATTTGGAGAAGAAATTGGAGATAATGATATGTTAATTAATTCAGATTATCAAGGAGAAAATTCAGATGAACTAGATGAAGATTTTATGTAATTACCATTCAAATATCCAATTTACCCCATGTTTAATATTATAATTTTGATTATAATATTTTATATGGTCTTTATTTTGCAGGGTATTTTTTGAATTCTTAGAAATATTATTATATACTGGATTATCTTTTAATTTAATACTTATCCCAACCGGTATTCTATTTGATGTAAAGAAGAAGAAACGAGAATTTAAATGTCGAACCATTATATATATTATATAGATAATATTTATATAATTCTTATATAATATTTATAAAAATTTATTAATTATTAGTTAACCCCCTATCTTGTCTTAACTTATTCTTTCTATCTCTCATTAAAAATATGCGATCATTTATTGACATCTCCGCTATTTCACTTTCTCTCGGATTATATGTTATTACATATTTATTTTTGTACTTATAGTATACTAAATTATTTACATATTCATTACTTGCTTTCAATAACATTATTCTATCTTCGCTTACTATACCTATTACTTTTACATCTAATAAATATATTTTATTGTGATTTACTAAAACTTTAAACCTTATATGTTTTCCGTGATTTTTTGATTCCCTATAAACTACTACTTCACAATCATATATATATTCCTTTTTATTTTTTTTATTATATAATATATAGTTAATTTTCTTTTGAACTACTATAAAATTTGTTGTTTTTATTATTTGATATCCGCCGGTTATTTTAAGTTTCTTATTTTTATTTAAAATATCTAAAATATATTTCTCAATATTATCAAAATATTCTATATTTTTTTTACTTACATTATTATATTCTATTTTTCTGAAAAAACCTTGCTCCTCTACTTCTTTTGCAACGTCTTTAGAACTATTTTTACTATCTATATCAACTACATTATCCTCATCATCTATATATTCGTAATTTAAATTATATGATACGTATTTTTGTTTATTTTGGTCAATTGATTTTTTGATTTCTTTGTCGAATACTTTATTATCCAATTCATGTATTATTTTTTTTTCATTTACTATTTTTACATCTGTATTAAATGACTGTATTCTCGTCTCTAATATGTTTCTATCGTCACTTATAGATAAAAGATTACTAGATGGATAGCTATATAATAATTCCTGCTCTTCTATTGATAATTTATCCTTTCTTTGAATTGGTTTAAATCTCAATTTCTCATCTCCCTCATCTCCCTCATCTCCCTCATTTCCCTCATCTCCCTCATCTTTCAGTAATAGTTTTGAATATATCTTTTCCATTTTAAAAATATAATCATCTAAATTTTTTAAATGTTCTTCTAATCTAATAAAATAACCTTCGTCATCATTTTTTTTATTGGTATTTTTAAGATTTTTTATTTCATTTAATATATTTTTTTTCTCTTTTTTATTATTATCTATAATAGTTTTTATTTCCTCTTTATCTAAATTACTCATATCATATAAATTTTCATCTTTCCTTTTTTCTTTATCATAGGTAAATTGCAATGACCCAAAGGTTCCTACTCCTCTATCTTTTAGTTCTCTATTTATAAACTTTTCCTTGCTTAGAACATTTGTTTTCTTTTTTTTTTCTTTTGCATCTCTGATTTCGTTTTTTTTATCTTCCGTGAAACCAGCATAATTTAATATCTTTCCAATTACAAAAAAAAATATTATAATACCTATTATTTTCAGTAACATACTAAATTTATTTAAATATAATTAATATTTAAATAAAATTAAAAAAATAGATTTACCACAATATTAAAAAAATTTACTTAATCTTATATCTTCATTATCATTCTCAAATACATAATTGCTTCCTTTCATTTTTTTATTTTTTTTTTGTTTTTCACAACAATCTATTCCGTTATTTATATCACATCCATGACATCTTGGAAAATTATTTTCTGTAAATCTTTTATCATATTCTCTATAACTTAACCTTTTTACACCCACCGGTAACTCACAATATCCATTATTACACCCTCCTCTCTCATTTGTATAATTCTTATTTTTTAAATAAAAAGGGCACTCTGTATTTGATATACAAGGTCGGTCCCAATTATAAATCGCTTTTTTCTTTCCAACTTTATCAAAAACATCTTCACACTCTGTTTTCGTTAAAATTGTATTATTTTGATAACAACTAAATTGAGGTAAAAAATTATTATTTGTATCAATTTTATCTATATCGATAAATAATTTTTCATTTTTTAAATTATTTAGATCTTTATGAATAATATTTCTTTTACTTACTATACTATTATATAAATTTGCCCAAATTTCGTCTTGTGTTAATTTTTTATCTTTCACATCTTCTTTATTTGATGTATATTTTACTATCTTTCCCATGATTATCTTTTTATTAATTATAAAATAAACCATGTCATTTTCTTCCAATTTGTATTTTTTTATTATGTCTTGATTTAATAAAATCTTATCCTTTTTTTCACCCTTCTTTCTAATATTATATAAATTATTTGACACTCCTATTTTTAGCATATTAGCAGCATAAATATATTTATTATCTGTATTAATAACATAGTAGAATTTTTTTTCAAAGAAATTCGCAAAACCAGTTTCGGTATATAATTTATCACCTTCTTTTATAGGAACACCATTTATTATACTTTTATTTACTTTAAATGTTACAATGTTTTTAACATCTTTTCCACTCATTTTTTTCTTATACGCAATTATATTTCTTTCATCTATTTTAAATTTTAATTGGGTTCCATTTTCTTTAAACTCTTCCATAACATTTTTAAATGATGCGTGTTCTTGTTTCTTAATTGCCCAATCTTTACCAATCTTTAAAAAATCAAAGTGTTGCATATAATAATTTAGTTTTACAAATTCATTAAAATAATTTAATAGATATAAATAATTTTTATTATATTTTATATTATCGTCTGTACTAAAACTAAATATTAAAGTATCTATTAGTATAGTATTATATATTATATTTGTATTATCAGATGTAGAATTTTCAGTATTTAAACTAATTGATTGAATTTTTTTTTTACTATACGGTAAATAAAACTTAAAAATATTGTTATTTAGAGACATTCCAGATAATTTGATATCATTATTTTGTATTCTGTAATTATATGGTACTAAATTTAAATCTCTTTTAATAAGTTGCTTATACAATGGGTTTAATAATGTATCAAAATAAATAAATATATCTATAGATGGTAAATCTTCATCAAATAATTTTGTCACTATATTTTCTTTAGTCACTCTAATAAATTCATAATTATTCATATTAATATAATTTTTTTGCGATTTTAATAAAATTTTAAATAATTCTAAATCTACCTCATTTATATAACCAACTTTTGTCCTATCTTGATTATTCACTAATTTTATACTATTTTTAGAAATTAACAAAATCTGTTTTGGAATATTACACATTGTAAGAACTTTATAATTTTTATAATTTTTAGAGTATGTAAAAACATCTGTGTAAAATAAAATTTGATCTTTTGAAATTTTTGTATCTTCCGTGCTTTCATTTATAGCAGAACCTATATTAAATTTATTATTTTTTATTTCACTATTCTTAAAATATATACCATTTAAATTTAGTTCTTTATGTCTTAAATTAATCTCGGAGGTTTTCTTATTTAAATATTTTTTTATTGAATTTATTTTGTTTTTTTCATTTATTATTTCATAATCTAAATCGGACAATTTCTTTTTAATCAATTTTATTGTGGGATATTTATTCTTTTCATCTTCTGTCATTTCAGACAAATTATAACGGTATTTATTTATTGCTTTTTTATTTTTTGATAAAAATAATTTTCTACTTTTCTTTATTTTTTCTTTTTTTTCTATAGATTCTTTAAATAATTTATCTAATTTACTTTTAGTACAATCTTTTTTTTCTAATGTTATTTTTCTTTCTTTCTTTTCCCAAGAATTTTTCCATATTATCTCACATAAATCATTATTTATTTCTATATCTTTAATAACATTATTTTTATTATATTTTCCTAAATTTATATTACTTTTTAATATTTCGTATAGTATAATATCCTCTTTTTTATAAACTAGTATATAAGGTTCGCTTCTCTCTACTAAATTTAATTTTATAATAGGTTCTTTTTTTAATTCTGATTCAAACCGTTCAAATATTTTATCTCTTTGCTGAATTATATAAATAATAATTAATAATAATAATAAATAAACTAAATTCATTTTATTAATATAATTAAATATTATTA
>TARA_B110000259_G_scaffold37696_1_pt1 | contig 12048 bp, 9 predicted proteins | sample TARA_B110000259 | Tara Oceans TARA_B110000259 (sample SAMEA4397649) | marine metagenome | biome: Polar Biome; feature: [SRF] surface water layer (ENVO:00010504); material: water (ENVO:00002006), including particulate matter (ENVO:01000060) such as... | depth 5 m | reverse complement strand
TTCAGTTGGGTAAGCAATAATACCTCCTCGACGAATAAATCGGCTTAATCTATGATTTTTCACGATTTTTTTTGATTGCTTTTTGTCCTATGTCAGTTCTATACTGCATACCATTAAATTTAATTTTATTAATTAATGCATAGACTTGCTTTTGAGCAATTTTTAGCGACTTTCCCTTTGAAGTTACACCAAGAACTCTTCCACCGGCTGTATAAACTTTGTTATTCCTTAGGTCAGTCCCTGCATGAAAAATATATGAATTTTCTTGTTCGTGATTGAGATTAGATATTTCATCATTAATTTTAGGCTCATTAGGATAATCCTTTGCTGCAATAACGACAGTTATTGCAGAGCCTTCCTCCCAATCAGCTTTATAGTTTTCTATTTTTTTATTTGCTGCCGCTAGAAGTATTTCAAATAAATCACTTTTAAGCCTGAAAAGAATAGGCTGAGTTTCTGGGTCTCCCATTCTGCAATTAAACTCAAGAGTTTTGATTTGATTGTTATTATCAATCATTAAGCCGGCGTACAAAAACCCTGTAAATTCTATACCATCACTTTTCATACCTTCAACAGTGGGGATGATAACTTCATTCATAATTTTTTGGTGTAATTTTGGAGTTACTATGGGTGCTGGTGAATAAGCACCCATGCCACCTGTATTTGGACCTAGGTCAAAATTCAATAGCCTCTTGTGATCTTGACTTGACTCCAAAGGAAGAATGGAATTTCCGTCACTTATAACAATAAAACTCACCTCGTCCCCTGTTAAAAATTCTTCGATGATAACTCTAGCCCCTGCATCTCCAAATAAATTATCTTCAAGCATTGAATCTGCTGCAGCTATTGCATCATCTATAGTCATCGCTACTACTACACCTTTTCCAGCAGCTAATCCATCCGCCTTAATTACTATTGGAGCACCTTCTTGTTTAATATATTTATGTGCATCCTCAATACTAGTAAATGTTTTATATTTAGCAGTTGGGATCATATGACGTTTCATAAAAAGCTTGGAAAAATCTTTTGAGCTTTCAAGTTGAGCAGCTAATTTTTTTGGACCAAAAACTTTTAAGTTATTTTCTATAAAAATATCTACAATTCCATTGGATAATGGAACTTCAGGGCCAATGATTGTAAGATCTATTGCTTCTTTCTTCGCAAATAAAACTAATTGATCTATGTCATTAGAATCAATATCAATATTTTCTAACTTTTTGTCTAAGGCAGTACCTCCATTACCTGGAGCAATAAATACTTTTTTCACAAGAGGACTTTGCTCTATTTTCCATGCTAGCGCATGTTCGCGACCACCATTTCCTATTATTAGTACTTTCATATTCAATGTTTAAAGTGTCTTATGCCAGTAAAAACCATTACTAAACCAAGTTCATCAGCTGCCTTAATTACTTCCTCATCTTTAATACTTCCGCCAGGCTGAATAACACATTTTGCACCATAACTTGAAAGTACATCAATACCGTCTCTGAAGGGGAAAAAAGCATCCGAAGCTACTACACTATTTAGTAAGGATATTTTAGCAGTTTCCGATTTTAGCGCAGCAATCCTTGTGCTGTCGACTCTACTCATTTGCCCTGCACCAACCCCAAGTGTTTTTTTATTTTTACAAAAAACAATTGCATTGGACTTAACATGCTTAGCAACTTCCCAAGCAAAACCTAAATCAGCTATCTGACTAGGGCTTGGTTTTAATTTAGTCACTATTTTGCATTTACTAATATCTAACTCGTGATTGTCGCTTGTTTGAACTAACCAACCACCACCAATTTTTTTAAAGTCAAATTGTTTATCTGACACACTTATTGAAACTTTTAATAATCGGATATTCCTTTTTGATTTAAAGATATTTATTGCTTCTGGAGAATAGCCGGGCGCAATTATTACTTCAACAAATTGTTTCATAATCAATTCTGCTGTTTTTAAATCTATTTCTTTATTGATCGCTATAATCCCTCCAAATGCTGAAGTTGGATCAGTTAAAAATGCACCTTGGTAGGCATCACTTATATTGTTAGCAGAGCAAACTCCACAAGGATTAGCATGTTTTACGATTACACACGATGGGTCAGAAAATAACTTAACGCACTCCCATGCAGTATCTGAATCATTTAAGTTATTAAAAGATAACTCTTTACCTTGAATTTGAGAAAAATTTGCAAGAGCACCATTTTTAATATTTGGCTCAGTATAAAATGCAGCTTTTTGATGTGGATTTTCTCCATAACGCATATCCATCTTTTTAATCATTTTTTGATTTAATATTTTAGGAAAGTCTATTTTTTCATTGCTTTGAAAAAGATAATTGCTAATAACTTTATCATAGTGTGCGGTATGTAAAAAAGCATTTTGAGCAAGTTCAAATCGGTATTGCTCTTCTATTTTTCCCTTGCCACTTAGTAACTGATTTGAGAAATAATCATACTCATTTGGATTTGTTAACACAGTAATACTTTTATAATTTTTTGCAGCAGCTCTAATCATAGTGGGACCACCAATATCAATATTCTCAACTGCTAATTCCAGAGTACATTTGGGGTTAGCAATTGTTTCTTCGAAAGGGTACAAATTTACGATGACAAGATCGATTTGAGGGATATTATTTTTCTCAAGTGTTTTTATATGCTTTGGATTATCTTTTTGAGCTAAGATACCGCCATGAATTTTTGGATGCAAAGTTTTTACTCTACCGTCGAGCATCTCTGGAAAGCCAGTGTAATCACTCACATCAGTGACTTTTATATCATTATCTTTTAATAATGATGCCGTTCCACCTGTAGAAACAATCTCAATGTTTAAACTTTTTAGCACTTTGGCTAACTCTAGAATATTTTTTTTATCAGAAACACTAATTAACGCTCTTCTTATTTTTATCATTTATGTTTCAATTTTATGAAGTTTAAGCTTTTTTCTAAGAGTATTACGATTAAGCCCTAAAATATCTGAAGCTTTACTTTGGTTTCCTTCTGCAAGGTTCATGACGTAGAGTAAAAGTGGTTTTTCAACCGACTGCACAACCATATCGTAAACACCATTTGGATTTTCACCAGATAAGTCTTTAAAATACTGATCAAGGAGAATATCAATATCATTTGATAAATTAGCTTTAGTCATCAGGCAATCATTCCAATTTCTTTTTCAGAATCTTCATAAACAATATAGTTATCAACTTTTCTTAATTCATTAAAATATTTTTTAATGAATTCAATTTGGTGGGTGTCATTTTCAATTTGATTCATATTAAATCTAAACTGAGCTGAATTCTTAAGTCCTTTTGTATACCAAGAGATATGCTTTCTTGCAATCCTGTGACCCCTTTCTACCCCGTAAAAATCATAAAGATCTTTTACATGCTTTATTGTAGTTTTTTCTATTTCAGAGATGGTTGGTGGTGGCATATGTTTCCCAGTGTCTAGAAAATATTCAATCTCTCTGAAGATCCATGGCCTTCCTTGAGCAGCTCGCCCGATCATCACAGCGTCTGCTTTTGTGTATTCAAGAACAAATTTTGCTTTTTCTGGGGTTGTAATATCTCCATTAGCAATGACTGGAATATTTATAATTTGTTTAACATCAGCGATAGTGTCATATTCAGCATCACCCTTATATAGACATGCTCTTGTTCTTCCATGCATTGACAAAGCCTGAATACCTGAATCTTCGGCTATTCTAGCTATGCTGGTAGCATTTTTGTTTTCCTTATCCCATCCTGTTCTAATTTTAAGAGTCACAGGGATATCGACAGATTTAACTACAGCTTTAAGAATCTTTTCTACTAGTTTTTCCTTCTGAAGTAATGCTGACCCTGCCATGACATTACATATTTTTTTAGCAGGACAACCCATATTAATGTCAATAATTTGAGCACCTTTTGCCATATTGAATTTTGCAGCTTCAGCCATCATTTCTGGATCAGATCCTGCAATTTGCACAGAGATAGGTGCAACCTCTCCTTCATGATTTGCTCTTAGAAGTGTTTTTTCACTTCCGTAAAGTAGTGAATTTGACGTCACCATTTCACTTACTGCCATGCCAGCACCATAATGCTTGCATAGCATACGAAACGGTCGATCAGTAACTCCAGCCATTGGAGCTAGAATCAAATTATTTTTAAGTTTATGAGGGCCAATTTGCATTTTAAAATCATTTAAGCATAATATAATTGCTTATTTTATAATCAATTAGGAGATTATCAAAATTTAATTTTCACGCCAATTAAATTTTAATTCCTTTAATTTACTCTTTAGATCTTGCATCGCTATTTTAACATTTATACTTGACCCCTTTATTCCGAGCTCTAATGTTTTTTTTGGTGCTAATTTTGGAAGGCTATAGATTTTAATCTCTTTATTTCTTTTTTCAATTTCATTCATAGTGTCAATGAGCATACTTTCACTTAGATCATCAAGCCAAATTGATTGGTCTTCTATATCTTTTGCGTTTATTAGACATTTATATTGGTTATTTATAACCCATTCAATCATTGGCCAAGCCATTTCTGGAAAACCTGGCATGAAGTAATGATGGTTTATAAAAAATCCTGGGATATTGTTAATAACATTGGGAATAAGTTGTGAGTTTTTTGGTAGATCTGCCATTAATATTCTTTTCGGATAAGCGTCTTTACCAAACTGATTTTCGATGAGTAATTTTGCTTGAGGATGTTGAGCTATAATTTTTTTATGGGCAAGGGCTGCTGCATATCGAGTGCAATCATCCGGAGTAGCGCCAATTCCACCAAAACAAAAAACAATAGCCCCAACTTTTTCTTTAATAGTTTTTCTAATAATATCTAAGTCATCAGGAATATAGTCAACCTTTGAAAGACATAAGCCAAATTCTTTCAAGGTTTTTGTTAAATGTTTTAGGTGTTTGTCTTCTCTTTTGCCTGATAATATTTCATCCCCGATAATTATTCCATGTATTTCTTTTTGAGAGATATCTATAATATTTGTTTTATTTCCTGAGTTAATGAGCTTGCTCCCAATTAAGACCAGCCCCTATATCTGCGATTAATGGAACAGATAGTGAGGCAACATTTTTCATTAGTTTGGGAACTGTTTCTTTAAAAAGCTCCACTTCAACATCGGGAACCTCAAAAACAAGCTCATCATGAACCTGCATGATCATCTTTCCTTTAATTTGAGGGTCTTTCTTGATCCAATTATGTACTTCAACCATTGCTAATTTGATTAAGTCTGCTGCTGTACCTTGCATCGGCCCATTTATTGCAGCTCTTTCTGCTGCTGCCCGTGAAATTCCATTTGAACCATTAATTTCAGGAAGCCACAACCTTCTACCAAAAAAAGTTTCTACGTATCCTTTTTCTTTAGCTGTTTGCTTTGCGTCATCCATATACTGCCTCACTGAAGGGTATTGAGTAAAATAACGGTCAATATAATTTTGTGCTGCACTTCTTTCAATATTTAAATTCTTGGCAAGTCCAAATGGACTCATACCGTATATAAGCCCAAAATTAATTACTTTGGCATATCTTCTTTGCTCATTTGTAATATTTTTTATCGAAGTATTAAATATTTCTCCAGCTGTAATTTTATGAATATCTTCATCATTATTGAAAGCCTCAATTAAGCGATCATCTTGGGACAAATGTGCCATTATCCTTAATTCAATTTGTGAGTAATCTGCAGACAGTATCTTTGATCCTTGTGGCGCAATAAATGCTTCCCTTACCTTCCTTCCTTCAGCGGTACGAATGGGAATATTTTGTAAATTTGGGTCAGAACTGGCTAGTCTCCCAGTAATCGCCACTGCTTGGTTATAACTGGTATGAACTCTACCAGTAGCCTGGTTAATCATTCTGGGTAATTTATCAGTATATGTGGTTTTAAGTTTCGAAAGACTACGATGCTCTAAAATTAATTTAGGTAATGGGTAGTCAAGAGCTAGAATTTTAAGAACTTCTTCACTTGTAGAAGGGGTACCCGTCGGTGTTTTTTTAAGAGGTTTAATGTTTAATTTTTCAAAAAGTATTTCTCGGAGTTGTTTGGGGGATGACAAATTAAAAGGTTGGTCCGCAAGAATAAATGCCTCTTTTTCTAAACCTATTAATTTTTCTCCAATTTCATGGCTTTGCTTCTGAAGGATTACTGAATCAATAAGCACACCATTTCTTTCAATTTGAATCAGGGCTTGCATAGACGGGATCTCAATCTCATTATAGACCTTGAGAAGATTTTTATTTTCTTTTAAAAGAACATTTAAATTTTGAAATAGCTGTAAAGTAACGTCAGCATCTTCTGCAGCATAAGGCGCAGCATCTTCTAAATATACTTGATCGAAAGTGATTTGCTTAACCCCTTTACCTACTAAAGACTCATAACTTATGCACTCGTGCCCTAAGTACTTTTTGCTTAACTTGTCCATACCGTGACTCTGATTGCTTTCTAAGATATAGCTCATTAGCATTGTGTCTTCATTGATCCCTAGGATATTGATCCCATAATTAAGAAAAATATGAGCATCGTATTTAATATTTTGCCCAATTTTAATAATTGTTTCATCTTCTAAAACAGGTTTCATTTTTTTAATGACTAAATCTAAATCTAGTTGGGCAATGGCACCTGAACTTTGGTGCTTTAGGGGGATGTAACATGCAGAACCAGAATCAATTGATATTGATATCCCAACTAAATTTGCGATCATTACATTTAGTGAATCTGTCTCAGTATCAATTGCAATAATTTTTTTAGCTTTAATTGCTTCAATCCATTTATCTAATGTTTGTTCATCATTAATCGTGATGTAGTTTCTTTTGTTATTGAAATTAAAATCTTTGTTTGTAGGTATTGTATTTTTAAGGTCATCTTCAGCAGATTTATAACCATCAGAACCTTTTTTTTCGAGGTCTTGGAGCCATCTTGAGAAGTTAAATTCTTTATAAATTTCTTGTAAAATTTTGTTATTAGGTTCTTTTTTTATGAATTCATCCCAATTAACTTTAATATCTAAATCACACCTAATAGTGATTAAATCTTTTGCAGTTGGAAGCCAGTCAATGGATTTTCTAAGGTTTTCTCCGACAACCCCCCCAAATTTTTCAGAATTTTTTACAATTTTCTCTAGTGATTTATACTCATTTAACCATTTTAGCGCAGTTTTAGGACCTACTTTTTCTATGCCTGGAACGTTATCAGCTTTATCTCCTATTATTGTTAGATAATCTATTATCGATGAAGGAGGGACGCCAAACTTATTTTGAACTCCATCAATGTCGAGCTCTTCATTAGTCATTGTATTAATTAATTTAGTATCATTATTTACAAGCTGAGCAAGATCCTTGTCTCCAGTAGAAATAATAACTTTAATTTTTTTGGCATTTGCCTGCTTTGATAGCGTTCCAATTACGTCATCAGCTTCAACTGAGTCTTTGATCATCATTGGCCATCCCATTGCGGTTATTGCCTTTTTAAGTGGCTCAATTTGTATTGCTAGCTCTTCGGGCATTTTGGGTCTGTTAGCTTTATAATCACTATATATATCATTTCGGAAAGTTTTTCCTTTCGCATCAAATATACAAACACTATAGTCAGATGGAAATTGGCTGTGAGTTAGCCTTAGCATATTCAAAACACCATAGATGACGCCAGTAGGATGATTATCTTTATTTTTTAACTCAGGTAGCGCATGAAAAGCTCGATAAAGATACGATGACCCATCTACTAATAATAATGTTTTCATAATTTTGATTGCTTAATTTATTTTCATGAATAAACTAACGTATTAGATTAGCTTATTTTATTTTTGTTATTTTAACATCTGTTTACTTTTGTGATTATGTCAGATTTTGATAGAATTAATGCTATAGCCAAAGGAATATATATAAATGTATAATTTTTTAAAATCACTATTACTTGTTTTTTCTTTAATGATCTCGAGCACCTCTTTTTCAGAGGAAACCCAGATATTAGATGAAATTACACCTTTACCGTCAAGCTTTGATTCAGATTATACAAATGAGCCTGAAATTACTATAACAAAAGATGGCGCAAGCACAATAGAAGAATACAGAGTTAACGGGCAACTTTACATGCTTAAAGTAACTCCGGATGGTAATTTTCCTCCTTACTATCTTTATAAACAAAGTATGGGTGGCATATGGAATAGAGTAGATGGTATTGAAGAGCCTTTAATTGTTCCACAATGGGTAGTGTTAGAATTTTAATAATTTCAAGAAAAAAGGGGATTAATCCCCTTTTTTAATTTATGGCCGTTTATACATCAATTAACTCAACTGATTTAAGTAACTGGATAAAAGAATTTGACCTTGAAGAACCTTCTGACTTCAAGGGAATCTCTTCTGGCGTCACTAATACTAATTATTTAATCACTTTGCCTGATACAAATTATATTTTGACTATCTTTGAGCATAATTATATTGATGAACTTCCATTTTATGTGAATCTAATGAGTTATCTAGCTAAAAATAATTTTTCGTGTCCAATGCCTGTTGAAAATAAAAAAGGTCAAGCATTAGCTCTTTTAAAAGAAAAGCCCGCCTTAATGGTTTCTTTTTTAGATGGAAAAGAGAAAGCCATTGTTGACGCGGATAGTTGTTATTTAGTAGGAAAAAATTTAGCTAAGTTTCATTCGACAGCAACTGATTTTACAGAACTAAATAAAAATACTAGAGGTCTACTTTGGATGTCAGATATATATACAAGCCTCAAGAAACACTTATCCTTTGAGGATCAAAAAATAATTGAATTAGAAATTAATTTTCAAATGTTACTTGATAATACTGACCTTCCTGAGGGAATTATTCACGGAGATCTTTTTAGAGATAATGTTCTTTTTCTAAATAATAATGTTTCAGGTTTTATTGATCTTTATTATGCTTGCAATGAAAGATTAGTCTATGATATTGCTATAACCATTAATGATTGGTGTATAAACGAAGATGGTAAGATTAATAAATTAATGTACACAGAATTTATTAAAGGCTATGAGTCTGAAAGAAAGTTGACAGAAAATGAACAAGACCGTTTAAACAAGGATTTAAGATTAGCAGCACTCAGGTTTTGGCTATCTAGATTAGAAGATTCTTATAATGCACAAGAGGGGGAGATCACCTCTATAAAAGATCCAAATCATTTTAAAGCTATCTTACTTAATCGTCAGGCGATGGAGAATTATGTTAATTAAAGTAAAAAATTGGATACAGAGTTGTTTAATTCTATTCAAACAGTCAATAAGACCCTCATTATTCTTGGGAATGTTGTATGTAACCATTTTTTTGTTTTTCCCAATATTACCAGGACTCAAATTTATCTCGCCTGTTACAATTTTTCTTTGGCCATTTATAGTTCTAATCTATGTCCATTTCTATCGGGAATTAGACGCAAAGAGAGATTTTAATTTACAATATATTTTTAACTTACTAAAAGCTAAATTCAGACCTCTTTTATCTCTAGGTGGGCTTTCTTTTGTTTTTGCGACCACAGTATCATTTGTTTTTTACTCGGATCTTGGCCCCAAAACTGAAGAAATTAAATCATTTGCTGAGGCTAGCGACAGGTTCCTTCCTATATTTGCTAAAATTATTCTAATTTCAATACCATTTTTTATGGCGACATGGTTTTCACCATTGCTGATTGCTTATAATGAGTATGGATTTTTAAAGGCAATAAAATCAAGCTTCGCTGGAACTTTGATGTTTTCAATACCACTCCTGTTGGGGTGGTTTATTTTGACAGGAAGCTTTATTCTTGTAGTTCTTTTTGTTAGCTTTCTCTTTTCATCTTTATCATTTCTAGGTCAGAATCTTGTTTCATTTTTATCTAGCTTATTTCTTCTATTATCTTTTACAGCCTATATTTCAATAGTATTTATTTTTCAATATGTAAGTTATAAAGATATTTTTGAGAAGGTAAAAAATTAGATCCTAGTAAGTTTAGCAAATTCCATCGCCAACCATTTGACACCCTGGGTAGCAAATTTAATTTGAATGCGTAAATCATCTGCATTGCCCTCATAGCCAGTTACAACTCCCTGACCAAATTTTGGGTGAGTTACTGAAGAGCCAATCTTTATTTCATGTTTAGATTCTGAGCGCGCGGCCATCTTTGTTGGGGCAGATATAATATCTAATTTTTTCATAGAATTAAGTTTTTTTAAAAGATCTTCAGGAATTTCATCCAAGAAGCGTGATGGAATATTATATCTTGTTTGACCGTGAAGCATTCTTGATTGTGCCAAAGTAAGGTAAAGCTTATTTTTCGCCCTGGTAACAGCTACATACATCAACCGCCTTTCTTCTTCTAAACCATCAGCTTCTGATAAACTTTGCTCATGTGGACATAAACCATCTTCAAGCCCGGTAATAAACACAACATCAAACTCTAATCCTTTTGATGAATGAATGGTCATTAATTGAAGAGCATCATCACCTGCCGAAGCCTGAAGTTCACCGCTTTCAAGAGAGGTATAGTTGAGAAACTCGACTAAACTAAGCGCCTCGTTTTCAATCTCTGTTGTATTGATAAAAGTTACTGCTGCAGAAACTAATTCATTTAAATTTGATACACGATCAATCCCATCTTTGTCTTTTAAATAATGATCTTTTAAGCCTGAATGAGTCACAATAGATTCAATTGATTCTGCGATAGAAGTGCCTTGAATTTCGTCTTCCAAGCTCTTAATTAAGCGTACAAAAAATGGCACCCCTTTTTGAATTCCTTCATTTTGGGATTCAATATCTTTTGCGGCATCCCATAACGAAGAATTATTTAACTTTGCATGATCTTGAAGCTGTTCTATCGCTCTTGCACCGATGCCTCTAGTTGGAAAATTGATTATTCTTAAAAGAGCATTGTTATCTGTTTTATTTGAAATAAGTCGAAGATATGCTAATGCATTTTTAATTTCAGCACGTTCAAAGAATCTTAGGCCGCCGTAAACTCGATAGGGAATATTGTTGGAAACAATAGCTTGCTCTAGAACACGGGATTGTGCATTACTCCTGTATAGAAGTGCCATATCACTGTAGTTCGTTCCTGCTCGGTGCAACATCTTTATTTCATCAAGGATAAAGTTAGCTTCGTCATAATCACTTAAGCCAATATACTGGCGGATTGGATCTCCATCACCAGATTCAGCCCAAAGATTTTTTCCTAATCTTTTTGTGTTGTTCTCTATTATTGCATTAGCTGCATTTAGAATGTTATTTTTTGAGCGATAATTCTGTTCAAGCTTAATAATATTTTTAATTTTGAAGTCTTTTTCAAGATCTTGCATATTTCCAACTCTAGCGCCTCTAAATGCATATATAGATTGATCATCATCACCAACAGCAAAGACAAAATTTTCTTTACCTGCTAATAATTTAAGCCACTTATATTGAAGCTCACTTGTATCTTGAAATTCATCAATTAAAATATGCTTGAATCTTTGTTGGTAATGCTCTTTGATAGCAATATTATTTTTTAATAACTCGTAGCAACCTAAAAGTAATTCCGGAAAGTCAGCAACTCCTTCACGCTGACATTGTTTTTCGTACTCCCCATAAATCTCATTTATTCTCTTAGTATGAGGGTCGTATGGTTTAACATTCTTAAATCTAAGCCCCTCATCTTTTTTTCCATTAATAAAATATTGAATCTCTTTTGGAGGAAAAGTTTCTATATCAACATTCATTGCTTTCATGAGCCTTTTGATTGCTGATAACTGATCTGAGCTATCTAAAATTTGGAATGTTTCTGGAAGGTTCACTTCTCTATGATGAATTCGTAACATACGATTACATAAGCCATGAAATGTTCCAACCCACATACCTCTTGTATGAATTGGAAGTTGATCAGTTACTCTTGAAAGCATTTCTTTTGCTGCCTTATTGGTAAAAGTAACTGCAAGTAAACCTGTTGGGCCTGTGATTTGGTTATGAATGAGCCAAGAGATTCTTGACGTTAGTACTTTTGTTTTTCCACTCCCAGCACCAGCGAGTATCAGAGCAGATTGATTTTCTAGAGTTATTGCTTTAATTTGTTCTGGATTAAGATTTTCTAAAAATTT
>TARA_B110000259_G_scaffold122674_1_pt1 | contig 12064 bp, 8 predicted proteins | sample TARA_B110000259 | Tara Oceans TARA_B110000259 (sample SAMEA4397649) | marine metagenome | biome: Polar Biome; feature: [SRF] surface water layer (ENVO:00010504); material: water (ENVO:00002006), including particulate matter (ENVO:01000060) such as... | depth 5 m | reverse complement strand
AAACCAGTTCATCCTAACGATCATGTAAATAAATCTCAATCAACAAATGATGTTTTTCCATCTGCAATGCATATCGCTATTGCTACCAAGGCTAGAAATAAATTATTACCTTCTCTTAAACTGTTAGAAAAAGAATTAGGAAAAAAAGTCAAAGAGTTTAATAAAATAGTTAAATTAGGAAGAACTCACCTACAAGATGCTACACCTTTGACATTGGGCCAAGAGTTTTCTGGATACCAATTTCAATTAAAAGAATCTATTAAAAGAATCGAGATAGCATTAAAAGAAATTTATTACCTAGCACAGGGCGGAACAGCTGTAGGTACAGGTCTTAACACAAGAAAGAATTTTGATAAAAAAATTGTTCGAGAAATTAGTAAAATTACAAAATTACCTTTTAAAGTTTCACCAAATAAATTTGCAGCATTGGCTACTCATGATCCTATAGTTAATTTTTCAGGAGCAATGAATACCGCTGCTGTTTGTTTAATGAAAGTAGCTAATGATATTAGATTTTTAGGATCAGGACCAAGAGCAGGTTACGGTGAGTTAATTCTACCTTCAAATGAACCAGGTTCTTCAATAATGCCAGGTAAAGTAAATCCAACTCAATCAGAAGCAGTTACAATGGTCTGTGTAAAAGTAATTGGGAATCACAATGGAATTACTATGGCAGGGTCACACGGTCATTTTGAGTTAAATGTTTTTAAACCATTGATCATACATAATATCTTACAATCAATTGAAATAATGGCTGACTCGTCAAAAACTTTTGCACTTTATTGTGTCAGAGGAATAAAGGCAGATAAAAAGAGGATTAAATATTTATTAGACAACTCTTTAATGTTGGTAACCGCCTTAGCGCCCAAAATTGGATATGATACAGCTGCAAAAATTGCAAAAGAAGCTCACAAAAGAAATACAACGTTAAAAGAAGAGGTCATCAGATTGGGTATTCTTAACGAGAAAGAATACGATAAAATAATGAACCCGATGTTAATGACTAAACCAAAATAATTTAGAATAAATTTTTAAAATATTTATCTATTTTAATTTCGTTAAATATATTGGCTAAAGAATCTTGAACAAGTTTATCTTCAAATATATTTTCATATTCTTTAACTTTTATAGTTGATAACTCTTTTCCTTCTATTAAGACTTTCTCAAAAATTACTTTTGAGGTCGATGGAATTATAAAACCTATTATTTGAATTTTTTTAAATAAATCTTTTTTGTAATTAACTGCCGTAATTAAATTAAAAGTAACTTTACCTTTTTTTCCAAATTCAATAATTTTTGCGTTGAGTAAGTAAGACTTGCTTTTACCTATTTCAAAATTTTCAAACAATACTTCACCATTTTTGTTCGTGATCTTGCCTTTAAATTTAGATTTAAAGGTAAAAATACCATTAATTTTCTTAATAAAAGATAAACTATTAGGGTTGTTTGAGAAATAAGTTTTTTGTATAAAAGGTAATAATTTTTCCATATTTAAATTAGTAATTTTAAATTTTAGATTCAAAAAAAAATTTGGATTAAGATCTATTTCACCTTCAAGAGCGGCATTGACTAATTTACTTCGTACAAAAGCATTTATTAATTTAATATTATTTTCTTTAATAAAATTAAATTTTAAAAAATTATTAAATACTTCTATGTTTATAGATCCATCAAAATTATCTAAATTATTTTTCTTAAAAGAAACTTTAGTTTCTATATCAAGCTCCGGTATCTTAACTGATAAATTATTTTGATTTTTAAGCGTGCTAACAAATCTTATAAAAATTTCATTATTTAGAAAATTACCATTTATATTTAATTCTTTTTTTCCTCCAAGTTTATCTATTCGCATTAATGCGTCATTGATTTCAAAAGAAAAATTATTTTTTTTTAAAAAAATAAGGTTACTTTTTTTGAAAATTAATTTTTTGTTATTTTTTTTAATATTTACTAATAGCTGATTAATATTATCTAGATTAATTCTTAAAGATCCGTCACTTATTAGTAGTTTTTTATATTTAATTTTTTTGAAATTTAAAATTTTAGTTATATTTAATATAATTTCTAGTTTGCTATTATTAGTATCAACAATGTCTTCTCCAATTGTAAAATTGCTATTAAGTATGCTTAATCTTGGGGTTGGAAAAATTTTATATTCTATTTTTGAAATACTACTAATCTTTATATTACTATCATTTTTTAAATTTTCTTTTATTGATTCAGGAGAAAAATTTAATAATTTTGGTACGTTAAAATAAGTAATAAAGAAAAAAATAAAAATTAAAATAAAATAAAACTTTTTTTTATTTTTTAAAGTAAAATTTAATTTTTTAGTACTTAGCATAATTAAAATTTGTTATTAAGATTAAATAATTATTTATAATGTCTAAATAAGTAGTATATAGTTTCTTAATTTCGTTATGGATTCTATAAATAAATTATTAGAAAATTTAAACAAGGAGCAAAAAGAGGCTGTTTTAAGTATCGAAGGTCCTAATTTAATTGTAGCAGGCGCAGGTTCAGGTAAAACAAGAGTTTTAACTACAAGATTGGCTCATATCATCAACACTAAGAAAGCTTGGCCGAGTCAGATTCTCTGTGTAACTTTTACTAACAAGGCTGCAAAAGAAATGCAAAGTAGGGTACTTAAATATGTAAGTGAAAAATCTACAGCAGTACCTTGGCTTGGCACTTTTCACTCTATTAGTGTTAAATTTCTAAGGAGGCATGCGGAAGCAATCGGTTTAAAAGGAAATTTTACTATTATAGATACTGATGATCAAAAAAAAATAGTTAGGAATATTTGTAAGGCTGTAGATATTGATGCTAAAAAAATAACACCTCAATTTATTCTCTCTTTGATAGATAGGTGGAAAAACAAAGGCTTATTGCCTGAAGATATAAAAGAGGAAAAATTTACAGGTTTAGAAAAATCAATCTATAAAGTTTACAAAATATATCAGTCTAAAATTAGAGATTTGAATGCTTGTGATTTTGGAGATCTTATCTTGTACTGCGTAAAATTATTTGAAAATAACGCTGATATTAAAAAAATTTATAACAATAACTTTAAATATATTTTGGTGGACGAATTTCAAGATACTAATTTTATTCAAAACAAATGGTTAAACTTATTAGTTAATGAAAATAAAAATATTTGCTGTGTTGGTGATGATGACCAATCTATTTATAGTTGGAGAGGTGCGGAAATTAAAAACTTTTTAACTTTTGACACTATTTATAAAAACTGTAAAATTTTTAAATTAGAACAGAATTACAGATCTACTAAGAATATTCTAGAAACTGCCTCTACCTTAATTTCTCATAATAAAGGGAGAGTAGAAAAAAAACTTTGGTCATCAGCCCCTGAAGGGGAAAAAGTAAAACTTAATTGCTATCAAACAGGTAGAGAAGAAGCTGAGGCCATTAGTGATATAGCTGAAAAAAAATTAAAAAATAAATATTCTTTAAATGAGGTAGCTATTCTTGTTAGGGCAATCTATCAAACACGAGAATTTGAAGAAAGATTTCTTAAAGTAGGTTTAGGTTACAGAGTTTTGGGAGGAACAAAATTTTATGAAAGAGCAGAAGTTAAAGATGCCGTTGCGTACCTAAGAATAATAAATCAAAAATATGACGATCTAGCCCTTGAGAGAGTGATTGGCAATCCGCGGCGTGGGATTGGAGAGAGTACGCTTAATCAACTATATAGTTTTGGTAGTCAAAATAAATTATGCCTAGAAGATTCGATTAAAAAAAATTTAGAAGCTGACAATTTAAAACCTAAAATGAAATCAAGCTTAATTCAATTAACTAGAATGATTGATAAGTGGAGATTAGATTCTAGTACAAACAAGCATTATGATCTTTTAAAAATTGTGCTAGATGAGTCTGGTTATAGCGAAATGCTTAAAAACAAAAAAGATTTAGAAAATGAAAATCGGCTTGAGAATATAAAAGAATTACTTCGTGCTATGCATGACTATGATAACCTGCAAGCTTTTTTAGAACATGTTGCACTTGCAACCTCAATAGATAAAGAGTGGGAAGGAGAAAAAATCAATTTAATGACTATGCATGGTGCAAAGGGATTGGAATTTGATGTAGTTTTTTTACCAGGATGGGAAGAAGGTTTGTTTCCTCATCAAAAATCTTTAGAAGAGAAAGGCGATTCAGCCTTAGAAGAAGAAAGAAGACTAGCTTATGTAGGCATAACGAGAGCTAAAAAAGAAGCATACTTATCTTTTGCAATGAAAAGATCCTATCATGGTGAGTGGATGGATGCCCTACCCTCAAGATTTGTCAACGAAATACCTGATGAAAATGTTGAAAAAAATGAGATAAGCGCTAATGAAGAGATAGAACAAGATTTTGAATTCAATCAAGATGTAGGAATTGATTTTGATAGTGAATATAAAAGTCCAGGCTGGGAAAGATATAAAAAAAATAAGATGTTAAAATGGAAAAAATAAATAAATTAAGAAAACTTTTTAAGCAATTTAATCTTGATGGCTATATCGTGCCAAAAAATAATAATTTTTTTGGAGAATATGTTTCTAAACCAGAAGATAATCTAAAATATATTTCAAATTTCACAGGTTCAGCTGGTTTTGCAATTATTCTTAAAAATAAAAATTTTATGTTTGTTGATGGTAGATATACTGCTCAAGCTGCTATTCAGTGTGGAAAAAAATATACAATTCTTACTATTCCTAAACAATATCCATTTCAATTTTTTAAAAATCAAAATTTAAATTTGGGGTTTGATCCAAGACTTCATACTGAAAATTCTTTAAACAAACTTTTTAAGAATCCATTTATCAAACTAAAAGCAATTAATGAAAATCTAATAGATTTGCTGTGGAAAAGAAAAAAATATTTAAATATTAGACCTTTTTATTTAATTAAAGATCTAGATGCCGGAGCAAAATTTGATAATAAATTATCTAAGTTAAGCAAAATAATTGCACTAAATAAGGTTGATTATCTTTTTACTACAGCTTCAGAAAATATAGCTTGGCTATTAAATATAAGAGGGCATGATACTAATTATTCTCCTTTGCCTAACACTCATGCTTTTATTGGGAAAAATAAAGAAGTAATTCTTTTTTGTGATTTAAAAAAAATAGAAAAATCTTTTAAGTCTAAATTAAATAAAAAAATTAAGATTTATGACTTTAATAAACTTCCAAATTTTATTTTAAATTTATTAGGTAAAAAAATATTGACTGACGTATTGACTTGCTCTTTCTTTTTTAAGACACTTATTGGTAAAAATAATTCAGTGATAGAAAAACAAGATCCTATTTATTATTTAAAATCTTTAAAAAATAGAACCGAAATTAAAAATTCAATAAAATCACATATATATGATGGAGTTGCGTTAACTAAATTTATATTCTGGTTAAAAGACGGTTTCAAAAGAAAAAAAATCACGGAAATTTCTGCACAAGATAAGTTGTTAGAATTTAGAAAAAAAAATAAATCATTCTACTCTCTTAGTTTTCCAACTATTTCTGGAAGTGGCCCTAACGGAGCAATCATCCATTACAAGGCAGATAAAAAAAGTAATCGTCTGCTTAAAAAAGGAGATGTTTATTTAGTAGATTCTGGAGGTCAATACTTATACGGCACTACAGATGTAACACGAACTCTTTCTCTTGATGTTAAAAGCCCTAAAATTAAAGAAATTTTTACAAGAGTTCTCAAAGGACATATAGCGGTAGCATCTTATGAGCTTAATCAAAATTCAACTGGTGATAAAATAGATCGAGTTGCTAGAAAGCCCCTTAGAGCTATAAATTTAGACTATCCTCATGGAACAGGACATGGTGTTGGTTGTTTTTTAAATGTTCATGAAGGTCCTCAGGCTATTTCAAGAGGAAATAAAGTCAGATTTAAAGAAGGAATGATAACCTCTAACGAACCTGGGTTTTATAAAAAAAACCAGTTCGGTATTAGAATAGAAAATTTAATCTATGTTAAAAAAATAAAAAATAAATTAAAATTCGTTGATTTAACTTTAGCTCCAATTGATAAATCACTTATTGTAAAAAAACTCTTAACTCCTTCTGAAAAACTCTGGCTCAATACATACCACCAAAGGGTATTTAAAAATTTAAAATACTTTATGAGTAAATTTGAATTAACACAGCTTCAGCACGCTTGTTCAAATATTTAAAAATTTATACCAATCACTTTCCTGAGTAATATTTATACCCAGTTCTTTAGCTTTCTTTATTTTTGATTTTGTTGGTTTGTTGTTTCCAGTAACAAGAATATTTAATTTTTTTGATATTGAGCCAAGTACTTTACCACCATTTTCTTCGACTAAAGATTTTGCTTCAGATCTACTAATTTTTTCAAACCCACCAGTAAACATAATTGTTTTACCACTTAACTTTCCATTTTTATTTAAGACTTTAGAATTTTCTATTTTTAAGTTTTTGTTTAGTGATAGTATAATTTCACAATTTGATTTATTCGAAAAAAATCCTTCTAGAGACTTTAACTGTGCAGATCCAATACCATCTAGTTCGTCAATATTTTTTAGTAAATTTTTTCTTTTAGAAATGTTGAGTAATTCAATAAAATTTTTAATAGAGATAAAAAAATTTCCAAGTAGCTTTGCATTTTCTTCTCCTATGTGTCTTATCCCAAGAGAATAAATAAATTTATCTAGCGTTATATTTGATGAGTTTTTTATTGCGGTTTTTAGATTGCCGGCTGAGAGCTTTCCCCAGCCAGCTAGATTTGTGATTTTTAAATAATCTAGATTAAAAATATCAGAAGGAGTTTTGACTAGATTTAATTTCCAAAACTGATCTATAACTTTTTTTCCTAAACCTTCTATGTTAAGTGCATCTTTTGAAACAAAATGTTTTAATTTTTCTTTTGATATATGTTGGCATTTATATTCTTTATCTAAGCATCTTCTAACAGCGTCTATTTTTTTTGTATTAATATTTATTTCTTTTATCGTTTGAGATCCACAGGAAGGACATTTAGTTGGGAAAATATATTTTTTTAAGTTTTTTTTTCTTTTGCTTAAGTCTACAGATACTATTTGTGGTATTACATCTCCAGCCCTTTGAATACTGACATAATCACCAATTCTAATATCTTTTCTGTTTATTTCATCTTCATTATGAAGAGTAGCATTAGAAACAACTACCCCACCAACTGTAACAGGTTCAACTTTTGCTACAGGTGTCAACGCACCTGTTCTACCTACTTGAATGATTATATCTTTAATTCTAGTTGTGGCTTTAATTGATGAAAATTTATAAGCAATTGCCCATCTTGGTGAGTTTGAGGTGTTTCCTAATCTTGCTTGTAGCAGAAGATCGTTAATTTTTATAACCAATCCATCAATATCATAGTCTAAATTTGACCTGATTTTTTCTATTTTCTTGTGTTGGTTCTCTATATCGGAAATATTTTGCGCTAAATAATTATGTGAATTAGTTCGAAAACCCCATTCATTAATTTTTTTTAAAAAATCAGATTGGCTTTTAAAACTTAAAGGTGACACTTCACCAAAAGCGTAGGCAAAAAATTGTAGTGGTATTTTTGCAGTGGCTGAAGAATTTTTTTGTCTCAGGGAGCCACCTGCCGCATTTCTTGGATTTGCAAATTTTTCTTTAATTTCTTCAAAATCTTTTTTTCCAATATAGACCTCACCTCTAATTTCTAAAATTTTTGGTAAATTTTTTCCTAAAATTTTTTTAGGTATTTGTTTAATTGTTTTGAGATTTTCAAGTATATCCTCTCCTGTTTCACCGTCACCTCTTGATAGTCCTTTAACTAATATGCCATTTTCGTAAGTTAAAGATGCTGAAATTCCATCTATTTTTGGTTCTATTGCAAAAATTAAATTTAATTTATTATTGTTAAGATAGTTATTAATTTTTTTAATAAAATCTTTTATATCATTAATATTAAATGCATTAGCTAATGACAGCATTGGTTTAGCATGTTTTATTTTATTAAATTTAGAAGAAGGCTTGAAACCAACCTTGTCATTAATTGTTCCATATTTTTTTAAAAAATAATTTTCTTCTTCTAGTAAAATAATTTTTTTTTTTATTTTATCATATTGATGGTCATCTACAATTGGAGAGTCTTTGTCATAATAAAATTTATTATATTTTTTTAATAGCTTTATTTTTTTTAGATAATTTTTAATTATATTATCATTTTTTTCAAACATTAAATTTTAATTAAGTATTTTCTTAATAGTTCTTTTTATTAAACTATCATTTTTTTTCAAATCTTTTTTTGTGGGCATTATGTAGTTCTTGTTTAATATTTTGTAAGATTGTGAATACCATTCACTAGAATTATAGTTATAACCTAGTATCGAAGCTGCCGCCTTAGCTTCATCTATTAAACCGATTCTATAGTAAACCTCTACTAACCTGTGTAATGCTTCTTCAATAAATATTGTTTGGGCATAATCTTTAGTAATGATTTTTAGTCTATTTATTGCAGGTATCCATTTTTGAGTCTTTATATAATACTTTGCAACATACATTTCTTTGGCTGCAAGTTGATTGATTATCAAATCCATCTTAAATCTTAAATCAAGTGCATATTCTGTATCTGGAAAATTATTTAAAAAAAATTCTATTTTTTTTTTTGATTGTAAAAGTGGATAAATATCTTTTTTTTCATCTAAAATTTGCTCATATAAAGTAATAGCAATTAGATAGTGTGCATATGGTAAATTTTTATCTGTTGGATACTTCATTATAAATCTCTGCAGGCCAGCATCTGCCTCTTCATAAAAACTTATTAGATACAGACAGTAACTAGACATTAATGCAGCTTTTGCTGAAAATTCAATTTTTGGTAAAATTCCTTCAGCTTCAGAAAATTTTTTTGATGCATATAAAAAATCTCCTGCTTCCATGGCATTCACTGCTTCTCTATAAATCTCAAAAGATTCTTCTTTTGCTGGTGGAATATTTGTTTCAGGTTCTTTTTTAGAACAAGATGTAATTAGAAAAATTATTAGAATAAAATAGATAAATTTTTGATACATTGACTTACTCTTATCAAAATAAATTAATTAGGTAAATTTTTAAAAAATCTAAGCGTTGACTGCTAGCTTGTTTGTTGTTGTTTTGAAATAATTCTTAATAGATGAAGATTCTTGTTTCTCTATTATTGTAAAATTTGACTGATCTTCGAAAATAGCTCTCAGAAATGAATTACTTAAACTGTGTCCACCTTGATTACATTTTACACTGCCTATTATTCTATAGCCTGATAATAAAAAATCTCCTGCTAGATCTAGTATTTTATGATTAACAAATTCTTTACTATTTCTAAGCCCTTCTGTGTTTAAAATTTTACTATCTTTAACGACCACTGCATTTTCTAAAGACCCACCTTTAGCAAGACCAATTTTTTTTATTTGCTCGATATCTTCGAACAAACAAAATGTTCTTGAAGTATATATATTTTCTAGATCTGCGTCGGCAAAATTAACTTGGTTGCTCTGGGTTCCTATTACACTATTAGAGTAAACTAATTGAAAATTTACCTTTAGGCTTTCGGAATTGGGCTCTATAGAAATAGTTTTTTCATTTTCTTTAAGTTCAAATTTTTTAATAATCTTCAAAAATTTTCTTTTAGCTTTTAAAATCTTAACCCCAACTTTGTTAATAGTCTCAACGAACTCTTTAGAAGATCCATCCATAATTGGTACCTCTGAGTTATTAATTTCTATTAGTGCGTTATCTACTCCGGTAATATAAAGTGCTGCCAATAGATGTTCCACTGTTGACACAGTAACGTTTGATTCATTCTGAAGTGTTGTACAAAGTTTAGCAGAACTTACATTTTTAAAGTTAGACTTTATAATATTATTTTTATCAAGATCTGTTCTTTTAAAAACTATTCCATAATTTTCGTCTGCTGGAATAACTTTTACTTCAGCATTTAATCCACTGTGTAAGCCAACACCTTGAAAAGTAACTTCTTTTAGAATTGTTTTTTGGAAAGGACTTAACATTTATAATCTATACTAAATTAAGTGTTTTTTGATAAAACAACTAATGTTTCCAAAAAATACATTTATCTAGCTAAATAGATTAGAAAAAAAATTAGAAATTAATGATTTTTTTGTCTGAATAACTGGTATTGCCTCTTTCTCCCAACCTTTACCTATTAATTCAGCCGCTCCATTTAGGCTAAATAGTGAAATATCTTCAATATTTCTTCCAAATATGAATTCTGAGTTAACTAGCTTATTTTTTTGTAGCGCAAAATGAATATTTTCAAAATATTCAAGTTTTTCAATATTTAAGTAAATAGTATGGTTGTCTTTTCTAAAAAAATCTAAATTAATATTTTTTTCAAAACATATATCAATAAATTCATCTAATCTTGCTGTGATTATATCTAAAATTAAGTGATGTTTAATTTTTCGATAGGGTGATCTAGAGAAAAATAATTTGTCAACATTAGATTCTTTATTATTTTTAAGAACAGACTCTAAATTAATTTCTTTCAAAAAAAATTCAACTTCTTTAATTTTTAATGAGCAAAGTTTTGAAATATCCTTAATGATCAAATCTATACCAAAATTAAAGTCCTGGGTTGAAACATACGATTTATTTTTAAACAACGAAATATTTATTCTTTTATCTTCTAAGGTGATAGTTGTAAAATTTTTATTGTTTTGGTTTTTTAATAGGAAATTAATTCCCTCAACAAAAGATTTTAAAATTATTCGTTCTATGTTTATACCGCAATTATTAAAAGTTAATTTTATATTTTTAATAATATTCTTATTTACTAAAAAGAAAGTCATGCTTTGATTGTAGAAATCTCCAAATAATCCTATTGGCAAGTTTTCTAAATTATCACTATCTAAAGAAAAACTTGAATTGAAAAGATGAACTAGTGAGAATTTATCTTCATTTGAAGAAATTGTTTTTTTTATATTATTTAGTATATAAGTTATGTCTTCCTTTGAAATCTGAGATCCATTTAATTTTTTATAACCGCTAATATTTAAGCAATTAACATTACTGGGGTTAATGACTACAGATGCATTGGTAAAAAAAAAGTTTAATTCATCTTCAATAGAATTTATAGATTTTTTAATTAATTGGGAAACTAGCTTAACGTCAACTATTTTTCCATTTTGAACTCCTTCTGAAACTATAGTGATATTTTTTATTAATTTATAATCTTTGTTTTCGTTGTATGAAATAACAAAAAAAATTATTTTATCATCATTAAGACTGATGATTAAATAGGGTAAGTTTAATTTCATATTATTGTAAAATTAGTTGATTTTTAATTCTATAGTCAAATATTTTATATTTAGAAAAACTTGAATCATCTAAAATAGTATCTACTTCTTTCAAAATATTTTCATAATTAGTTTGAGGTAGTTTAATAGTTCTTTCATCTTTAAGTGTAATATCCCATCTTCCTGCATCAAAGTAATAGAAAGCTTTTATTTTTTTAATTTTAAAATTATTTTTTTCTAATATATTAAAAAAAATACTAAAATTTTTATGATCACCAAAAATTATAGGTAAACTTTCAAAAAAAACTAGATCTGTATAATTAATTTTTATACCTTCTTTTGTTAGGTAGTATCTTTTTTTGCCATCAATTTCTGTTGCCACAGGTATGTTTTCTGATATTAAAATTTTTAAAGTATTTGGGTATTTTTTTTTTAGTTGAACACTAGATATAAAATCATATTTTTTAATAACTTTAATAATTTCTTTTTCTTTTAGAAAAAATAAGCTGGTATTTTTTAGAAATTCTAATTCAGATTTTAATGTAGTTAGGTCAAAAATATATGCATCTTCTGTTATAATTTCTTTTATAGGAAAAATAATACTAAAATTTGGCTTTTGATCATTAAAATTGTAAGTGGATAAAACAATAAAAAAAAATATTAGTAAAAAAAAATTATTTTTTGGAATCATCTATTATTACTTGCGTCATCAATAATATTTTTAACAAGTTTTTGGAATGATATATTTACATGTTTAGCTATTTCAGGCACTAAAGATAGGTCTGTCATGCCTGG
>TARA_B110000259_G_scaffold14856_4_pt1 | contig 12126 bp, 10 predicted proteins | sample TARA_B110000259 | Tara Oceans TARA_B110000259 (sample SAMEA4397649) | marine metagenome | biome: Polar Biome; feature: [SRF] surface water layer (ENVO:00010504); material: water (ENVO:00002006), including particulate matter (ENVO:01000060) such as... | depth 5 m | reverse complement strand
TCTTCTAGATCCTCTTCTAGATCCTCTTCTAGATCCTCTTCTAGATCTTGTCCAGCTAAGTCATTTTCTATCGACTCATCTAAATCTACATCAACAGAATTTACAGTGACGTGCTTATCCGATTCTAACTTAGCCGCCTCTTTCTTTAATGCCTCTACTTCAATTTGATGCTTCATGTCACAGGTAACAATGTCGCCTAACTTCTCAAAAAAGGTATAGTCTTCGTCATATTCATCTAGACCGTCACGTATATTAAAATGAGGCGCTTTAAAAAGTTGTTTTAGTGCGAGATTACGCAATTTATCTGTCACGCCAGACGACATAAACATACTAAAATCAGATTCTGAATTAAGCGTTTCAATGGCTGGCATATCTGAATCAGTGAGCACCGGTGTTTCTGGTGCCGCTTGCTCCTCACCCACTGCCTTAATAGCTGTGGGAGAAGCGATAGGTTCAGACAGTTGTTCAGAATTACTACTGAACTGAAAATCTAAAGCCTGATCCTCTTCCTTCGTTTCAGCCTTTGATTGTTGTTTCCGTCTCGACCATCGCGATAGTCTGCTTTCATTATCAACCGTTTTCATTAATGCTGAATCGGTGGTTTTTTTGTTTCAACGACTTGACCTTTTGCTTCACCTTTCCAGTCCTTAAGTTTGCGCTTGGTTTTTTTAATGGCAACGTAATGCTGCAAGATAAAAGCCTCACTCCATTGATAGAGCTCAGGTGGTATCTCTACAGCATAGACAATTTCATCACCTTCTAAGTAGGCATGAACCTCGTCAAAACTCAGACTCACCAAATAAGGCATAGGCATGTCATTGGGATCATCGACTTCACCTGCAACAATGTAGATGCCGGGTTGAGGAGACATTAAGTTATGGTAATAACCCTCGCATTCGTCAATATGCAGCTGTAATCCAAGCCCATTTATCAAGTAACGCTCAACACCATTGTCTTCGTGTATCAATTGAATTCCGTTATTAGCAGGTCCTTTAGAGCTGACAACGCCAATCGCCTTATAAGTGAAGTCAATCCAGGGGTTGTCAGACGGTATTTTTTCCATGATGACTGCAATTGGCATTTTGTTGGGCAGCGCGTCATTAAAATCTTTCAGCTCGATACTTTCCATATTTGATCTCAAGTCAGCTTCAAAAAATGCTTTTAAAGAATAACTATTAGCAAGCAAATTTTGTACCACTATTAATAACTGCAAAAACGAACTATTTTGTTCGTAAATCGAATTGAAAATGAATTTTTTTACCCACTATGTACCATAAGAAAAATTATGATAAGACAAAATGTACCACTATAACGAGCTTTTCTATGTGTATTTGAATCTAGTAACAACCCACTCCAGTCGACACGACTGTTTATAATTCGCTCAATTGTCCTATTGATCGATGATATTGTTGATTAAATTCATCAATACTATTTAGTTTTCATTTAAACGGTACATTTATTGCTTACCACAACCTATAAATTGAGCCTAGGCTAATTTTGTTAGAGCTAGACATCGCATCATTTAAACAATAAGTTAGCTCGTAGGCTGCACTATCAATAGCGCAACTGTTAGACCGAAAAACTAAGGCATTAAAAATGAGTAAACAATTAATTCACTACTCAGATGTTTTCATGAGCGTAAAGCAGGTATCCAATTATCTGCATCTTAATGAGAAAAAAATATATGCTTTAATTGGTGAGGGCCATATTCCTGCAACCAAAATTACAGGGAAGTGGATGTTCCCAAAAGAGCTGATCGACAAATGGATGCTAGACTCGACTCATAATGGATTACTACATGACCGTCTCATCATTGCCGGTGGGGATGACCCACTAATCTACAGAGTGGTGTTAGCAATGATGGAAGCACTGGGCAACAAAGCATTAATCACCTATTCTCCCAGCAGCACGCGACAAGGTCTTGATTTACTCAACTCAAATAAGGTTGATGTTAGTTGCATTCACTGGGGACCAGAGCAAGAAAGTATCCGGCGACACCCCTCTTTACTCCAACAATATCAAAAGCATCATAGCTGGATTTTGATCCGTGCTTTTAAGCGCGAGCAGGGATTGATGTATCGAACTAATTCAAGTGTTGTCAAACCAAACATACCTGGCCTATTTGATCAAAAATATCGCTGGTCAGTACGACAGACAGGCTCGGGGGGTCAGCGTTTTTTGATGGAAATTTTAAGTCAGCATGGACTTAATTATGATGGCCTAAATATCAGTGCAACGGCTCGTTCCGAGCGTGAAGCAGCTTCAAATGTTGCATTACAGACTGCCGATATTGCCTCTGGCACCCGCGCTATCGCAACAGAGTTTGGACTAGATTTTATTAGTCTTGGTTGGGAGGCTTTCGATTTTGTCGTGCCAAGAAATATTTGGTTCCGTCACTTGTTTCAAAATTTAATCACGCATATTAAATCTGACCGTGGGCAAGCTATTTCAATTCAGTTGGGTGGTTATCAGTTGAATGAATGTGGCGATATAATCTGGGGTGAAGACTAATACCAAGCGATTAACTTTTCTTTTTCAGACTAGTATGTACAATCGCGACTCATTCAATTTGCATCGATTTAATGTCTAAACCAATCCTATCGGTTCCAGTCCCTTCTCAAAACAATCCGCTTCATGTCGGGCAGTTGTATGGTAGTAGTCGCAGTTTATTTTTAGCTGAACAAATAGCTGAACATAAAGGGCTGTCGATCATAGTTTGCAATGACATGGCTGATGCAGATCAGGTTGAACAGGAGATACTTTTTTTCTCCCATCAAAAGCATGAGATCTTCCGTTTCCCTGATCTAGAGACGCTGCCTTACGATCAATTTTCACCACATCAGGATATTATCTCAGAACGAATTAAATGCCTGGCTAGTATTCCCCAAGCAAAACAGGGCATTCTGACACTGCCAATTAGCACGCTACTGCAAAAAGTCGCGCCATTAGACTTTATCCAACAACGCTCTCTCTGCCTGAAAATTGGCGAGACTCGTGATCCAATTCAATTGCGAGAAAATTTAATTCAATTTGGTTATCGTTCTGTTTCTCGTGTCGAAGAACACGGCGAGTTTGCATCTCGAGGCGCTATACTTGATTTATTTCCAATGGGCAGTCGAACACCCTTTCGGATTGAATTCTTTGATGACGACATTGAGTCCATCCGCAGTTTTGATATTGAAGACCAACGTTCACTCGAGAAATTAACAGAGGTTAATTTGTTGCCTGCCCAAGAGTTCCCTCTCGATGCAGCAGGTATCAAAACCTTCCGCGAAAATTTCCGCGAAAAATTTGATATTAATCCTAATAACTGTCCTGTTTATGTCGATGTATCTCAAGGTTCGTCGTCACCCGGAGTCGAGTATTACCTGCCCTTATTTTTTGATCAATTATTTAGTCTGTTTGATTATCTGCCAGAGAACGCTCAGTTTTTAATCGACCAATCAGCTTTTGATGCCTGTAAAACTTTCCGTGGACAAGTTGATGAACGATACGAAATGCGTCGCCACAATTTGGAACGCCCGCTATTAAGGCCAGAAGAAATTTTTCTTGACACAGAAGCCGTTGAATCAGCTCTGAATGCCTTTCCTTGTATTTACTATAGCCTTTTTAAGCATAGTGATGAAACTGTTCAAATGATTAATTGTGATACACAGGCAATCCCCCAGTTAACTTTACAATATCAAGCAGAAAAGCCAGATGCTGAACTTCAGAGTTTTATTAACCGAAAAACTTTTGACAAAATACTATTCAGTGCGGAGTCTGCCGGTCGAAGAGAATTTCTCTATGAAATACTTCAGCAATACGGTATTCGCCCGACTCTTGTAAGCGACTGGAGTGACTTCTTATCGAATGAAACCAGCCGTTATTTCTTAACCACTTCACCGTTGCAAAGCGGGCTAACGCTGACTCAATCAAAATTAGCAGTGATTGCCGAACATCAACTATTTGGTGAACGTGCCAAACAGCAACGTCGTCGGAAATACAAAAAAACACGTGATGCTGAGAATGCAATTCAAAGTCTAGCCGATGTCTATGAAGGTGCTGCTGTAGTGCATGAAGACCACGGTGTCGGTCGTTATCGCGGATTAAAGACCCTCACACTATCGGGTTTGGTTACCGAATTTTTATGTATTGAGTATGCCAATGAAGACAAGCTTTATGTACCCGTTTCTTCACTTCATTTAATAAGCCGATATGCAGGCGCCAGTGACGACAGTGCGCCACTCCATCGGCTTGGCACTGACCATTGGCAAAAAACTAAGAAGAAAGCACAGGAAAAAATTTACGACGTGGCGGTAGAACTACTCGAAATTCAAGCCCGACGGGAGGCACTGCAAGGCTTTAGTCATAAACTAATACTCGATGAGTATCAAAAGTTTGCCAGTGATTTTCCCTTTGAAGAAACACCAGACCAAGAAAATGCCATTTTAGCCGTCATGGAAGATATGCAATCTGCAAGACCCATGGACCGAATTGTATGTGGTGACGTCGGTTTCGGGAAGACTGAGGTTAGTATGCGTGCAGCTTTTATCGCAGCCTGTTCTGGTAAACAAGTGGCTGTGCTAGTGCCGACGACTTTATTGGCCCAACAGCATTATCAAAACTTTCTCGATCGGTTTGCTGACTGGCCAATACAGATCGCTAGCCTGACCAGATTTACCAGTAAGAAGTTACTTGGTGAGACCCTGCAGCAGGTTGCCAATGGAAAAGTCGACATTTTAATCGGTACCCACAAGTTATTGTCCGATACGATTCAATACGATGACCTTGGCCTCGTCATTATCGATGAAGAACATCGATTTGGTGTTCGTCATAAAGAAAAGCTCAAAGCCTTGCGGGCACAGGTCGATTTACTAACAATGACCGCCACACCAATCCCTCGGACGCTCAACATGTCTTTATCTGGTATGCGCGACTTGTCCATTATTGCAACACCACCAATTCAAAGACACGCCATCAAAACCTTTGTATCCCAATGGAATGACGAGACTATCATGGAAGGTTGTCAGCGCGAGTTAAAGCGGGGCGGTCAAATCTACTTTCTACACAACGAAGTCAAATCAATTGAAAAAGTCGCCAGTGAACTTCAGGAGTTAATACCCGATGCGAGAGTGGGTATTGTTCATGGTCAAATGAAAGAAAAGGAACTAGAACATGCTATGCTCGATTTTTATCATCATCGTTGTAATTTATTAGTCTGCACGACGATCATTGAAAGTGGTATCGACGTACCAACCGCGAACACGATTTTCATTAATCGTGCAGACAAACTGGGCCTGGCACAACTGCATCAAATTCGAGGTCGTGTAGGGAGATCGCATCATCGTGCTTATGCTTACTTGATGGTGCCACCAGAAAAAGCAATGACACCTGATGCACGAAAACGCCTGCAGGCCATCGAATCCTTAGAAGAGCTGGGAGTTGGCTTCACACTGGCAACACACGATTTAGAAATACGTGGTGCAGGTGAATTACTGGGCGAAGGCCAGAGTGGTCAAATTACGGAAATTGGTTTTACGCTGTATGCCGAACTGCTCGAACGGGCAGTGAAGTCACTAAAATCAAATCAGTCAATTGATTTTGAATCACCGTTAATGCGTGCTTCAGAGGTCGATTTCCACATCCCTGCCCTCATACCTGAAAGTTACATACCTGATATTCATCACCGTTTAATTGAGTATAAGCGCATTGCTTCAGCCACTAGCCCGCACGCGCTGAGAGAGTTACAAGTAGAGTTTATCGATCGTTTTGGCCTCATGCCAGATCCACTCAAGCATTTGTTTAGGGTCACGCAGATCAAGCTGCAAACACTGGCACTTGGCATAGAAAAAATCGATATTGGTGAACAAAGTGGAAAAATTATATTTAATAAAAACCCCAATATTGATCCCATGGCTATCATTAAACTAATTCAAACAAAACCAGCAGAATATCGCTTTGATGGTAAACAAACCTTGCGCATCGCTTGTCAAAGTGATGAACTTGAAGTGCGTTTTAAGCAAACTGAAGCTTTGCTTCAGCAATTTATGTCATAGCCATTTATGAAATTACAGCAACTGATACTCTTAACCACCCTCATGCCATCCTTAGCAGGAACATTTTTGCCCAATAATGCTTTGGCGCAAGACAGTGATGGCACCCTACCTCATTATGAAGTTGAGGTTATTCTTTATAAAAACACCAAAGTACCTAGCTCAAAAGAATATACCCTACCCATCAGTACCCCGGCAAAAGACGAAAATATACTTGATCTGTCTCACTCATCCAGTATCAATTCAGCTATAAAAAAGCAGTATGAAGTTGTGCCTGAAGTCATTTTGAAACTGGCTGATATGGCGAAAAAAATAAAAAGATCTTCTCGTTATGAAGTGTTAAAGCACTTTGCATGGCGTCAACCTGGACTAGATCAGTCACAAGCTTTACCCGTATGGATTAAGGCTGGTCGTCTTTTCGGCACTGAATTTGTTTCTATTGATGACAAAGTTGAACTATTGAAAACTAGTCAGGCTGTTAAGAATTATGTAACTCTCAGTTCAATGGATAGTGAACAAAACGATTTAGACCACGTAGATACTACTGACGTTCCAATAACTCTAACTTCAGTAGACAGTGAGCAAAATGACCTAGATCACATTAATCTTATAGATGAAACTGAATTAGTTCTTGAGCCAAAGATTACCGGGCTATATGAAGTTGAAGGTAAGATCACCGTGTCGCTTTCTAGATACCTACATGTTCATACTGACCTGGTACTACGTAAGCCACGAGACCCACTTGATCCTCAACTAGAGACCACCCAATTAAATTCACAACCATCACTCAACGAGAGCTTTATAGAAGCTAAGATTTTGGATAATCATCGTTTAAAAGAGCACCGTCGCATGAGAAGTGAAACGTTACATTATCTTGATAGTCCAGAATTCGCGATGTTAATACTTATAACGCCCTACACGATTCCGGCCGAATTATTGGAAGCTGAGTTGCAGAAGGACAATTTAGCCATTGAACTAATAGTTGTTGAATAGTCCAAAAGCAGACCCATCAAACTTGCATGCCTATAATTAAACACACAAATAAACTTGGGGATCTTCCAAATTAACAACTTAAAGCAAAGCTGTTAATTACAATTATTAAAGTATTAAGGGTAACACAACAGGCCAAGTGTTATTGAAAATGGGTCAAAATTGAATTCATCACGCCGTATTTATAGCACCGAGCTTGGAATTTTATTCACAATGCGACCAACAGCTTGGCATAGGGCAGTCAAATCAGCCTCATTAATAATAAAAGGTGGCATTAGGTAAACTAAACGTCCAAATGGTCTGACCCAAACACCCGATTTAACAAATTGCTCTGTTATCCATTTCATATTAACTGGCTCGTGTAATTCTATTACGCCAATGGCACCCAACACACGAACATCTTTCACTTGAATGTAGGATTCAAAGGGTCTCAAATTTAACTTTAGAATCAACTCAATAGACCTGACCTGTTCCAGCCACTGAGTCTCTTCTAATAATAAAATACTCGCTAGTGCCACCGCACAGGCCAATGGATTGGCCATAAAAGTTGGACCATGCATAAAAACACCCGGAATGCCTTGATCAATAGTACGACTCACGTCCAAAGTCGTTAAGGTTGCTGCCAATGTCATATAACCACCCGTCAGTGATTTCCCGATACACATAATATCGGGTGATATGTCAGCATGTTCACAGGCAAACAACTTGCCGGTGCGACCAAATCCAGTGGCTATTTCGTCAGTAATTAAAAGCACATCATATAGATCACACAGCAATCGGGCTTGCTTTAAGTAATCTGCTGAATAAAACCGCATGCCACCAGCACCCTGCACTATTGGCTCTAATATGACCGCTGCAATATCATCTTGATGTGTTTTAAGTAGATTAGACAAAGATGCAATGTCTGGCTCACTACAAGGCTCACCAAATTTGCAATCAGGTGAATCAACAAAAAACTGTTTTACCAAAACATTAGAAAATAAACTATGCATCCCGTTGACAGGGTCGCACACTGACATGGCACCAAATGTATCGCCGTGATAACCATTACGAAGAGATACAAATCGATATTTTGAGGGCTTATCTTTAGCGTGCCAATATTGAATTGCCATTTTCATCGCAACATCCACAGAAACTGAACCTGAATCTGAAAGAAAGACGGATGCAAGTGGTTCTGGCGTAATCTCTACCAGTTTTTCAATCAGTTTAACTGCTGGTGCATGCGTTAAACCGCCAAACATGACATGTGACATATTGCCAAGCTGGTCATGAACCGCCTGATTCAATACGGGATGGTTGTAGCCATGCATCGCACACCACCAAGAGGACATGCCGTCGATCAGCTCTCGCCCATCAGCCAGCTTAATTCGAGTGCCTTTAGCGCTTTCAACAACATAAACTGGGTTGCCACCATGCATCGCAGAATAAGGGTGCCAAATGTGGTTGGCATCCACTTGTTCTAGGTGCTTAATGTCGACTAGATTCATCTTTATAATCCCGGCAGCAAAAGGCTAAATTTGAAAATAGTGGTTCGATTCCAGCTCTTCACAAAACCCAAAATAACTCATATCTTCAATACGTTGGGGGTAAAGAATACCATCGAGGTGATCACATTCATGCTGTACTACCCTAGCATGAAAACCATCGACTTCACGGTCAATTGAATGGCCAAATTGATCAAGCCCTTGATAACGGATATGCGTAAATCTAGGTACCAAACCGCGCATACCAGGAACACTTAAACAACCTTCCCAACCCTCATCCATATCGTCACTCATGGGCGTAATAACAGGGTTGATAAGTACAGTTTGGGGTATCGAATCCTCATCTGGATAGCGTAGATTATTTTCATAGCCAAAAATAACCACCTGTAAATTCACGCCAATTTGGGGTGCCGCAATGCCCGCACCATTTTCGGCTGCCATTGTATCCCACATATCCGTGAGTAAAGATTCAAGGGCTGCAGTGTTGAATTCGCATACCTCTTCAGAGGACTCAAATAAACTCACTTCGCCCATTCTCAACACGGGTTTAATTGCCATACCTTACGACCTATTTATTTTATCTATTAAAACTGAATCATCTAACCTTTCTAAATTGGCACTTAGACTGGCTATAACAATCCAGAAACCGATGCCAAAAGCAAATTTCCGCAGAACTTGCAAGGCAAAGGTCAAGGAACAAGAGTAATAATCGCATAAGCCCACGGTATCGACAAAGGACATTGTACTGAAAACGGGTCAGTTGTGTCGAATCGATCACCAAAATAGTACGACTGACAAATACATACCAAGCTCTCATGGCACAACCCACAATAAAAGCTCGCTCAAGATCAGTATCTTTATACTAAAGGGCAAAAAACGATCAAGCCTGTATTGAGAACAAAGTCTAGGACTTTCATATCAGCTATAAAGCCACCTGACTGACGCGTAACTAAACCAATAGTGAACGTCAAAGTGAATAATAGTTCGATAATCCAATACGTTATTGGTGTTTGATTGCCTTTTAAATTGATAAGCGACAGTATGGTCGCAAAAAAAGGTGAGACAAAAAAATCAATATGATATTGCCAGCGGATATTAATTGAATGAAATTAGTCTACTTTATATTGGTTATCAACAACATAAAAGCCATCAAAAATCCCAGTTCAACCAATCCTCAGCTAGCAGATAAAAACCGCTTTAGACAGAGAAATAAGACTAAAGTCAAGATAAGGATAGAAAAAATACCTCTGTAATAAAGCAGGGTAGTATTCAAATTCCAGAATTCAAATAATGAAGCCATTCAAGCTGAGAGAAAAGCCCCTTATTACGGTCTGGTATAATCATTTAAGAAGAAATTTTAAAACTTGATAACAGAATTATCAAAAAATTTAATCATTAATAATCTAAATAATAAAATAAATTTGAACTGATTATTGGTGATGGTCTTGACTACTTTTTTGAAGTAACTCACCAACAGGCCGGCCTGATTTTACCCATCGCCATTGCCCCTGCTCGTTTTTAACGACCTCGCCAATATCCTCTAATTTAGACATAGCTTCGCGAAACCCAGATTCTAAACCAGTAATATTGGTTTTGGTGTTTTCAGTTTGATCTTCACTACTTCTCAAGCCATAAGCAATATTTTCAATACGTGAATTACGGCGCTCTTTAAGCCATAGAATCACAAATAGCGAAATCAATATGCCTGACCCAATCACTACAGTTACAATATCAACCACGTTTACACCTTAGGGTAAGTTTATCTGAATATTAACGAAATCATCGTCAATAATGACATGATGAGTTATGCGATTAGAGAACCACTTAAACACTGTTTGCCATAGATTGATAGACGCCATTGATACAATACATTAAGTACTTAGCGAACATTTAGGAATACTATTATGCCACTGACCAAATCCATTACCCGTGACCTTGCTCACACTCGAGTTGTAACTTGCCACGGATATAAAAGAAAAGATGGATTATGGGATATCGAAGGTCGCATAGTCGATACTAAGCCCTACCGATTTGTCAATAAAGATCGCGGAGGATGGATCGAAACAGATGAAGCTTTGCACGACATATCGATTCGAATCACCATCGACGACAGAATGACAGTCACCGACGCTGAAGCGGTAATTGATAGTTCACCTTATAACTATTGTAAATCTGTTGTAGCCACAGCCAAAAACTTGATTGGTTTAAAAATTGCTCCTGGTTGGACTTTAAAGTCAAAAGCAGCAATGGGTAAAAACAGAGGTTGTACCCATCTAACTGAATTGTTAGGTCCTGTAGCAACCACTGCAATACAAACCATTAGTAGTGAAATGATGAAACGTTCGTTACAAGCTGCGACTAAACCAATCGAATCAGCGTCACTATTTTTAAATAGCTGTCACTCTCTCGCAGATGACAGTCCTGTTGTGAAAGAGCATTGGCCAAAACAATATCAAGGTGGGGGGTAATAGAAAACATGCATATACTTTTGATTTAATTGATAAAAATTTAGTTAAAGGCTAAAAATCACTCCTCAATGGTAGTCGAAATAGTACTTCAAATAATTAAACTTTTACACTTGAGACTTAATGAGGATATCAACAAAGTTTCAACCATTACATGCGAAGCCCATCAATCTTTTTGAACTAAATTTAGTCTATTCAGCAAAAATAATCGATAAACAGTCTAATGATTGACTATAAAGTAAGGCAATCAATCACGTACTCCAAAAAACGTCAGAGGGTGAATTCAAGGTTTTTCAACGTTATAGCGCAGGCTTTTGCTGCCTCTGAGCCTTTTAATTTAAAATGTTCAAAAAAGAAATTTTCGTGTGCTAGTGTTTCTTGGAAATGATGCGGTGTTAATACCAATGAAAGGATAGGAACTTCCAAATCAATCTGAATTTTCATCAGGGCGTCGAGTACGGTACTGGCGACAAAATCATGCCTATAAATACCCCCATCGACGATGAGTCCTGCTGCAATAATAATGGCGTAGCGCCCAGTTTTGGCTAATAGCTTAGCTTGCAGCGGCAGTTCTAAACTTCCAGGCACTTCTAAATAATCGATGGATGACTCATCAATGCCTAAATCTCCGCACTCTCTTATAAACGAAAGCCGTGATTGATCCACGATATCGCTATGCCAAGCGGCCTGAATAAATACAATTCGTTTACCACTTTGCATTAACTGATAAGATTTTTGAAGCTGATTGTTATCAGCTTTTAACTGTGTTGACTGATCCATGAAATAACCTAAAAGACCTTCGCGTTAGGCGATGAGTGATATGGAATCTGGGCGACAAGCGTGTTTAAACTTGGGTTAAAACCCAATCAAAGTCAGCACTCCCTTCTCTTTCATCCGGACTTTAACCGTCGGCTTCGGAATTTGTTATTAACTAACAACCGAATCAGCTGACCTTTTGATTATTTTGGAAACTCTATCAAAACCAAAAGCGCTCGCGGGCTAATGAACTTATATTACATTCAATTACCGCCGGTGGGGAATTTCACCCCGCCCCGAGAATATTGCTATTTAATACTAATCCAAAAAACGCTCCAATTACGGAATTAGTAAAAATCTTTTATATTATAATCAAAGTTTCAGCCCAACAAAAGT
>TARA_B110000259_G_scaffold8993_1_pt1 | contig 12128 bp, 12 predicted proteins | sample TARA_B110000259 | Tara Oceans TARA_B110000259 (sample SAMEA4397649) | marine metagenome | biome: Polar Biome; feature: [SRF] surface water layer (ENVO:00010504); material: water (ENVO:00002006), including particulate matter (ENVO:01000060) such as... | depth 5 m | reverse complement strand
TACAAAATTAATGGATTTCCTGCACTTGTAAGTTTAAAAACTAATAAATCAATGACTGGTTACACTAACAATATTAATAATATTATAACTTCTTTATCCCAATATAAAATACCATCAAAAAGTAATAATATTATGGAAAATTATAAATCTAAAGATTATGTTAAAAAACCATTAAAAAACAATTTAAAAAATCTTGATGTTGTTTATATTAAAATGGATTCTTGTCCTTATTGTAAAAAAATGGATGAATTCCTAAAAAAAAATAATTACATTAATGACGTGAAGTCAGTTGATGTTAATACAGAAATTGGACGTAAGTTGACTAATAAATACAAAATTAATGGATTTCCTGCACTTGTAAGTTTAAAAACTAATAAGTCAATGACTGGTTACACTGAAAATATTGATAATATTATAACTTCTTTATCATAAAAATAGTATCTATATCTCTAAAATGCATATTAAAAATTATATTTTTATGTTTTAAAACATAAGAACCTTGTATTATATCTTTACCATAAGGTTTCCATATATCTATATCTGTAATATTGCATTTATTTTTTTTATTAGTTTTAATATAATGAAATATCATATTGATATTTTCATTACGTGAAATGTGTTCTTTTATTATTGGTGTAATAATAGATATTTCCACATTGTCATTTACATTTAAGTATGGTTCTACTTTTTTTAAAACAGCAATATTTTTTTTAATTTTTATAATTTTATCATCTTTTAATAATTTAATATCATTGTATGGTACCGTGTTACTATTTGTACCCCATGATAATTTACAATCTTTATCTTTTATGTGATAATCATATTTACCTAATCTACCTAATCCTAAATACAAGTATTCATCATCGCTATTTATTAATTTACAATAAAAACTTTTATTTTGAAATTGTAAATAATATAATTTTTTTGAAAAAAACATATTTAAAACCTTTTTATATATTAAATAGACATTAAATTAAATGTTATTATTTTTTTTATTAACGAAATCAATTAATGTTTATTTACATTTACACGGGGTGATGTTATTAATAGTTCATCTATTTTAATCATAACTTCATCTATTTCATTTTCTATATTTTTTTCAAATTTTTTTTTAACGTTTTTTAAATCATTATCAATAAGATTTTTTTTGTATTTAATTGATTCGTTTTCTATTTCTATTTTATGTTTTTTTGTGATATCTAAACTTTTGAGTAATTTTTCTGATTTAATAATTATTTTTTCAGGTAATATAAATTCATTATCATCATATATTTCATTATAACTAGATGTAATCAAATCATATGTTTTAGTATTTTCGCCTGATACTGTATATTTTTCTATTAAATTACATATTGATTTATATTTTGTGTATTTATTTTTATAAAATTCTATTTTTTTATTAATTTTTAATTTGTCTTTTAAACTATTGAAAAAAATATTAATAATTAGAACTGTAATTGTAATGTATTTAATAAAATTTTTAAATGTATAATTATTATCAAATAAAAACCCTAAATCAGTATTTATTATAGCAGCAATACCGTTAATTATAACATATGGTATAATTAACATATTTTGAATTTTTCGCATTAAATAATAACCTTCTAAATTTGCCATAGACAACATTTTACATTTTATAAACATTTTTTTCAAATGAGTTGCTTCTTTAATGCTTATACCGCTATCAATAGAAATAATACCAAATGATTGACTAATAGCTGATACGTCTCTGGTAAAAACATTAATTTCATCGTTATCCATTTTCAATTTTTTTATAATCCTTAGTAATTATATTATGTTCTATCTTAATATAAATATAGCTTAAATATCTACTGGTGGTACACGTAGCTTATTTTATACACTCAATTTCTTTTATTACGGTGTAATTTTTTGCGTATAATGGCAGTATTCAATATATACACAAAATATATACACTTATATAACTATATTATATGATTAATAAGAATATTTATTATTGTGTGATATATAAGTAAAATGAATAAAAATATAACAAAAAAAATATTAATATACACTGATGATGATTTATCTAAACATAAATGGTTAATATCATTAGATAATGAATTTATATTAAAAACACTTTTTAAAGAATATGATAAACAACCTCAACTATCTAATAACACTTATATAAAAGGTAAAACAGGTGAGCTTTTTTTAGAAAATATTTTTATAAAATACGATATTAATTATGTTAAAACATATGATAAACCGCATTGCGGTGATTTTATTATTAATAATAAGATTATGATAGATGCTAAAAATTATAAAAATATAATAAATAAATCACAGATAACTAAATTATTGTTTGATATGGAAGAAAATGATATTAAATACGGTATCATTATTTCTTTCAATGATAATATATTTAAATATGAAATAAAAAATAATATAGTTATTTTTTATATTAGTTTTGATGAAGAGCTAATATATTTGTATTTAGATTTTTTTATAAACTATTTTTATTTAATACAAAATAATGATTATATCTTAACTGGTGACATTAACGAAATATACAATAAATACATGGATAGTGTTGTGGAATTAAAAAAAATTAAACAAAACATACAATCATTAATAGATGATACGGTAAAAAACAATAACTCATTGAAGAGGTCTATCGACAACGTAGTGTATAAAAAAATAGATATTGAAGAATTAGAAAATATCAGATGTCATAAAAATATTAAAAAAATTATATCAACTATAAAATATGATAAAATAGGTGTAAATAATAATAAGATTTACTTTTCTATAAACAATGAAACTATTAATGTGTATATGACATATAGTATTAATATTAATAATAATATAATAATTCACGGCTGTAATAATAAAATTTTTACATATATCTATTTAAAAAATATTTACGATAATATTATTAAAATAGATAATGTAAAAAATCAATTTATAATTAAATATAATATATTTGTTAATGATGAAATACATAGTATAATTAACTTTTTAGAATGGTTATTTTAATTAAAAAAATTGATAAATAATATTCATATTATTACACATAATTGTTATTTCAATAGAAACCTACTTATCAAATATGACATTTAATTCGAATGATGAAATTTATAATAAATTCAATAAAAATGACTGGGATACAGTAGAAAAAAATAAATTAAGTGATTTGGATAAAGCTGTAATAATTAAATTAAATGAATATGTTGAATGCGAATCAGGTAATAAAAACATATTAAGTATTAAATTACTACCATGTGGAGTGTCGGATTTATTAATAGATGCTTTAATGAACAAGAAAAAATTACATAATATTTTAAATGAAAAATCCATTACAAATATTATAAATAACAGTAAAGATAATAATAAAAAAAATTCATCAATAATAAAAAATTTTATTGGTACGTATAATACGTTTATTAAAAATATTAATATTAAAAATTTATACACTATTAATAAATTACCATCGGGTATTTTAAATTTGAAGATATTAGAATATATTATATTGTTTCATTGTATTTCTTTATCAAATTATACTAATGACATAGTTAATATAAATGTTGATATGGTATATCATTACATAGCTTGTAAAACAATAATAAAAAAATGTAGTAATTATGATTCACTTAACTATTTTAATACCGAAAAAATAATTAAAATCAATGATAATATTTTAAATAATGTAAATTATGTTATTGATAAAATAGATAAATTATATAGAATAGATATATGTACCGTATATGATTTACACCCAATTGCTTTAAGTATCAATGAATATAATTACTTACCAAATAATAATATTACACTTAGACTTAGTCAAATAAAACTATTAGATTCTATAAAAAATAATTATAATAAAAAAAACACATTGATAATTCTTAAATCATCCACTGGTTCAGGGAAAACAACTAGTATCGTACCTATCGCATTGTATTTAAAAGAATATAAATCAAAATTACTTGAAAAATATAATAAAAATAAAAAAAATTATGCAAGTGAAATTAAAAAATTAAACAATTTATATGTTATATTTTGCTGTAATCTAAAACAAGTAAAAATACAAGTAGCAAACTTGTGTTATAATTCTAATATAGATTTTTCTATAGCACATACTGAAATAGTTTATTATAACGAAGAAGGCGCCAAAGTACATGGAAAAAAAACAAATATTTACAATGAAGAAGTTATTATTACTAAATCAAATAAATACGATAAAATAAATACTTCATCTATAATAATAACAGACCCTTATACCGTAAAAAAACTTAAGGAACAAAATCTAAATTACGATGATTGTATTTTATTTCTAGATGAACCTACTAACAATTTAGAAAATAATAAAATAATAACCAGGGATAATTGTAATGTTATGTTGAACATGACTAAAACAACTATATTATCAAGTACTACTTTACCAAATGAAACGTCTAAAACAATACAATATGTTTATGATAAAATGAAAAATATTCATGGTTCTAACAGTGAGATACTAACAATTGAAGATAACAATGTTATAATAGGTCATACTGTTTTTAGTATGAAAGGGGATGTGATTATACCATCTCAAGATATCAATACCATTAATAAAGTAAAAAATAATATATTTCTATCAAAATTTTACACAACAATAATTTATAAATTATTAAATAAAATGTTTAATAGAGATAGTGAAATTATTAACATGGAAAATATTAACAATAATTATGTTAAAGATTCTTGTATAAAAACAATACAAGAAAAAAGCAATGAAATAATTAGTGATAATTTCAGATCATTCAATCAAAGCATAGACATGAATTTATTGGGATGTAAACAAGCGTATAAATTTAATAACATGACACTTATAGTTTTTAAAGATGATGTTGTTAATAAAACATTAAACATGTTCAAAAATATACTATCAGTGTTCGATACTGATAAATATAAAGATATGTTAAAAAAGAAAGAACAAGAAAATAAAATTTATCAGCATAAAGTTAAAATAGCAGAAAATCAATTAACAAAAAAAACAAAAAAAAAAAGTAATACATGTGATGATGATAAAAAAGATAATTATTATAAAGTATCATCAGATGATACGCAAAATGAATATAATAATATCATATCATCTAAGCCAAAACTAAATTTCCCAGAAGAACTTATGATTAATTCAGAGAAACATATTAGAAAGCATTCTAAAGAAGAAATCAAACATGCTAAAGTTTATAATATTGATGATATAAACTTAGATTATAATGAATCTGATGAATTAAAAATATTACTCTTATGTGGAATAGGTGTATATCTACCATCATTAAACTCGATGTATACATCAATTGTTTTAGATTTATCATCAAAAGGTTTGTTAAATTACGTAGTGGCTGACCATAATATAAGTTATGGTACTAATCATCCATTTAGTAATGTTATAATAACTGAAGAATTTATTAAAAATAATAATATCAATACGTTATTTCAATTATTTGGACGAGTAGGTAGATTAGGTAGATCTTACCATGCTTATGTTTATGTACCGGATACCTTTAAAGATGTATTGATGAATTATATACTTTCGGATGATTTGTTTTCTTATGAAGATAATGTAATGTATAAAACTATATTAAAATGTGAAGGGGCCATCGTTTGATGAATATCTTTTTTTATAAACAAAACAACCCTTTTTATCTTTATACATTAAATCATTTAATGTGTTTTTTTGGGTTTTAATATTTATTTCAATTATAATATAATTTATATTATTTAATAAAAATTTATTTATCATGGGTGTTAATAACATTAATATGTAAACATAATGAAACAATTTTGGTTTATTAGGTAATATTGGTTTAGGTTGTATATTACTTATCATATAATCTTTAAAATGTATTAACCAATAAACATATGAATTTATTCTATTTTTATTTTTTATAATAAATTCAGTCGTTAAATCAAAGTTATTATTATATTTTAAATATTCTATTATACTATTTTTTTTAAATATAAAACAATTTCTATCTATATGGTTTATTAATTCTTCTTTTATTGACACGTTATTGATTAGTTCGTTTAATTTTATTCTATACTTATTAAATATTATACACCATTCGTCATATTTCATTTTATAATTTTTAAATTCATTATTATAAATTTTAATATCGTTTTGATATTTTCTATACATTATATCTGATATATCAGTGTTAGTGATATTATGACCTGTTATTTTTTTTATATTTACGTTAATATTATTTAGTATATTCTTTTTATTATTGTTTGTTTTTATGTTATCATTAATTGTTTTATTTATACATGATGTTATTCTTTTTTTTGTAAGGTTTTTATTTACAGGAATACCTGTTATGATTCCATTATCATCGACGCCAAATACAACCTTACCCTCTATACCTGTGTTTAGAAATGTTGCTATATATTTAGGTAAAATACAATATACATAATTACATATGCTATCATTAACATAATTACTAAATCTATTTGACCATGTACCAGTTGTTATAATTTTTTTTATTTCATCTTCGTTGTACTTAACGCATAAATCATAATTTAAACAAAACCGTTTAAATTCTACATTTAATGTTTCTTTATTTAAATTGTAATTATAATAATCTAATAATTTCATATTATATAAAATTGTTATGTTTTTTTATAATACTATAGATATGAGTAACTATATAAATATTATCAATTTATGTTAAAAAAAATTGATAATATTTATATGTTTACCGTAGCCATTTTGGCTCAAGTGTTAGCTTTTGAGCTACACACCAATATACACTACACCCAACCTCTTATACTTACCTCCCTTTGTCTTTTACGTGATGGCAGCTCGCTATGAGTACACTAAGAACATCGAAGGTAATTACTTGAACCGCAAGGCGAAGGTCAACAACAGAGCTGTTCACTACACCAACAAGCAAATTGCAATGGCTGAGAGCATGCTGAAAGATGGATTGACATCGCGCGATGTCAGTAATGCAACTGATGTGAATTGTAATGCTATACTGAATAAGAAGACGACCAAGTGCTTCAAGCAATACACGCTACCAGAACCGTACCGTAAGCAATTGAAGAATTGCATGTACGACAGGAACAACGAAGCAAAGGACACTCACTGGGTCTTCGATACTGTGGGTTGGAAAAGTGGACACGTTGACTACTGGGTTTATTACTCCAAGGATCCCAATCCTTATGAGTTTCATAATTTTTACATATGACAGAGAAAGTGAAGTACACTTATTGTTTTTTTGAAGCATCACACTGTCGGTTTAGTGTATCTTTAGATATAATATATTTTTTATTTATTTTTTCCCATAAAAACCAGGATCAATTCTAATATAATTTTGATTATTTCCTCTATCACAAAGAACAAATTCAAATACACCATATTCATTATTATTATTGTAATATGGTGTATATTTTGGTATTACTTTAATGCTTGTATTTAAATAATCATTAAAATACATAAATTTAGTATTATTTGAATTATCTAATTTATTATTTGTATATAAACACATAGAACCAGCATCTATATCTTGGCTTTTTAAAAATGCACCGGTATTGCAATTATGTATATTAAACTTTTTATTTTTATCGTCAAATAACCCGCATACATGTCTTTCTTCTAAATTTTCTTGTCTCATTACTAATCTAGCATCTTTAGTATCATAATGTTTTGTGTTTTTTTTTTTACAGTTATCAATGTAATTTTGTAATTTATCTTCGATGATATTAATCATTATATATATAATATATAATAAAATAACTTATATTATTATTATACGCAACCAACACGTATTAATTACTGAAGAAAAATAACCATTTTCTCTATTTAATTTATTATCTGTTTTGTTTTACCATTACTTATTTATAACCATTTATGTATTTATTAATATGTATATAAATTCTTTCAAATTCATTATCATCACCTTATAATTCTTTTCTATTTTTTACAATAAATAAGTTTAAGTCAAACATTCATTTTCATTTCTAATAGTGTATTTTATATTATCAATAAATTAGGTCTTTGTATTTTGGATAATAATTAGCATTTTTCTTTTCTATAAACAGAGACATCTATATTACTTAATTTACTGTTGTCATTATAGTAAAAAGTTGGTTTTTTATTTAATAGTAATACGTATTTATGTTCCATATCATAGTTTTTATTTATATAATTATTATTTGTTATAGTACAATAAGGCGAATAAGAAAATTCATTTGGTGTATTTTTAGTAATGACATTACCAGTATCACAATTAACTCTTATAAATCCATTAGTGTATGATTTTTTAGAACCATAAAAACCACATACGTAATCACCTCCTTCTTTTACTTTATTGTCTCTATAATTTCTAATATCACTAAAAAGGGTCATAAGTCGTTTATCTTCACTTGCACACTCACCAATTTCATTTAATTTATTTATTATATTTGCCATATTTACTTAATTTTGTATATTATATATATATATATATATATAATATTAGTATTATAATATTTATATTTACATTTGTATTTATATACAATGAACGAGTTAATAGATTTTGAAAAAGTTATAAAACCTGAATTTTACAATAAATTTTATGATTATTGGTTTGATAAATTTAATGATGATGAAAATATAAATAAAACTGAAATAAAAAATAAACATTTATCAGTAATTAAAAAAATGAAAATAAATGAACACATGTTAGTTGATTTTTTATTTCGTAATAAACTTCTATTATTAAATGCTTTGTTAGAAAATATGGCTCAGTGTATTATAAAGGATGATTTATTTAATAAATTAGAATATGTTTCTAAATTATTAGATATTACTTTTATTATCTATTTTAAAACATATAGATACATTTGTGATGTTTATAAAAAAAGCATAGGTGAAGATAATGCTAAATTTTTATTTTATACGAAAACAAGAAAACAATTTATAACTCATTTAATAGAAAAGGGTGTAATTTCACAAAAAAAATAATAATTTTATAATATTTTATTTATCACAACCTTGGTTTATAAAATAAGCAAGTAAATGAGTTATTCAACTATTTAGTGTATATGTTATTATATATAAAAATGTATATGTTATTATATATAATAATATATACATTTTTATAAATGGTGGAGTTAAAAGATAATATCAAAAAAAACATAGATAATTTTCTTTATTGTATAGATACCGAATTAAAAAAAATAAAAAATATTTGTGATGATGCTTTTATACATGAATTAATTGCATTAGATCATATTGACACGAATAATGTTAATAAAAATATTAAAGAAATATTAGATAATTTAAATAAAATTTTAAACATTTTAAATATATCTCAAAATTGTAACAATGATTTACCGTATTTAATGTTACCACCACCAGTAGAGTTAGTTAATATTTCGTCTGAATAATAAAATTGATTATTTTTTAATATTTACCGTGTGTTTTGTTTTAAAAACAAAACCACTACTACAAAATGATGCTGAACGGGAATACCAGAAAAAATTATAAAAAACGTATGTGTCGCTACAGCATCAAAGGTTGCTGTAAGTATGAAAAAAATTTTTATTTATGTAAATTCGCACACAACAAAGAAGAACTAAAAAAAAAACCTATCTATGCTGATATGGGTCAAATAAAAGATTTTTCGATAGGTTTTAATAATCCACTAGTAGTAAATACAAATAAATACAATAACATAATTTGTGTTGTTATTGATAAGTTGCTTAATAAAAATAAGATATATGCTAATGTTAGTTGTAATAGTTACAATATAATAATGTCATTCCTTGATATTAAAGTGTGCAATTGGTGCTGTAAAACTTTCTATGTAAAAGACGATATTAGAATTAGTAGGGTTCATTCTAACGTAAGGGAACTCAATAGTAAATTCATCGACAAAGAATATAGATACAATAACCCTTTAGGTGCTTTGTGTATCGAATGTGCCATGTTTAAAATACCCATACAATGTGATATCTGTAATCTTTATACTAATTCAAAAAGCATAAGTATTAATTATTCATTAAAAGATGATATTGAAATATATGACTTAATAACACATTGCCCGCATCAATGGTTGTACACTAGTCATACTGAAAGTATTTACAATGAAAAAAAAAACATCTGTTATTCTTGTATGTTGTTTTATTATGAGTCAATTATGTATAAATCTGGTTTCTGCAGTAGTTATTGTGATTGTAATGATGTATACACAGGTAAATTAGATTTTAGATACGGTAAAAGATGTTTTAATCAGTATTGATATTAATGATTTTGTACTTATCTAAACATTATCATATATATTTTTCATTGTATTTTTTATATCACTGATAACATTTGTTATTTCAATATTTTTTTCTTTAATTGATTCTTTATTATTTTTAATGTATTTTTTATGTTCTATAAAATCATTGATATCTTTTTTCATATCATTGATTGTATTTTTCATATCAATAATTTCGTCTTCTATTATGATTTTTTTTTCTTTAATGGATTTTTTATTATTTTGAATATCTTTTTTTTTTTCTATAAAATCATTTATTGTATTTTTCAAATCATTTATTGTGTTTTTCATATCATTTATATCTTTTTTCATATCAATAAATTCATCTTCTATTTCTATCATAATTTTTTTTTCTTTAATTGATTTTTTATTATTTTTATATTCTATAAAATCATTTATTGTTTTTTTATCTAATCTTGTTCTTTCGACAATTTCATCTAATGGCGTATCACATAATGACATTTTATATGCTATTTCATTTTGTCTACAGTTAATACTATTTTCTGTCCTTTTATGCGTTTCTGTAATTTCTTTAATATTTACATCATTAGCTATTTCATATAATAATAATAATTCTTCTTCATCTGTCCATTTTTTCCCGAGATTTAAAGGTATTGTTTTATCTGGGTTTTTATTTTTAAAATTTTTTTGGTAAAAATTTAATTTTTCTTCTTGTGTATTCATTTTATATTTAATAATAGTTTTTTTATATTAAACGTATAATTAAAATCATTTTTATACGATAAAATATACTATATAATTTAAAATAATTAATTCATATTTAATTAAATATTTTAAATTATGTTTATAAAAATGATTATTTTTATATATATAAAAATCAAAGTTAATGACAAAATTTAAACTAATAGATTTTGCTAAAAAAAATATTAATAGTTTAGATTGGGATGGTTTGTCAGAAAACACAAATGCTATAGATTTACTTGAAAATAATACAGATAAGATATACTGGGATTCTTTGTCATTAAATTATAATGCTATTCATATATTAGAAACATACCCCGATAAAATAAATTGGGATTTATTATCAAGAAATAAAAATGCAATACAATTACTTGAAAGAAATATGAATAAAATAAATTGGTCAGAATTATCAAAAAATAAAAATGCTATTCATTTACTTGAGAAAAATACAAATAAAATAAATTGGGATAATTTATCATTAAATTCAAATGCTATACATTTATTAGAAAAAAATTTAGATAAAGTGTATTGGTCTTGGTTATCGTTAAATCCAAATGCTATACATTTGTTAGAGAAAAACATGGATAAAATTAGTTGGGAATGTTTATCATCAAATGTAAATGCTATACATATACTTGAAAAAAATTTAGATAAAGTAAAATGGGGAAAAATTTCAATGAATATTAATGCTATAGGTATAATTAAAAAAAATTTAAATAAAATAAGTTGGAATTACTTATCATTAAACAAAAACGCTATGCCTATATTAGAAAAATACCCAGATAAAATAAATTGGAATCTTTTACTTAAGAATTCAAACGCCACGCATTTGTTTGAAAAGCATTTTAATTTATTTTATGATGATATAGATTGGTATGATTTTTCATGTAATAATGGTATATTTAAAATCGATTACGTGTTTTATAAAAATAGATGTAACATATATAAAAAAGAATTAATAGCAAAATGTTTAAGTTCAAAAAATAATATATGCTAATTATTTGTAAAAGCATGGTTAAATACAAATGATATAATTTAAAAAAAAATAATATTTTAGATATAAAAATAAAAAAAAATTAGATCTAAATAAAAGATCACAAAATACATTATTGGTAATAGTTGCTTTTTTTGTACCTTAGGCTGTTGAAGCAAAGCAACATATTGATATTATATTCG
>TARA_B110000259_G_scaffold161488_1_pt1 | contig 12137 bp, 7 predicted proteins | sample TARA_B110000259 | Tara Oceans TARA_B110000259 (sample SAMEA4397649) | marine metagenome | biome: Polar Biome; feature: [SRF] surface water layer (ENVO:00010504); material: water (ENVO:00002006), including particulate matter (ENVO:01000060) such as... | depth 5 m | reverse complement strand
ATTGAAGGAATACGTCATATTTTAAAAGGAAACTTATCTGTGGCTATGAAGTATTTTAAAGAGGAAATGCTTCTTTTTGCCTCAGTTCAAGCTTTTGAAAAAGCACAAATAATTAAAGAAAAGCTTGAAATTTTATTAGGCTACCAAGCTAAATCTACTATTGTAAATCCAAAAATTAATAATGTGGATGTCTTTACTATCATTTCTGATCATACGCATGCTTATGTAAATTTTTTAGAAATCTCTCATGGTGCTATTATTAGATCACATACTTTGGAAATCAAAAAAAAGTTACAAGAATCTAATGCAGCCCTATTGGAATTGGCTATAGTAGAGATTAGAAACCGTTTTACCTCTATTTCTAGAGAGGCTTTATTACCTTTTTACGTATTAACTCCAGATGACTTAAAGGCTACAGTACCTGTGTTAGGTGATAAATTAAAACTCATTGAACTGTCTCAAAGAAATGCCCGTTTTTACAGGCAGGATAAAATAAGTCAAATGAGAATGGTAGATCCTGAACGTCATTCAAAAAGAATATTGGCTCAGATTAAAGAGGACTTAAGGCTCTCTGAACTACCTACACATATAGAGTGTTTTGACAACTCTAACACACAAGGGACTAATCCTGTTGCGGCATGTGTAGTTTTTATTAATGCTAAGCCCAATAAGAAAATGTACAGGCATTTTCATATCAAAACAGTTACAGGGCCCGATGATTTTGCCTCTATGGGAGAGGTCGTTTACAGGCGTTATAAAAGGCTTTTGGATGAAAAAGCTTCTCTGCCACAACTCATTGTAATTGACGGAGGGAAGGGCCAGTTGTCTGCAGCGCTAAAATCCTTAGATGAGTTGGGACTTAGAGGAAAGATTGCCATTATTGGAATTGCTAAAAGATTAGAAGAAATTTACTTTCCAGAAGATCCTATTCCCTTATATTTAGACAAGAAATCTGAGTCTCTAAAAATTATTCAACAATTGAGAAATGAAGCTCATAGATTTGGGATCACTTTTCACAGAAATTTAAGGTCTAAAGGCGCTATAGTGTCAGAGTTGGATGAAATAAAAGGGGTAGGAGACAAAACAGCTACAGAGCTGTTAAAGCAGTTTAAGTCTGTGAGTAGCATTAAGGAGGCTTCCCTAGACTCACTCATTAAAGTCATAGGTCCGGCAAAAGCTAAAATTGTATATGAACATTTTCATTAGTAAATTTCCTTTTGAAATGAGAAGCAGGGTGTTGGGGATATTTTTTCTCATGAGCTCTTGCCTTGCCTTGTCTCAGAATTTAAAGCAGCAAGAAGCCCCTTTAAAAGTAGGCTTGGTACTCAGTGGTGGAGGTGCTAAAGGATTGGCTCATATTGGAGCTTTAAAAGTAATAGAAGACGCTGGGGTACAAATAGACTTTATAGCAGGAAGCAGTATGGGAGCCATTATAGGGGCGCTATACGCTTCGGGTTACCGCGCTGCCCAATTAGACTCTATATTTAAGGCTTTAGATTTTAATAGCCTTATCCAAGACGATTTCTCTAGAGATAGCAAAACTTTTTACGAAAAAGAAGACGGAGATAGATACGCCGTAAGCCTTCCTTTTGACGCTTATAAAATTTCCTTTCCACAAGCTATTTCTGGCGGTCAAAAAGTGTATAATGAATTGGTTGCTTTGTTGTACCCTGTTAAAGAAATTAAAGACTTTAATCAATTACCAATTCCTTTTTTCTGTATGGCTACAGACATAGAAAATGGATCTGCCGTACTTCTCAATAGTGGCTATTTACCAGAAGCAATTATGGCCTCTGGAACATTCCCTTCCCTTTTTGAGCCTATGGAACTAGACGGAAGAATGCTCATTGATGGGGGTGTCATGAATAATTACCCTATATCTGAAATAAAAGCTTTAGGGGCTACTTTTATTATTGGGGTAGATGTCCAGCATGACCTATCTGAAAGAGAGTCTTTAGAGTCTGCCACAGATATCCTTTTACAGATTAATAATTTTAGGACTGTGGCGGCAATGAAATCTAAATCCTTGGCCACAGATATTTATATTAAACCAGATATTGCTGATTTTTCTGTGGTAGACTTTGAAAGTGTACTAGAAATAGTAGAAAAGGGAAGAGCAGCCACACTTCAAAAAATTAGTGATCTTGAAGAATTAGCACATAGACAAAAATCATACTTAGATAGCTCACAAAAAAAAAGTAATAATTCTTTAAGTAAAATTCCTGAAAGCTTAGTTATAGCACACATAGAGATAAATGGAACTCAAAATTACTCTGATAATTACATAAAAGGAAAGCTTAAGTTTAAAGAAGGCCAAACCATTCACTTTGAAGATTTAAAAAGTGGCATTAATAATTTGGCTGTTACTAACAATTTTAAAACCATTAGATATAAACTGTTAGAGAAGGCTACAGGCTTGGGTTTAATTCTCAATCTAAATGAAAATGACAATAAAATTAAAATCCGTTTTGGGGCTCATTATGACAAACTCTACAAAAGTGCTGCCCTTATTAACGTCACTCAAAAAAACTTACTCAGAAAGGACGATGTAGCCTCTTTAGATTTTATGTTTGGTGATTATCTGAGGTATCAGTTAGATTATTATGTGGACAAGGGTTTTAATTGGAGCTTTGGGTTTAAGAGTAGTTTACACAACTTTGATTTTGATATTCCACTTAGTATTTTAAGTAGTAATTTTAGGATTCAAGAAGATTCGAATCTAAATTCTGTAACAATAAATCTTACAGACATTACAAACCAGGCATATATTCAAACAGTTTATAAAAATGCCTTTTCTTTTTCACTAGGAGTAGAGCACAAATGGCTTCAATTTAGCAGTAAAACGCTCCAGAGCGAAAATTTAGAAAATAAACTTCCTTCTAAACTTATATTGGAGAGGTCACATTATGCTAGTTTGTATGCCAATTTAAAGTTTGACACATTAGACAATCTTTTCTTCCCTTCTAGGGGCTTACATTTAGAAACAGACTTTCATACTTATTTGTTTTCTACTGATTACAATAAAAACTTTAACCAATTTTCCATTTTCAGATCTAAAGCATTAGCTGCAATCCCTTTTGGAGGCAAATGGGCATTTATTATTGAACCAGAGGTGGGTATTAAATCTGGAAGTTCTGGTAACAAATCACTAGATTTTGGACTAGGTGGTTTTGGCGCTCCTTTAATAAATAACTTTATTCCTTTTCTAGGATATGATTTTATCAGTATTCCTGGAGATAGTTTTTTAAAAGCCAAATCCACCATAGATTTTGAGGTTACTAAAAAAAATCATCTTTTTATAGCTGCTAATATTGCTAAGGTGACAAATAATATCCTAAAGCCTGGTGCTTTTAAAGAGGCACCTACTTATTTTGGATATGGAATTGGATATGGATATGAGGCCTTTATAGGTCCCGTTCAGATGATTTACACAAAATCTCCCCAAAATGGTACTGGAAGTTTATTTTTTAGCGTTGGATTCCCTTTTTAAAACCCTTTTACTGAATAGCTTAGTCTCATTGATATCTCTCTTTTCTTAAATAATTATTAAAAAAAGCTTAGATTATATAAATTACTGTTAATAGCTTCGTTAAAGTGACCTAAATGATTGTATTTACTCAATTTTACATTAACTTTGTACTATAAAGGGGTGGTTCCCTTTAGAACTTTAAGTATTGATTTTTCATCATTTTAAAGTTTGGTTGGTTATTTAAGGAAAGCCCAGTTGTAAAACTGGGCTTTTTTTTGTCTTTTTATATAATTAAAATATGGTTAAATAAGTGTGAACAAAATTTCAAAGCCATTCATTTTTCTTATTTTTACCCCAAATCAGTTTATGAAAAGAATTTTAATTTTATTAGTTTTTCTTGCTTTTTTAGGAAAGGCTAAAGCGCAGGATAATTCTCCAGCCTATATAGACGGGGAGTGGTTAAAATTTAGACTTCATTACGGGTTTTTAAATGCCAGCTACGCCACCCTTCATCTGACACAAGAAAACCTGAATGGAGAAAAGCTAAATCACGTAGTGGCCAATGGCAAAACTACAGGATGGGCCAGTATATTTTTTAAAGTAGATGACACCTATGAGAGCTATTTCACTCCCAAGTTAAACGAGCCAATAAAATTCATTAGAAGAGTAAGAGAGGGTGGCACCACTATGCATTTAGAAGTTAATTTTGATCATTCCAATGACAAGGCTTATATGCGTGACAAAAAAAATAAAAAAGATTTTGAATTTAATACTCAAAAAGGCATACAAGATATTATTTCTGCCTTTTATTATTTGAGGAACAAGTGGTCTTTAAAAGACTTGAGAGTGGGGGAATTTACCGTTATTAGTATGCTTTATGATGATGATGGGGTTTTCCCATTTAAATTAGAATACCTAGGCCAAGAAATTTTGAAAACTAAATTTGGAAAAGTATCTTGCCTAAAATTTAGGCCATATGTTCAATTTGGACGCGTTTTTAAAGCACAAGAAAGTATTAGTTTGTGGATTTCAAATGACTTAAATAAAATTCCTATTAGGATTGAAGCAGATTTAAGGGTTGGTGCCATTAAAGCAGATCTAGAAGCCTATAACGGATTAAAAAATCAATTTAAAATCCTTATGGATTAGCACACAATACCTTATGAAACTTCAAGACCACCACATCCTATTATTATCCACCTTTCTCCTTCTAGTATTGGGTGGTTGTAAATCCGACAATTCCAAGGGACAAATTACAGTAGAAAAAGCAACAGATAGCATATTCTATGGCATAAATTTTAATCATTTTGAGGTGATTAAAGACACGGTAAGAAAAAATGAAACTTTTGGTCAAATCATGCTTAGAAACAATATTGGATATGACCAAATTTACGGGATTTCTAAGGAGTATAGAAACGTGTTTGACATAAGGAAAATTAGAGTGGGAAGACCTTATGCTATTTTAAAATCTAAGGATAGTATTAGCCAAACTAGGTTTTTTATTTACGAGCAGGACGCCATTAATTACTCTGTGGTAGATTTTACAGGGGGAGTGCACGTGTACAAAGACAGAAAACAGGTGAAATATGTGACTAGAGAAGCCTCAGGAGTCATTACTTCCTCATTATCTGAAGCTATTTTAGATCAGGGTATAGATTATGAAGTGACCAACAATCTATCTGTTGTATACGCTTGGACCATAGATTTTTTTAGACTTCAGAAGGGAGATAAATTTAAAGTAATTTATAAAGAAAAATTTATTAATGACACTACTTATGTTGGAGCTGGCCCAATAGAGTCTGCTTATTTTGAACATAATGGAACCCCTTTTTATGCTTTCAGACACCAACCTGACACGATTAGTAAAATAGTAGAGTATTTTGATGAAAAGGGCAATAATTTAAGACGTGCTTTTTTAAGAGCTCCAGTGAATTTTGCTAAAATTAGTTCTAGGTATAATTTAAAACGAAAAATTGCTTTTTATGGCAATAAAGTAAAGCCGCACAAAGGAACAGATTACAAGGCAGCAGTAGGAACTGAAATTCTAGCCACTGCAAACGGAAGGGTAGAAGAATCTACCAGAAGAGGCGGAAATGGCAAATATGTTAAAATTAGACATAACAATGTGTACAGCACACAATATTTACACATGAAATCTCAAAAAGTGAAAAAAGGAGATTATGTGAAACAAGGAGATGTAATTGGATGGGTAGGTATGACGGGCAATACCTCTGGACCTCATGTATGTTACAGGTTTTGGAAGAATGGAAAGCAGGTGGATCCTCTCAAAGAAAAACTCCCTTCTGCAGAGCCACTACCCAAAAACATTTTAGAAAAATATTTAGTTGAGATCCTTCCAAAAAAGAGTAGAATAGATCAAATGAACTTTGAAAATCAACCGCTTTCTGCGGTAGTTACAAAATAGTCATCATATGCCTTTAGATAAAATAAACCCAACCAATACACTAGCTTGGGCAGCATTAGAAGCACATTTTAAAACGACTAATACTGCAAACATTAATGATTTATTTGCCAAAGAGCCACAAAGAGTTTCTAACTTTAGTTTGGAATGGAACGGTTTTTATGTTGACTATTCAAAAAACGCCCTATCACAGCATACTAAAAAACTACTTTTAGATTTAGCTGCTGAGGTACATTTAAAAGAAGCTATTGAAAAGTACTTCCAGGGGGACCTTATTAATGAGACAGAGTCAAGAGCCGTATTACATACTGCACTAAGAGCTCCACTTTCTTCTAAAGTACTTGTAGATGGCGTGAATATTATGCCAGAAGTAGCCGCTGTTAGGAGCCAGATGAAAGCTTTTTCAGAAGCAATAATACAGGGGCACAAAAAAGGATACACAGGAAAAGTATTCACAGATATTGTCAATATAGGTATAGGAGGATCAGATTTAGGGCCTGCCATGGTGGTAGAGTCTTTAAAATATTATAAAAATCATCTAAATGTTCATTTTGTAAGTAATGTAGACGGAGACCATGCCATGGAAGTTATTAAGGATTTAAACCCTGAAACAACTCTTTTTGTAGTGGTTTCAAAGACTTTTACAACTCAGGAAACACTTACCAATGCCCAGACTATTAAAAATTGGTTCCTTGGGTATGCCACCGAGGAAGACGTTGCTGCTCATTTTGCAGCAGTTTCAACCAATACAGCTAAAATCACTGAATTTGGAATTGTTCCAGCTCATGTGTTCCCCATGTGGGACTGGGTTGGCGGAAGGTTTTCTCTTTGGAGTGCCGTAGGGCTGTCTATTTCATTGGCTGTAGGTTTTGATCATTTTGAGGCTTTGTTAGAAGGCGCTCACGCTATGGACACTCACTTTAGAACGGCTCCTTTTGAACAAAATATACCAGTGATGTTGTCATTAATAAGTACTTGGTACGCTAATTTTTATAATGCAGAAACACAGGCTATTATTCCATACACTCAGTATTTAAGTAGATTTTCTGCTTATTTGCAGCAGGGAATTATGGAGAGCAACGGAAAGTGCTTTGACCGTTCAGGAAAGCGTGTGTCCTATGAAACAGAGACTGTTATTTGGGGAGAACCTGGCACTAACTCACAACATGCATTTTTTCAGCTGCTGCACCAAGGGACTAAACTTATTCCAAGTGACTTTATAGGATTTAAGAAATCTCTTCACGGCAATAAAGACCACCATAACAAATTAATGGCTAATTTCTTCGCTCAGACAGAAGCCCTTTTAAGCGGGAAAACAAAAGAGCAGGTGGCACAAGAGTTTAATGATAAAGGAGTAATTTCATCAGAAGCCCTTCAGACAGCGCCCTTTAAAGTGTTTGAAGGCAATAAACCCACTAATACTATTTTAATAGACCAATTAACACCCCACAGCCTTGGGTCACTCATAGCCATTTACGAGCACAAGATTTTTGTGCAAGGAGTGATTTGGAATATTTTTAGTTATGACCAATGGGGGGTAGAGCTTGGAAAACAACTGGCTACTCAAATATTATCTGACCTTGAGGGATCGAGTATAAATCTTCACGATCCAAGTACTACTTCGCTATTAAATAAATATAAAGCCTAGTAATCAGATTGTTATATTAACAATTTTTGACAACTTATAAACAGTAAGTACTTTTCTCCATAAATAAAAGTTAAATTTGATAAATATTTTAACATTTTGGTAATGTTGGGATGTCATATTATACCCATTTTTGCAATGTTTTAAAAAACTAAATCTAACGACAATGAAAAAAATGTATGTACTGATTGTAGCCTTATTGGTCTCTACAATCTCCTTTGCTCAAGGAACTATTAATGGTTCTGTAAAAGACAGCTCTAATGGTGTCCCATTACCAGGCGCTAGTGTGCTTGTCAAAGGAACCTCCAATGGAGTAACAGCAGATTTTGATGGAAATTTCACCATCACTGCTAACAACGGAGATGTTCTAGTAATCTCTTATTTAGGATTCCAATCTATTGAAGTTGCGGCTAAAAATGGAATGTCTATCTCGCTAGATTCATCAACTACACAATTAGACGAGATTGTTCTTACTTCTGGCGTGATTGACTTAGCTCAAGTTAGAAAGACTCCAGTTGCTGTTTCTACCATTCAAGCGAGTGAAATTGCTTTAAAAGTAGGAAACATGGAATTCCCAGAGGTAATGAACAAAACTCCTGGAGTATATGCTACTAAGACTGGTGGTGGTTACGGAGATTCAAGAATTTCATTAAGGGGTTTTGATCAAAGAAACACTTCTTTCCTTATTAACGGACAGCCTGTTAATGATATGGAATCTGGATGGGTTTACTGGTCTAACTGGCAAGGACTTACAGACGTAGCTTCTGGAATTCAAATTCAAAGAGGTCTTGGAGCTTCAAAATTGGCCGTTCCTTCTGTTGGAGGAACTGTATCGATTTTCACTAAAACAGCAGATAAAGAACAAGGTGGTGCTGTATCACAAATGTTTGGTAACAATGGATACTCTAAAACAACAGCTTCCTACAACACAGGATTAAATGACAAAGGATGGGCTTCTTCATTCTTATTATCTCAATGGTCTGGAGATGGTTACGCATATGGTACAGCTGGTGCTGGAACCACGTACTTTTTTGCGGTAGGTTACGCGCCAAAAGACTCTAAACACTCTTTAAATTTATCAGTGCTAGGTGCTGGTCAATGGCACCACCAAAGATCTTCATGGATTTCAATTCGTGATTATCAAAACTTCGGAGAAACAGGTTTAGATAGAAGATGGAACACAGATGCTGGATTCTTAAATGGAAAAGAATACAACATGAGAAGAAACTTCTACAACAAACCATTGGCTACTTTTAACTGGGATTATAATATAAACGAGACTTGGAAATTAAATACTTCATTCTATGCTTCTGCAGGTAGAGGTGGTGGAACAGGGCCAAGAGGTGGAAACTTTAGAGCAGCTGCTACTGATTTGTTTCCTTACAACATTGACTTAACTACACATTACTTAGAAAACAATAGAGGAACTCGTGATGCAGATGGTTTTGTAAACTTTGATGCAGTTGTTGCTTCTAACCAAGCTTCTACTTCTCCTTACACCGGTGCTATTAGTGAATTCGGTGGACAACTTATTGGTTCTAATGGATTCCGTAACGATGGTGTAAATCGTGCAGTTCTTGTAAGAAGATCTTCTATGAACTCTCATGACTGGGTTGGAGCCATTTCTAACCTAGAAGGTAAATTTGGAAATTTCAAAACCTCTATTGGAGTAGATTTAAGAAGTTATAAAGGTTACCACTACAGGGTTCTAAATGATTTATTAGGATTAGATGGTTATTACTCTACAGGAAATAAAAATTCTAACGGTCAAATTATCAATACTTTAACAGAAGCCTCACCATTTAAAAACACAGGTATCAGAGGTCCTAAAATTGACTATTATAACAATGGTATTGTTGGATGGCAAGGACTTAATGGATTGGTTGAATACTCTAAAAATGACAAGCTAACGGCTGTTTTACAAGCAGGTTTGTCTAACCAATCTTTTCAAAGAGAAGATTTCTTTGACCAACCAGCTAAACCAATTTCTGATAAAGAAAATGTAGGAGGTGGTTATCTTAAAGGAGGTGCTAACGTTAACTTTAACGAAAAATCTAACTTGTTTTTCAATGCAGGTTATATCTCTCGTCAGCCTCAATTTGACGCAGTTTTCCCAAATTTCGCTAATTATGTAAGTGAAGATTTACAGAATGAAAAAATTACTTCTGTTGAATTAGGGTATGGATACACTTCTTCTAAATTAGATTTTAATGTAAACCTTTACTCTACTAACTGGGGTAACAGATTTATATCAAGATCTTTAAACAATGCTCAAGGTGATCAAGGAACTGCACAATTTACAAATGTAGATGTTGTTCATAACGGTATTGAGTTTGAAGGTAAATACAGGGCCTCTAATAAATTAACATTCAAAGGAATGTTATCTATTGGAGATTGGGAATACACAAAAGATTTCAATGCTACTATTTTTGACGCAAACCAGCAAGCAATTGGTTCAGGAAAATTATACACTAAAGGTGCAAAAGTTGGAAACGCTGCTCAATTTACATCTTATGTAGAGGCTGATTATAGATTTGGTAAATTTAATGTAGACTTAGGTTACAGATTTGTAGATGGTCTTTATGCAGATTATTCAATTGCAGACTCTGCATTCACTCAGCCAAATAATGAAGGGGCTTTAAAATTACCATCTTACGGTTTATTAGATTTAGGTCTTTCTTATCAAATAGGTAACGGATTAAGCTTTAGAGCTAATGTTAACAACCTTTTGGATACAGAATATATTTCAGAGTCTAACACAAACATTCACGCAACTTCAGGTTCTACTACTTGGAATGGTGTAGATGTAAACAACTCTGTGTGGTTCGGATTTGGAACTACTTGGAATGCTTCATTGAAGTACAGATTCTAGTATTTCTAACATAAATACATTAAAACCCCGCCTAGGCGGGGTTTTTTTATAGGTAAATTGTCTATATTTAGCGTTTTAAAAATAAAAGTCCTTACTATGGAAACCTTAATTTTTCTTCATTCTTATTTGGCTTATGCCGTATTACTTATTTTAATATTAGCTGTCTCAAATGCATTAAAAGGATGGTTCACTAAAAAATCCGAGTTTTCTTTAGACAAAGACTACAGGGTTAGCTTACTTGCATTAATACTTTCTCACATACAACTCTTATTGGGTTTGGCTGTCTATTTTACATCGGCTAGTGGCTTTAGTGCCATTCAAGAGTTTGGAATGGGTGGTTTGAATAGTGCAGCGAGAATGCTGGCTGTAGAGCATCCATTTGTAAATATACTGGCCATTGTACTTATTACTATAGGGTGGTCTACACATAAGAAAGTCATGGAGGCTACCGCTAAGTTTAAGAAAATTTCAATCTTTTACGGACTAGGATTATTACTTATTTTAAGTAGAATTCCCTGGGGTCAGTGGTTCTCATAAGCCAGTAAGACTCATTTATTTTTAAATATATACGCCCTAAATAGGTGCTGATTTTTTATTTCAGTCTCTATTTAGGGCTTATTTTTTTGATTAGTATTAATTGAATTGGAAAATGATCGCTAAAGCCTCCTTGGTATTGGCCACCGCTGTAGCTTCTATAGGGGTAGCCTTTATAGCGCCCTTTTTGAGTCATTAATTTAGAATGAGAAAACACTTTTGCACTTAAAAACTCATACACATCCATTTTTCTTTCTAAGAGGTTCTCACTCATATAAAATTGATCAAATAGGCTCCATTGGTCCCTATATGCTAAGGATCCTATTCCTTTTTTATAAAGTGTTTCCATGGGGTTGTAGAGCTGGTGGTAACTGCTATCTTTTGGTTGCCCTTTGGTCTGTAAAATTTTTTTAAAACTGTCATCTGTTGGGCCGTCATTAAAGTCTCCCATGCTTATAATTCGGGCATCTGAAGATAGGCGCCTTATAGAATCTATAATTTTCAGATTCAATAGGGCTGCTGCCATTCTATAAGGCTTGCTTCTGGCTTCTCCCCCGCTCCTAGAGGGCCAGTGATTTACTATGAGCCATATGGGCTGCGTATCTAGATAACCCATGACCACCAATTGGTCTCTGGTATAGTTTCTTCTCTGAAGTTCATTGTATAAATAAAGGCTATGGGTGTTAAAACTAGTAGGAATAAACTTGTTTTTTTTATAGAGAAGGGCTACATCTATACCCCGCTTGTCGGGTGAATTAAAATGAATAATCCCATAGTTTAATGGTGCTAGTAATTCATGGGTTATTAAGACTTCTAATACGGCTATATTTTCTATTTCACATACCCCAAGAATGTCAGGACCTTGCGCGTGAATTAAGGCCTTTAGATTTGAGGTTCTGTTCTCCTTTCTCAGGATTTTTTTACAGGCGTTGCCCGATACTTTTTCTTTGAGTCCTAGCGAGCTAATGACCCTAGCTAACTGTGTAATTTTATGATTAAATTTTTTATATTTAACAGCACAAGCTTAAAATTTATCATCATGAAAAAAATTCTCATTTTATTCTCAATTTTCTTGTCATATACAAGTCTTTCACAAAATACTCGTTTATTAAGACAACCAACACTTTCTAAATCAGATATTGTATTCGTGTATGGCGCAGATTTATGGAAAGTACCAGTGAATGGTGGGAATGCA
>TARA_B110000259_G_scaffold175803_1_pt1 | contig 12146 bp, 8 predicted proteins | sample TARA_B110000259 | Tara Oceans TARA_B110000259 (sample SAMEA4397649) | marine metagenome | biome: Polar Biome; feature: [SRF] surface water layer (ENVO:00010504); material: water (ENVO:00002006), including particulate matter (ENVO:01000060) such as... | depth 5 m | reverse complement strand
ACCCCTAACGTGTCATTTCCCGAGGTTAAGGGGTATCTTTATTAGTCACATTTGGTACCAATCTTGGCGTTGTTAGCGCAACACAGGGATAATTAAACCAGACCATTTAACCTCAATCAGGCATTACTCTTTTGTCGTGTGGCTGGTAACAATTCTTACTATTAAATTCATATTTTACTGGTACCACCGAAGCGCCCACAGAATCAGATGTTTATGGGCAGTTCACATGAACCATCATTCAATCATAGAAATGAACTTCGTGGTCGCGTTCCGACAAGCTTGGTTTGGTCCTATTATCAAAACTCCATCCTTTATCCTCATGCCGCTGATTGGATTTGAGCTTAGTGTGACTGCTGTCTGTGCGGTAGTCTCTAGACTTTATGATGTAATTGGCCACACAGTGGATAGGTGAACTCGGATTACTCGATGGCATTTTTAGCACGCCAGCTAACCATCGTGTGCACCACGAGACTAATCCTGAATATATCGACAAAAACTATGGCAATTTACTGATCCTCTGGCTCGAAGTTTTGGCACCTTTGCAGCCGAGAGGGCGCCAGTTACTTTCGGTCTACTGAACAATCTCGGGACAAATAATCCCGTTAAAATTACATTCAATATCTGGGCGGCAATCGCTAGAGATATAAGAAAGTCTCACTACGCGCTGCTCGCGATTATTATAAAAAATATGAATATAACCACCCAAATTAGATAAGTAATTGTGTTAATAATTATGAAAATATTTAGAACTACCTGAAATATTAATTTGATACAAAAATTAAACAAGTTCGATTGTTTAGGGTATAAGGTCTAATTCAAATGTTTACTTATCAGTGTCTTGTTGCGAATATATTTATAATCCGTTTTTATCTAAAGTAACATTACTTTATCTCTCGAAAATAATAATAATGGGGAATTATATGAATATTAAAAGTAAATTGTTAATTGTAGTGTTCACTGCTTCTAATTCATTGATGAATTTTACCTATGCCCAGAATGCAGATGATCTTGATTCAAATGTATTTTCGATTGATGAGATTATAGTAACATCCCGTAAACGGGGTGAGGAAAGCTTGCAGGATATACCTGCAACGATTACTGCTTTTGATTCAAGTGAATTGGCGATAATGCAGGTTGCCGATTTTAGTGATTTTGCGTATCAAGTGCCAGGGCTAACTTTTACTGATGAAGGGCCCGGAGAGAAACGTTATATTGTTAGAGGCATCCAGTCTGGCGGTCAACAGCAGGTTGCAGTTTACTATGATGAGGTACCTCTTCCAGGGGTGCAGGGCGCGGGCTCTAATAGCGGGTCGCAAACCACTGATCTAAAAATTTATGATATGGAGCGGATTGAGGTCTTGAAAGGCCCCCAAGGCACGGTGTTTGGCGCTAACTCACAGACTGGTACGGTCCGATTTATTAGTGCGAAACCAAACCTTGATGAATTAGAAGCCACTATAAGTGGTGATGCCTCCAATATGGAGCATTCTGAGGATACTAACTCTGGAATTAATGGAATGGTGAATGTACCCCTTATCTACGGTAAGTTGGGGCTTCGCGTGGTGGCTTATGAAGACAATGAAGCCGGCTACATTGACAATGTTCGCTTAGGCGTTAGCGATATTAATTCATCAGAAACAACAGGCTTGCGGGTAAATCTGAGATGGGCACCCACGGATATTTTTACATTAGATACCATGTACTGGTTTCAAGATAGATACTCCGGAGGAACAAGTAACTACACGCCTTATGATAGTTTTCATCAAAGTCCTGGCACAAATGATCAGGGAGCGAACGATAACATCGTCGATACACCTGCATTCTCAACGTTTTATCAAACTGGTGATTATGTCGTAGGTGATTTCACCAATAATTTTATACCGGATGAGCAGACAATATTTAGTCTCACAGGTATTTGGGATTTACCATGGGCAACTATGACGGCTACAGCTTCACATTATGAGAGGGACTTTGGCTATAAGTTCGATTCTACCTGGATAATTACGACATTTGGTATGGAGGCAGCCGGTAGGTTAGATCTTCTGCCTGCCCTAACCGATCAAGATCAGAGTCTAAACCAAGACATGTTCGAGCTTCGATTTAATTCGACTGGAGATGGCCCATTACAATGGTTAGCTGGTGGTTTTCTGAGAGAGCGGGACAGCACCTTGCAGAGTTATGTGCCGATTGTTAATGAGAGTGGCAATACATTTAGCACAGGAAAGCCACCGCTGGGACCTACGGGTCTACCCGGTGGCGGTATAATAGGATGTAATCCTTGTGTGTTTGCACGCTTTGCTGATAAAACCATCGAGGAGAAAGCGTTATTTGGCGAACTAACCTATGAACTAAGCGACCGACTTGCCGCAACAATAGGGCTACGTTGGTTTGATGTGGAACAATCTGACCTTGGTCAAACGGTATTTCAGTTCGCACTATTCGATGGTCCCGCGGGCCCGCAGAACACTGTTAGCGCAGGCCAAAGTGAAACTATCCAAAAATATAAACTGGCTTACGAATTAACTGATGATTCAGCTATCTATGTTACCGCGTCGCAGGGATTTAGACTTGGTGGCACTAATAATCAAGGAATCGTTGCTGTACCTCAATTGTATGAGGCTGATGAGCTATGGAACTATGAAGTTGGCTACAAATCTAGTTGGATGGATAATCGACTCATTATCAACACCGCTATATTCATGATTGATTGGGAAAATCTCCAGATATCCGGCCTTGATCCTACAGGTGCTTTTAGTTTTATTGGGAACGCAGGTTCCGCAGAGGTAAAAGGAATTGAAATTGAGGTTACGTCTAAACCCAATCAAAATCTTGACCTTACAATGGGCCTCAGTTACTTACCAACTAAAGAACTAACCGAAGATCAAGTAAGCGATAGCATACAGGCCCCGGGTAAAAAAGGAGACCAAATTCCGAGAATACCTGATCTTACTTTAAATGCTACAGCAACCTATAATTTTGAGTTGCCTGTGGATAATGCAAAGGGTTGGGTCCGCGCCGAATACTCATATAAAGATGGTTCTAATACTGAGTTGGATCCAACATCTTCCGCAAACCGATATGGGGATGACTATAGTATTACCAATCTTCGGCTCGGGTTTTCTAGCGAAGAGATAAATTCCGATATAGTATTCTATATCGAGAATGTCTTTGATGAAGACGGTGACCTCTTTATATATCAAGGCTCGCGGCGTCCAACTGGAAAAGTGACTAATACCCCAAGAAAAGTCGGACTTTCTCTGACTAAACGATTTTAATGTTTTATCTAAGATAACTACATTAGGGAGGCTGTTTTACAGCTTCCTTTTATTTTATATAACGAATTTTTAATAAATACAATTATAGTAATCTGTGGAGGTACTATGGTATTTAAACGGTCAATATTGGCATTTACTATGCTTTCAATCTCCGTATTTTCTGAGGGCCAACAGTCATTAATTATAGAAAATGTTACAGTCATAGATGGGACTGGGGCTAAGCCGAGACCAAGCTCAAGTGTACAAATAATTGACAATAAAATACATCGTGTTATTAGGGGTAATTTCCCTAGCATTGACAAAAAGGGCGCAGAACTAGTTAACGGAACTGATAAGTTCTTAATTCCTGGCTTAATCGATGTCCATATTCATTTGGCCGGAGGTATCAAGGTTACCGCCAATGGGTTACGAAAATCAAACGCCAGTCGTAAGAAAGGGATACGAGCGTTGCATGGATTTTTATATAGTGGTGTGACAAGTGTATATGATGCCGGCAATGATCCAAACTATATCTTTTCACTACGCAAAGACGAACGAGAAGGGAAAATAGTATCGCCACGTATATTTGCGACAGGTGGTATCGTAAGTTACCCAGGTAGCCACGGCACCGGTTACGGAGCAACTACGATTGAAAGTTGGCCTCAAGCAAAAGCAGCCCTAGATAAGCATATCAATCGAGCACCAGATATTCTAAAACTTACTTATGAGGAACGTGGATGGGGTTCTCGACCTATGATTCCAATGCTTCCCCTTGATCTGATGCAGGAAGTCATTGAATATTATAATGATCAAGGCATACGAACAACGGTTCATACATCCAGTGAGTTGCGCGCAAGGGAGGCTATATTTGCCGGGGTTGACTCTTTGGCGCATCCAGTTATACAAGGCCCGATTTCTAGTAAGTTTGCGAAGCTCATGGGAGCAAAAAAAATTCCCATGGCGACCACTTTGACTATAGGTGAGAACTATAGTCGATTAGTCGAGACGCCAGAGTACTTGGATCAATTTCTATATAAAGCAGTAATTCCCAATGAAGAAATTAGGGATTTAAAAACCGTTAAAGCTGTGGAATACAAGGCTAATACCTGGACATGGTGGATGAAAATCATGACTGGTGTGGCCAAAGAGAATATTAAAAAGATAAGTGACGCCGGCGGCATATTGGCCGTCGGCACCGATCAGACGGTTGGACCAGCCGTGCATAGAGAAATGGAGCTATTGTCAGAGGCTGGAATATCAAATATTGGTATTATTCAGATTGCAACATTAAATGGAGCCAAATGGCTGGGGAAAGATGATGAACTAGGGAGTATTGAAGAGGGAAAGCTAGCCGATCTAGTACTGCTGGATGCTGACCCCTCTGAGAATATCAATAATGCTAAGATGATCAATATGGTCATTAAAGATGGCAAGATGATTGTACGTGGAAGTCTAGATTTGCCTATTAATAATTAGTATGTAATTGATCTCACTCATCATCCGGTTTTAACAGTGATATGGGCTCTATGAGATGATCATACCAGTTGGTAGTCGTTGATTAAATCAATACATTTCTGATGATTGTATTGCGGGTAGCGCATTCAATTAGCTAGTGCGGTTATGTATTCGATAAGCCACGAAGGCATAAACTAATATCGCATGGCAGCTGAGTTAAAATCGGTTTCACTCTGATAGATTATGTTGTGTCAGAGCGATTTGGCAGTAAGGTATTTCGGTCAATTTTAGGGAATTAGTACGAAAGCCCTATAATAATTTTAGACATATCTAATATAAATTAATATAGTGACAAAAAGTGTGGAAATCGTCAATTCAATTAGATATATGAGATAACCTATTATTGTGTCTACTAGAGCGAAAGAAAAACCAGTCATTGCGCAAGATAAGCCGTACTATATTGAATTAGTGAAAGACAAGGCATATTTTTGGTGTAGTTGCGGGTTAAGTAAGACACAACCCTTTTGTGATTCATCTCACGTTGGCACCTCATTCACACCATTAAGATATATAGGGCAGAGTGATTGTGAGGAAGTCTTATTCTGTGGTTGCAAACAGACTAAGAATGGTCCTTTTTGTGACGGTGCGCACAATAATATTGATAACGAAAAATATAGCACTGACGAAGCTAACAGTATCGAGAACAGAAAAGTAAAAGAAGTTATTGCTGATAATAATGGGCTGTCGATACTAGATGGCGGTTGCTATGTGTCGAGAGTTTCCAGCGTGCCGCTTGATGACTATCGAAATCTAAAAATTGGCACGTTGATTTCGACTGATAAAGGGGCCTGTCATCAATCACAATTTTATTTAGAGGCATCTCGAGGAGAGCCGTCAATTGTCAGTTTCAAAGACAATCATGTTGTTATTTTAGTGACCGAAGGTAACGGCGTAATCACAATATCTGGAAGAAGTTTCGAGATTAAACCTGAAGCGGGTGTTTATATTCGTCCGAACGAAGCATTTTGCATTACTAATATTGAATCCGAAAAGATTAAACTATTCGCTACCGTATTCCCAACTCCTGAAGTACCTTTAATTTTAGCTACTATGCCGAATAATTTTTTAGAAGATTATCCTGTTAGAGTTGTAATTGCAGATAGTAAATCCCGAAATCGTATGGCCAACAGATATTGGGAGCTGCTCGTGGATAAACAAGTTGGTTGTACGATGGCAGCGCAATTTATCGGTGAAATTCCTGAATCGAAAGCAGCGCCACATAGACATCTTTACGAAGAGTCGCTTATTATCCTAAAAGGTAGTGGCTATATGTGGACTGAAAATTATAAGGCGAAGGTCACAGCGGGAGACATAATTTTTCTTCCCCGTAAACAAATGCACTCCCTTCAGTGCTTAGACCCTGAGGGTCTATATTTAGTTGGTATAATCTATCCAGGCGACAATCCATCTATTAGCTACTAAGAGTGAGATCGAAAGATTTACGATATATATAATTCGCGCGTTACCGTTTTAGTTAATGCATTATAGCTGATGAATTAATTAAAAATAATTTAATTGCGGCCTGCTTAAAATAAATCTCTTGGAATATTAATTTATAATGTAGGTGAACGTAAAGTAATCAGTTTATTTGTGATATCAGTTTAAAAGATTCGTCAACTTTTTTCCTTGCATCATCCGTTAAGTATGGCCGTAGAGATTGAGTCATTATTAGATAGCCTTCTCTAATCGTATTTTTGTCGATATTTTTTTCTTCAACGTCTATATAGCTCAGCCAATAATCGCTTATTATCCAGCTAATGGTGATCAATGCTGAAACGTCTTCCGGCGTGTCAATACCAACCAGAAATCCCCTGGATATAAGAGATTCGAAAAATATTTCGAGTTTTGCCATTCTCTTTTTTCGTAGTGCTGCGAAGCTTTTCTTCAGAAGCCTATCATTCTGAAGTAACGGCGTTAACTCTCGGTAAAAAAATCGGTATTCCCATATCATTGTTAATTGTCGATAGAACATTTTAGCCATATGTTCCGCCGTCGGTCGCAGATGATCGTCACCCCAGCCGTCTTCAATTTCGCGAGCCATACGCTCAAAAATTGATTGGATAAGTGACTCTTTATTCTTAAAGTGGTAGTGAACGTTTCCCTTACTAAGATGGCAGGCTTCTGCTATTCGGTTAGTTGAAACGTGATGTGCGCCAAACTCGTTGAAGAGTTCAATCGCTTTATTGACAATTAATGCCTGTGTTACTTTAGTGCTCATAGGAGTATCTATCATTCCACTTATAGAGTTACATTTTAGGCACGTATAACACATAACTATACATAAGTATAGGTCTCTATTTGGTTTTGAATTAAGGGTTCTGTGCGAAGGGCATTACTATAGGTGCGCTATTTTTACTTTAAATTTATATTAATAGATGTTTATGCTTTGTTAAAGCGTTCAGTAGTTGGTCAATATCCGTAAGATTATTATAAATGTGGACTGACACACGTAGGTTCCCATCACGACATGAAGTAATGATCCGGTCTCTGGAAAGCATGCCAACTAATTTTGACATGTCTGTAGATTTTATTGCGATCATAGCCCCATGATATCTTCCATCAGAATTGGTAGCCAACGTAAACCCGCGTTGCTTGATGCCTTCTTTAAAAGCGTCTAATAATAGTGCATTGTGGGCCTCAATTTTTTCCAGACCAATCGATCGGATTAGATTAATGCCGGCAATAACCGCGTAGAGATTCGGTACATTAGGGGTTCCTCCCTCGAAGCGACGTGCGGTCAGAGACGGTTGGTTGGCATAGATATCCATTGCACTGATGTTGTCTTGGCAAAACCATCCACTGGTAGTTGGTCGCAACTGTTGTATTACGTCCTTTCGTACATACATAAAACCGGTACCGGAAGAGCCCAATAGGTATTTTTGGGCGCCCCCTAGCAGGACATCAACGTTTAGGTCCACTACATTAATAGGCATGGTACCCAATGTTTGATAGCTATCGAGAACCACTAGGGCGCCTCGACTCCGAGCCAGTTCAATAATGGGCTTGATATCTAATTTAGCGCCATTACGATAGCAAACGTGAGGGATTGATACTACGGCCGTTGTTTCGTCGATTACTTGTTTAAAATGCTCATATGGTATTCTTGTTCCATCCTCTGACGCCGCTATATAGACTACTTCGGCGCCACGCTGTTCATGTGCCCGCCATATTTGTCCAGTAGTAGGGAAATCAAATTCGGTGCATACGATTTTATTACGCTCGCCGCTAAAATCTATGCCGCTTGCCAAGGAGCTAACCGCGTTGCTCACCGAAGGAGTGACTGCCAATTCATCGGAATTACAGCCAACCAATTCAGCTAGAGTGTCACGGGTGGTTTCAAGTTGCTCGACCCAATAGTCCCAATGAGCCCCGTAGGTTTCGCGGTCGTTAAGGTAGTGTTCGTAAGCTTTTCGCACTTGAACTGAAAGCGCTCCATGAGAGCAACTTGCCAAGTAATTTGTGTGCTCTAAAATTGGAAATTGATCACGAATAGACATAAATCTCCCTCTAAATTCACATAATACAATCCTTAAAAAATCAGGATTCACTTAGCCATTGTTGATCATATCGTAGACATACCCTGCCAGGACCGATATTAGAGCGGCTGGAATGACCCACTGGAGCCAAAAGAAGAAAAGCCTAGGAATCCATCCATCGTCTTGTCCAAATATTTGCATTAGAGTCTTCTTGCGACCCAGACCCCAAGTTACTGCAAGCAGAGCCATACAGCTGCCTAGAACCTGAAGTCCGGAGCCAAAGAAAAGGTCGAGTGTGGCTATGATATTTGGCATGAATGCACTCGGTAACATCAACACCAACTCGATGCATACAAATAATATTAGTACCCGATTTCGTGTTAGTTTATGTTTATCATAGTCATCACTCACACCGCCCACGATTACCTCTATGGCCCCTATCGCTGACAGATAAGCAACGAGACTAAATGCTAGCAAAAAGACACTGCCAACTATATCGCCATATGGCATCTGATTGAATAAATGAGGTAGGGTAACGAATATTAGATGAGGCCCGCTGGCAAGATCCAATCCAAACACAAGAATAGTGGGTATCACAAATAGTGCAGCTAATAGAGCGGCGCTAGTATCACTGACTCCGGTAAAGATAGCGCCTTGAACGAGGGAGGCGTCACGCCTCATGTAACTGCCATATATAAGGATATAAGTACCACCCAAGCCAACAGAGAAAAAGGCTTGGCCCATTGCCGCGAAGATGCCTTTAAGTGTGAGACTCGTAAAGTCCGGCTTTAGAAAATCCACCGCATGTACTAAGGCTCCATCGATTGAAAAGACCGCGCCAATCAATATAAGCATTACTGAAAAAAATAAAGGCACAAATATTTTGCTAATCTTTTCTATGCCTTCATTAAGGCCTCTATGTACGACAAACAGTGCCAATAGTAATAAGCATGTCGCGATGGAATATTGCGTCACGCCGTCGGAAAGCATTTCTGTATATCTGGGAATAGTCTCATCACTAAATCCAAAAACAATAGAATAGAAACTGGAGAAAACTACGTTAGCGATGATAACTAAATAATAGGAATTGGCGACAAGTACCCCAAATATTAATAGATACCCGATAATGCGTCCCCAAAAAGGGCCCACTGCTTTTGCAAAGGAGCCGACAGCGCCACTGCGTGTTTCTCGCCCTAATGCCCACTCACCTGCAATTGCTGGTACAGCAAATAAAAATACGAAGATTAAGAATACAAATAGAAAAGCACTGCCGCCATAGGACCCCATCATATAGGGAAATCGCCAGACGTTTCCTAGACCTATGGCTGCGCCTGCCATTGTTAGAAGTGTCGCCCCACTAGAGGAAAATATTGCCCTGGTCGACATTAAGTCTGAACTCCATCAATCGAAAAATTTAAATTAGTCTACAATCGAAAAAAATTATCCTCGGAACGCTTATAATTTCGCAATTACATCATGTAATGTAAAGTACAAAATTAGGCCTTTGACCCTATGATTGAATTGACAAACTGTCGGCAATTCTGGTTCCCTACTATGTGAGTGCTATTAATCATAAAATAGGACGGTATTATGGAAAGTACAATAATTAATTCAATCAGAATGCTTATATTACAATCACCTAAATTCGTAGTGTCTGTCGCGAAAGAAATAGCATTAGTTACAGTTATCTTGTCTTCTTTTACAGGCCTATCTGTCGCATCAGAGGCTAGAATAACACTGCTTCATGCAGGAACTTTACTAAGTCAGCCAGGACTAGAGCCTACGAAGAATGTCTCTATCTTAATCGAAGATGGACGTGTCACATCACTACATGATGGTTTTATTTCAGTTGAATCACTTAAGACAGATGCCACGAATGTAAAGATTGTGAATTTACAAGATTCGTTTGTAATGCCAGGATTCATAGATTTGCATGTACATTTGTCAAGTGACCTTACAAATGAGCGCACCCTAAGGGTCACAAAACCAGACAGTTATATAGCCTTGCTAGCGCAACGTAATGCAGAGCGTACTTTAATGGCTGGTTTTACAACAATTCGTGACCTTGGATCGAAAGGAACGTCGATTTTTTCGTTACGAGACGCGATAAAAGCTGGGTTGGTGAAAGGCCCTAATATTATCGTTTCAGGGCCAGCGATAACACCGACTGGCGGCCATGGCGATTTTCATGGTTATCGCCAGGAAATTTTGGATGCGTTGCCTTCGCCAGGTGTATGTGATGGCCCAGCGGATTGCCGGCGCGCTGTTCGCGGGCTCGTCAAAAGAGGAGTAGACGTTATAAAAGTCACTGTAACTGGTGGCGTATTAAGCCAAACTAGCACGGGTACAGGCTTACAGTTCACGCAAGAAGAATTAGAGGCAATTGTTGAGACAGCTCACGGTCTTGGTCGTAAGGTAACGGGTCATGTTCATGCTAACGAAGGCATCGTCGCAGCTATTAACGCTGGATTCGATTCACTTGAGCATTCTATGTGGGCCGACGAAAAAACATTAAGGCTTGCCAAGAAAAAAGGTGTTTGGATAGTACCCACTGTGTACCCAATAACATATGTCGGCGACACACCTGAAAAAATGATGGTCGGACCATTAAAGCATCTGCCTCCTGTGATAATGGCTAAGCTTTTAAAGCTGGGGAAGCAACCTAAAATAATGACCCGACTTGCGCATAAAGTGGGTGCCGGCATCGCTCTTGGAACTGACAGCGCGATATCGCCACACGGTGAAAATGGCAATGAGTTTATAGAGTATACCAATGCGGGGCTCTCTAATATGGAATCCTTGATGACAGGTACTGTTAACGCAGCTGCAGCAGGTGGTTTAACAGATCGCGGTATGTTAAAAAAAGGCTATGCGGCTGATATCGTTGCAATGGCTATTAGTCCATTGGACGATATCACCGCTGTTCTTAACGTCACGTTTGTAATGCGCGACGGTATCATTTTTAAGGAGTAGTATTAATATCCAAAATAATTTGTAACCCCGTTATATTTTATAAAAGACGGTTTTGAATACTGGTAGACTACATACCAACGGTTGTCGTATTTGCGATAGTGATTGTTTGGCTCCTTCCCGCATTGGCGCTCACGCGCAAAGTCTGCAATATGGAGGTCCTCGATACTGTCTTAAAAAAGCAAACTAAATCTACTAATTTAATAAACGTAGCGCTTATTTAAAGCACAGTCTTTGTAGCCAACTTGCGATATTCATCTCACGATGAAAAAATAATTTTTACTTTGGAATCTCCCATTGCCCGCTGTAAGGATTAAACTCAGGCACCGCTCCTGGCGCAGCCATTACATGCTGACCTGAGTAAGGATTAAATGTCGGCTTTGATCCTGGCACAGCGATTACATGCTCGCCTGAGTGAGGATTAAATGTTGGCTTGGCGTTTGGCGCAGCCATTACATGCTTACCTGTATAAGGATTGAAGGTTGGCTTTGCTTTTGGCGCAGCGTATACATGCTGTCCCGAATGAGGATTAAAAGTTAGCTCTGCTTCTGGCATGACGGTCTCATACTTACCTGTATAAGGGTTAAACTTTTGATCTGCGTGTGAACTAATCGTAACGAAACAAGTAATGAGCAACACTAGAAGATACGATATTTTCATATTGATAGCTCCAAAGTTGAGGTTTTAGGATTGATTATTATCTAACTATGTACATCGACTATATAGCCATGTAAGTAATAAGTCACTTGTTGCTAGCTAGAAAAGTTAGTTCTGAAATCAGCCTAATTTGTTATTTTACCACCCATATTAATTAGCAAATTACTCGCTTACTCGCTCTAAAGCTCGATAGCACAACTAGCAAAGGTCTTGGTACAGTTGCCTATAAACGACAAACCATAGTTCAGCTTAACGCTGTAATATCTCTTAACAT
>TARA_B110000259_G_scaffold187677_1_pt1 | contig 12169 bp, 7 predicted proteins | sample TARA_B110000259 | Tara Oceans TARA_B110000259 (sample SAMEA4397649) | marine metagenome | biome: Polar Biome; feature: [SRF] surface water layer (ENVO:00010504); material: water (ENVO:00002006), including particulate matter (ENVO:01000060) such as... | depth 5 m | reverse complement strand
TAGTATTATTTAGAATAATACTATTTAAAGTATTTTTATTATAAATATTATCAACAAATATTTTATCAACATATAAATTTCCACTATCAATAAATACATTTCCATTTTTATTAAGATTAATTAATGTTTTAGATTCACTATTATCAGTTTCAAAATTTATTTTAAAATCTCCATCTAAAGTACTATATATTTTATTAACACCATCTAATTTTGAATTACTAGTATTAAATGTATTTTCTAAAACAATATGTGGAACATTTTCAATTGTATTTGTATATAAATAATGTGTATGTAAATTAATATCATATTTTTCATAATAAAATTTAAATTCAATATCGATATTACTATTAATATTATATGATTGTGAATTAAATTCATAATTAAAATTAATAAGTTTATTTTGATTAATACTATCATAATTAATAGTATTTGTAGATATATTATCTATGCTACCGCCAAATATATTATTTAATAAATAATTACTTGTTAAAAAATTATATGTATATGAATTTTTAATATTTAAATTATGATCATAAAATATATTATATTTAATATCATCATTATTCATAATAGAATACGGTAATGTTATTGTAGTATCACTTTCGTATGTATCTTTTACAATAATATCAATATTAATTGTATCATTTGATAAATTCTCTTTATCATATTTAATTATATTTGAAAAATATATTTTATATTTTTCATTATCTATTTCTTTATCAACTAAATTTATTTTATAAATTTCATTTGTTGCATTTTCAATGTCACCTTCATATAAATAGTTTGTAAATTCTATATGTACATTTGAACTTGAATGTACTGTATCAAAATGTGTATGATAATTAGTAATATTAGATGTAAAAAATTTACCACTTGTATTTATAATATTATATTCATTTTTCAATAAAATATTATTAAAATCGGTGAAAGAATTAGTTGATATATTTGATTGTAATTCTAAATTATTTAAAAAAATTTCATTGATTTTAAATTCATAGTTACTAAAATTAGAATTTCCAAATGAAGGTAGTAATAATTTATTATATAATTCTAAATTACTTGTTATATCATTAAAGACAACTTCATTATAAACTTCAAATATATTAGAATCAATATTTTTATAATCTATTTCGTAATTTAATATTTCATTTTGAAATGTAATTGGAATATTTACTTCATTTTTTTGATATAAAATATTTGTTTTAATATAATTTTCATTATTTTTAATATCATCATATATATATTCAGAATTTATTGTATAATTTGGTAAATTTAAAGAATCAATATCTATTTTTAAATCAAATAATATATTACTATTATTTACTATATTTAACAATGTTTCTAAATTTAAATTCGAATTTTCAATATTAATAATTGTAAATTGTGTTTCATTTTCAAAATCATTTCTTGTATCATTACTATAATCATTAGTTAATCTACATGAAGAAAAATTTTCAGATAAAACATCAAGAGAATATAATGGTTTTGTTTTATTGATACCAATTTTTTTATCACTAGATAATGTCATAACATTATATAAATTATCAACATTATTTGTTGTATCTTCATTATTTCCATATACAATATTGAAAGTTTTATCTTTACTTGGTCCATCAAATATCCAAAAATCACTAATTCTATCAGAAATTTTATTTTGAAAATTAATTTTAGGTGATATATCAATATTTGTATTTGTTAATTGTAACAAATATTTTGATGTATTTTGAATATGTAAAGAAATATTTTGAATATCATCATTATTATTAATTGCATTATTTCCAATATTTATATAACTATTATTTTCATCATTATAAAATGATATTAATTTATAATCTATACTATTTCTAATTGATAAACAACTAGGATTTACATCTTTTATTTCTTCTTGTGTATTTATAATTTCTCCTATAGATTCCATTGTTAATTTCATATTATTTACAATCGAACAATCGTTATCATGTATAAATACTGTTGAAAAATCCAAAGAAATATCACTATAATTATTATATTGTTTTGTCAAAGATACTAATGATTTATTATTATTATAATAAAATATGTTATTTGTATTTAATTTTTCTATATGATTTGTTATATTTACTGAAGATAAATCATTATCGGTATTTATAACACCATTTGTTTTATTTATTAATTTATTTGCAGTAATTATAATATCATTTTCAATAATTTCAGTACTATTTTCTGTAATTACTGTATTCGGCTCTTCTAAAGAATTATTAACAACTGTTATTGATTGATTCAAAATTTTTAAATCAGTACAATTAATAGTACCAATAACTTCCATATCTCCATAAATTTTTACAATAGGATGTTCGATTAATTCTGTATATGTTGGTAATTTTATACTTGTATCATTAACCGGTCTATTGAAAATAAAATAATAATTTTGTGAATCATTTGACAAATCAATATCTTCATCTCTCACTGCAATGATATTATTATTTCTTTTATACATCATTTCTAATCCAGATTTAGTTGGATGATACTGATTATCTGAATAACCTATTTCAAAAACTCCTGGATAATTTTGAATAGTTTGTTTTGTTGTATCATAATTTCTATATATATACCATCTTTCTTTATCTCTCAAACCAGTAATTGGTTCCCAATCGCAAAAATCAATACCTGAATATTTTGCTTTGTTTTTGTTATTACTAATATCACCATTTGTTTTTCCTTTGTACAATCGAATTATTGTATCATTATAATTTCTTTCTGACAAATTTCGTAACATTAATTGTGGTTTGCTAATTGTTGTATTAATATATTCGCTTTTACTACTTGAAGTTAAATTATCTAAACCTATTAATAAATTATTATTAGTATATGCTGTTTTAATATCAATATCTTGTGTATTTTTTAATATTTTAAATGTCGCTAATTTCATATTATTTTCAAAATATCCCTCATTTAATGTATTTGTAGATGTGACATTTATACCACCATTTATATTTAATGTTTTATTTTTTTCGAGAAAATTATTTCTTGATGTATCATTTTCATTATAATTAATAAAAAATTTATTATTAGTATCTCTACTTGTAATGACATAAGAAGATATATTTGATAATTCATTAATTTCGTTTTTAACAAAAAATAATGCTTTCGATATTGTATTGCCATTCTTAATATAAATGTCTTCCGTTACTAAAGAACCGTTAATATTTAGTTTAATATTTTCTAAATCCAATATTTCATTTGTATTTATACCAATGCTTTGATTTTGTAATATTGATAATGTGGGATAAATTGTTTCTCCATTATCACCATTTTTAATATCATCATTTGTTTTTCCCGCATAAAAATATATATTATGCATCATATTTGTACTTCCAGAATTTTCTGTTTTAATTATTAAACTTTCATCATTATCTCCAAAAGATGTTTTAAAATGACCTATTGACGACAACAATTCTCCTTGATTGTATATCCCTATTTCATAATTTATTCTATCATCATCATCATTATTTATACTAATCTTATTAGTACCATATGTTTGATCATTTTGTATTCCTACACCAATATTACCATAAATTGATAAATTGCTATTATCTATTATAAAACCACTATCACTATTTATCGCATAATATAATGCAATTTTGTCTTGAATTTCTTCTACTGGCAAAGAATTGCCATCAACAGTTGTAAAAGTTCCATCTTCATTATTTATTAAAACTTTTATATTATTAATAGCTAAAGCAGATACTCTATGATCATTAATTTTTAAAGAGCCACTATTATTTATAGTAATATCATTATTTATAATAACCTCATTATGAAATTGTATTGGTGCTCGAATATCTGAAGAATCTTGTGTTTCTCTAATATTTAATTTATTAATTGATATCTCATTAATATTCAATGGTTTATCAAATTGTACAATATCTTTAACTATTAAATTACTTGTTTCAAAAGTATTATTAATTATTAAATTATCAAATTCATATTCTCCTGTATCAAATCTTCCAGGAAGTATTTGATTAGCATTAAAATTTAATCCTAGTTTTCTTATGAAAATATCATCTAAATGTTTTATTCTTTTTGTATCAAATTTATCTTTCATATATATATTATCTAATAGTGTATCACCATATACATGTAATTTTGGTTCAATATTTGTACGAATTTCTTCAACATAATCTTTACCCATTGATATATTACCATCTTTTGTTATAGTCATAGATGGATAGTTAGATGCATTATTGTAAATTGGTATTGCATTACCATTGTATTTATATACATCATTAATTTCTTGATTAAATTTTGAAACATGAAATTCTAAAGGCATATCCTTTGTTGTTGATATTATCGCGGGTGATATATTACTATTACCCATTATACCAATTTTTAAACTTGACGCTTCACGAACGCTAATTTCTTCATCATCTTCTAAATATCTATATGGTTGTGTTAAAGCAGTATTTTTTATTGCTACTTGTATACCGTCTATATTATCAGTTAATGGTCCCGAAATTATATTTAATGGATGTAAATTTTTAACAGTATCTGTTGAACCTGCATTTATATTAACAAAACTTTCTGTAAATATATTATTTTTACTTATTGTTGCGTCACTATTAATAATAGTTGAATTCCAACCCTGTGTAAATCTTGATAATGCAGAATTAGAATTAATACTTTCAATTAAATTTTGTATAATTGTCTCAGGATTTCTTGTATCAAATACATATGGAACACCATCGTCATTCATTAATTTTATATTTTTTGCCCAAATTGTTCCATCACAAAATATATCACCTTTTTCAATGTAAATACCATAAATATTATTATCTTTAAAATTTTCATCAAATTTTTTTCTAGATGTATTTAAACCTATTCCAGAATTATTGACAATCATCGAATATTTTATATTCCTTTTATCAATATCTGTAAATCTCATTGTTGTAGTTTGCAATTCACCAATATTCAATCCTAATTCATTTGTTTCACTTATATCACCCACTACTAAATATTCACGAGTTGTTAAATCCAAATATTCACTATTTATCACACCAATACCCAACGAATGGATCTCTATTTCAGAAGGTGAATATTCTTCAATAGACATTTTATATTAAAATATGCTAATTCCTTATGTATAATTAATATAAAAAAAATTGATATAATAATTAAGTTATATTATAACTTATTATAATGTTACGTATTAATTCATTGCATAATAAAACAAAAGAAATCGATATTAATGATATGCCTTACAATAATAAAAATTACTTATTAAAAAATGAAGATTTAATTAATATATTCAAAAATCATGGATTAGAAAATATTAAAATTAATAATATTAATTTATTTAGAACTGCATTTGTTCATCAATCTTATTGTACTATGAAAAATTTAGATTTTAAAAATAGTAATTCTAAATGTCCTGAAGATTGTCTTCCATTACAAGATATGTCTTATGAAAGACTTGAATTTTTAGGAGATTCTATTCTTGAAATGATTGTTACATCATATTTATTTGAAAGATATCCTGACCAAAATGAAGGATTCTTATCAAAATTAAGAACAAAAATTGTTAATGGTAAAATGTTGGGATTTTTGGCAAATAAATTAGGATTAAATAAATATGCTATTATTTCAAAACAAGTCGAAGAATCAAACGGGAGAAATAATTATAAAATTATGGAGGATATATTTGAAGCATTATTGGGATCATTATTTATTGACAATGATAATAATTATGATATTGCTTATAATTTTGTAATTTATATTCTAGAGAATTATTTAGATTTTAGTGATTTAATTACTACAAAAAATAATTACAAAGATATATTAATTTATCATATGCAACATCACTTACAAGATGTCCCAAAATTTCTTGAAATAGATATTACAACTAAAGATAGTTCTAAAATTTTTACATATTGTATTAAAAATAAAAATAATACTGTTATTGCAAAATCTACAGGAAACTCGAAAAAAGAAGCTGAAAATAATACAGCATTAGAAGCACTTAAACATTATAATGTAGATATTTACAATTTAAATTTTTGATTATATATAATAGTATAAATTAAAATGCCAGCGTTGCCTACAACTGGTGAAATAAGATTTAGTGCTATTGGGACAGAATTTAGTGATCCTTATTCATTAACCGATAGTACTAAAACGATTAGATTAAGTCATTATTATACAAATATACCAGACATAAAAACTACTCATCTTGCAGTTGACTACAACCCCCCTACTCCTGATCCTCCATTTCCTACGCAACTCCCTAATAACGACTATCCGCTATTTAAGTTATCATTCTTTCGTGGAAAAGAAAGATTTATTGAACAAACGGATGATGAGGAAGAACCTACTGGTCCTCCCCCCCCTGAACAAAGTTTTGACATTTACGGCAATCGCATCACAATGCAAGGTAGTTCGGGTTTAACAGGCTGGGAATACACAAAAGGATTAGAAATTACTAATCTAACAGGTCGGGATAGGAACCATCCAAATAATTATTTTAATAGAAGGATTGATACACAAAGTTACCCCGTACGATATTTACCACAATATATTATACAAGCGCAAGCCGGAGATATATTGCAAATAAACTCTGAACAAAAAACAGCTGGAAATGCACACGTCAGTATTTGGATTTGGATTAATGGGTGGCGGCCGAGTATCCTCTACAAAGAGACCTCTGCAACATATTATAGTTTCCCTCAATATCAAATACCCGTTAATACTCCTCCAGGAAAATATGCAATTGGATTCTCAGTTAGTTGGGCGAACAGAACCGTCGAAGACCCGTACTACAGAAGTTGGAGACAGTATTCTTTACAAGTTTGGGAGTAAAATCAGAATTTTTTTTTACTATTATATTATAGATTAATATAATGCCACCGCAAATTTCATTAAATTCTTTATATGAAATGAAAAATAAAAAAGATAAAAGTAAAAATTTTATTTTTGATGAAATTATAGAAAAATGTCATTCTAAAATAGAAAGAATTGCAAAAGCAGGCGGTTTAAATATTTTTTTTCAAATTCCTCATGTAATAATTGGTAAACCATTATATAAAATTAATGAATGTAGAGATTATATTATAAATGCGCTTAAAAAAAATGGTTTATATATAAGACCTTTTACTCCACCACATCAAAATATGATATATATATCTTGGAATCCAATTGATTTAAATATACAAAAAAGACTAAAATGATTTAAATATTTTCTATATTAATATATTATCATGGATGATAATTCGAAAATTGAATGTTTTTTAAATATATATAATAAATTAGATATAAATAATCAAAAAAATACAATAAATTTAATTAAAAAACTTATAATCAATATTGAAACAAAGTATAACAATAGAATAAAATATAGAAATTTGTATAATATAACTCTTTTAAGTTTTGATATTTTACTTATAAATTATATAATTGGTTATGTATGTGATTTAGATAAAATTGTAAATTTGTCATTAACATGTAAAGTTTTTTATAATGAATTAAAATATTTTTTAATAAATTCTAAATCAATAATAAATCAAATTTTTAACACTACAAATAATTGTCTTTTTACAAATTATTTTGAGAATAGTTACTATACTATATCAAATTTAAAATACTTTTTTAATACAAAAAAAATACCATTATCAAATAATATCGATAAAATTACTTATTTGAATATAAATAATACATTAATTATATATTATCATTACTTTTTTGATAATTTTTTATTTAAAACACATGTAATTGATTTTTATTTTAATTTAACAAAATTATTATATCCAGAATATACCATTAATAACGATAAATCAATAAACGATAATTTTTTTAATATTAGTTATTTATTTTCTCTAATTAAAGGTACATACGTATGTTATAATCCCGACTATTACTATTATTATAGTGGGAATACACAGGATTTATTATCATGCAATTTAACTAGTTATTTGTATAATAGTGATGCAAAAGTATTTAAAAACGAATTTGATATATATAAAATTTTAATATTTATAAAATATAAAAAATTTAATGATTTAATTAAATTAATTGAATCATCAGAATTAATATATTATAATTATATTCCATATCTTAATTTTAACTATTATAATAATATGATTTCAAATGTTAAAGTTTTATTAGAATCAAATACTTATAATAAATTTATAAAAGTAATATTTTTATCTTTTTATCTTAAATATTTTGATAATATATTACATATTGTTGCAGATAATTATTATGGAAATATATTAGATGATATAAAAGATGTTACTATAGATATTTCTAATTATTATTTTAATCTAAAAGAATTTAAACCAAGATATTTTCAAACATATATTGAAGAAAGATATTTTAGTTTATTATATAATCTAACAAACAAGTTACATATTGATGTTGATATTTTTTAAAAAATAAAAAAGTATTAATAAACTTTTTTTATTTTTTTTTGTTTTTTTGTTTTTTAAATTTCTAGTTTCTTGCGGATGGTTTTTGCATATTTTTTAAATTCCTAATTTCTTGCGGATGGTTTTAGCATCTCGTTCTAAACTTTCATTATCTTTTTCTTCTTTAAATTCCAAATATCTACTATTACAACTACAACAAATGCGAGCATTTTTCAATATCAAATAAGTATCTTTATTTAACGGATAATATAACTGTTTATATCTATCACCACTATTTGGTTTAAATATGAAATGTTTTTTTCCATAATCAATAGTAATTGGTTTAGGTTCTTCTTTTTTAGAATTACAAGGTCCTACACAAAACCTAGTATAAGACATATTAACAACAATGTTATTGTCATTATAAGACATTATGAAAAAGTTATCTAACCTTTTTTCTTTCTATTTCGTATGAAATTAAGACAGAGAGAATGTGTTATCTTTCGCTTGTTGGTTACTAACTGGTAACTAATAAGAACGCTATGCGTAATTTTAGTTATAGTACAATAAAATCATTTTTTTATAGTTATGTTTGTTTTTTGTTCATTTTAAAATATATAAAACTATTTTTTAGATATTATATATAATGAGTACTTTGAACGAATATTACAAAAATTTAAATATTCATACATTTGAAGGTCATTCACAACAATGTAAACCAGAAACAGAATTTTTAAAAAATATTGTAGATAATACTGATATAACTAATATAATGGAAATTGGTTTTAATGCAGGACATTCGGCAGAAACATTTTTATCTTCAAATAAAAATATTAATTTAACTAGTTTTGATATTGGTGAAAAAGATTACTTAAAACATGGTAAAGAGTATATAGATAAAACATATCCTAATAGACATAAAATTATAATTGGTGATAGTTTAATAACAGTTCCAGAATTTTCTAAAAATAATGATCAAAAATTTGATATTATATTTATTGATGGTGGTCACGAATATAATGTTGCACATGGTGATATTTTAAATTGTAAAAACTTAGCACATGGAAAAACAATTGTAATTCTAGATGATACTATAGATAATATAAATTTAATGAATGTTTGGAATGAAGGTCCCACAAAGGCATGGAATGAAACTAAAGAAAAAAATATTATTAAACAGATCGGTTCTTTAGATTTTAGTCATGGTAAAGGATTAAGTTGGGGCAATTATCTTGTTTAATATATAAAAAAATGATTTTAATAATATTTAAATTATTAAAATGATTAATGTTTATATTGATGGAGCTTGTAAAAACAATGGAAAAAAAAATGCTATAAGTGGTTATGGTGTTTATTTCAGTGAAGATGATTCAAGAAATGAGTCAAAGAAAATAGAAGGAGATAAACATACAAATAATATTGCTGAACTAACTGCTTTTATAAGATGTTTAGAAATTTTAAAAAATAATATTGAAAATAATGAACAAATTAATATATATACAGATTCGGAATATGTTATCAAATGTGCAAGTAGTTATGGTGAAAAATTATATAGAAATAATTGGAAAACATCTGAAAATAAAATACCACCTAATTTAGAATTACTTAAAAAAGCTTATGAATTATATAAAAATGTATATAATATCAAATTAAATCATGTATATGCACATACAAATAAAGAAGATAGACATTCTATTGGTAATAAAGAAGCAGATAGATTAGCTAATTTATCATTGGGAATAGAAAAATGTCCTTATGAAAAAACTTTTATTACTATTTCATATAATAATAAAGATGAAGCAAAAAAATTAGGTGCAAAATGGGATTTGAAGAAAAAATCTTGGTATTATGATGACAAAATTACAGAGGAAAATAAAGATAAATTAAATTTATTAGAAAAAGAAAAAGCGAATGAATCAGTAATAGATATTAATAAAAATTATATTAATATTTCATTTTCTAAAAAAAATTTAGCAAAAACCTATGGTGCAAGATGGGACACAGTAGTTAAAAAATGGTATTATTTAGATTCTTTAGATCAAGATAATATTATTAAATTAAAAAGTTTATAAACAGGACTCTATAATTTACTCGTCTCGTAAGTATCAAAGTCGACACACTCATGGAAAATACTTATATTATGACAACTGCATGTGTTGCAATATCTTTGGCTATTATTACCAAGTAGCAAATCTATATTCTAAATGGTAACTGACTGCCTTCCTCCACCCATGACTTCCTAACTGAATTCCATTATAATTAGCAAATGAAGAATGTTTTCGATCATAAGCCCAACTTAATTTTAAATCGTCATTCAAGTCATATGCAGGACCTCTTCTAAATTTAAAAACACCATTGTTACTTGATTTGTGTGTAAATTCACCACTAGTTTGATTCTTGATGCAACATATCAATTCTGCGTGCCAATATATAAGTGTATAATTATAAGTCCCTGACCCACTCCCTCCCTGCAAAACAGCCCATGTATGTCTTCTACCAGGAGCGCCACCGTCAACTTTCTCCCCTTCCAATCTTGACCACGAACTGAAATTAGCACATCTCCTATTTGAAGAAGAAGTGCAACCAGCAATTTCATATTGATTACCATTACACGAGCTACATACAGATCTAGATGTTCCATTGCAATAATATCCACCTGAGCACCAAGAACATATATTATTAGATGTCGAAGAACAAGTACTTGATAAATAATAACCTGTATCACATGATGAATGACCACAACCCGTTTTATTTATACCATTACAATAATGACTATGAGGACAATTATTACATGAATAATTTGTAGTGCTAGTACATGATCCAGATCTATATTTTCCATTACCACAATTTCCAATACATTGATACTTATATATACCATTACAATAATGATTATTAGGACAATTATTACATGAATAATTTGTAGTGCTAGTACATGATCCAGTTCTATGTTTTCCATTACCACAATTTTCTGTGCATTTTGTTTTAATACCATTAGTACAATAATAACCTGCTTGACATTCTATAATAGCGGTTGCATCATTTGGATTACGATAATATCCATCCGGTATACTTTTTTCTTTGGTATCATCATTAGGGTCTATATATTTATTACTTCCTATAGTTTTGCACGCTGTTTTATCATCTCTAGGTATTTCACCATTTATAGGGTCACATTTTATACTACATTCTATACCAACATATCCAGGTTGTTGACATTGTATACATTGTGTATTACTATGTTGAGAACATGCTTGTTTAACATACTCTCCACTTTCACATTCTTTACATTCTATACAATCACCTTGATCTTGTTGACAATTTGTAGAGTTGTTCCACCTTATCTTTCCATCTATATCGGGACATTTTTTACATTGTTTTGATTTTAATATCATAGTGTCAATATGTGATTTATTAATAGTTTTAATAGTATTATTATTTGCATCTTTTAATACAATCTTTCCATCTATTGGTAGTTTAATGCTGTTTCCTTTAAATGAAATTGCTTTATTATTATTAATAGTTAATGTATTACCACCATTATATCCATTAATTGATAAATTGTTTGCAACATCACTCGGTTTGTCTGGATTATATCTACCACATGTTTTAACAGTTTGATTATCAAAATTTATACAATCAACACTAGGAACTCCAGGAGTTGATTGTTTACATTCTTTTAAATCTAAAGTATTTTGTAATATTTCATAACATGTTTTTCCATCGTTTCCATTTTCGGGAATAGGACATATCGTTTTTACACCATTGCTGTCTCGACCAATGTCTATATCCGCATTAAC